>Ga0209089_10004643_pt1 | contig 11420 bp, 11 predicted proteins | sample ArcticOcean_MG_C_FD_187431 | JGI IMG/M metagenome (GOLD analysis project Ga0209089, IMG submission 187431) | Marine microbial communities from western Arctic Ocean - ArcticOcean_MG_CB2_150 (SPAdes) (version 2) | ecosystem: Environmental > Aquatic > Marine > Oceanic | place: Arctic Ocean: Canada...
ACAATTTAAAGAAAACAAAAATATAAGTTTAATTAGCCCTCCAAAATATTCAAAAAGTAATATATGGCTAAATGTAATAAAAATTAAATATAATAAGTCATTTAATTTAAAAAAATTAATACAAAAACTTTTATATAATAAGATTGAAGTTAGGCCAATTTGGGAATGCAATCATTTGCAAAAACCATTTTTACATCACCAAAAATTTAAAATTTCCAAAGCTATAAAATTGGTTAATTCATGTTTATGCCTACCTAGCAGTTATTTTTTGGATAAAAGAAATATAAAGAGGATAGTAAAAATAATAAATGAAAAGTAAAATATTAATAATTGCGGAAGCAGGTGTAAATCATAACGGAAGCTTAAAAAAAGCAAAAAAATTAGTTGATATTGCTAAATGGGCTGGTGCTGATATTGTGAAATTTCAAACATTTGATGCAAGTGAAATAGTTACAAAATCAGCCAAAAAAGCAAATTACCAAAATAGATCCATTGGAAAAAAAAAATCACAACATCAAATGCTTGAAAAATTATCACTAGATTCAAAAATGCATTTTATTTTATCGAATTATGCAAAATCAAAAAAAATTGAATTTCTTTCAACAGGATTTGATATCAATAATTTAAAAATGTTATTAGGTTTAGGAATAAAAAGAATAAAAATTCCCTCAGGTGAAATTACAAATATGCAACTTCTAGAATTTGCAGCAAAGCAAAAATTACCAATTATACTTTCCACAGGAATGTCAAATCTAAAAGAAATTCAAGATGCTATTAAAATATTAAATAAGCATAGAAATAAAAAATCTAGTATAACCGTTTTGCATTGCACGTCAGAGTACCCGGCGCCCTTAAATGAGGCCAATATATTAGTTTTAAAAACTTTAATAAAAAAATTAAAAACATCAGTTGGTTACTCTGATCATACTCTTGGGGTGGAAGCTTCAATTGGTGCGGTAGCATTAGGAGCAAAAATAATTGAAAAACATTTCACAATTAATAGAAATTCTCTAGGACCAGATCACAAGACTAGCCTAGACCCACACCAATTAAAAACATTTATTAAGTCAATCAGAAATATTGATAAAGCTCTTGGCAATAAAGAAAAAAAGGTCACAAAAAGTGAAAAAAAAAATAAATTTTTTTCTAGAAGATCATTGGTTGCTTTAAAATTAATTAAAAAAGGGGAAGTATTTAATTTGAAAAATATTGGAGCAAAAAGACCAGGCAAAGGCATATCTCCAATGAAAATATATACTCTTTTAGGAAAAAAATCTAAATATAATTATAAAATTGATCAAATAATAAAAAAAAAATGAAAGTTTGTTTAATCACTGGGTCACGAGCAGAGTATGGAATGCTAAAGCAATTAATTTTTTTAATTAAAAAAGAAAAAACAATAAATATTCAAATTGTTGTTACCGGGGCTCATCTATCTAAAAAATATGGAAAAACTATAAAAGAGATAAAAAGTGATGGCATTAAAGTAAGCAAAAGAGTTAATTTAAATATTAAAAGCAGAACCTCGGAAGATATTATAAAGTCAATAAATAAAGGAATGTTAGGTTTTGTAAAAGTGTTTAAAAATTTGTCTCCAGAAATAATCATAGTGCTTGGAGACAGATATGAAATATTTTCTGCAGTTGTGGCTGCATGTTTTTGCAAAATACCAATAGCTCATATACATGGTGGCGAAACAACTCATGGTGCAATTGATGAAGCTTTAAGACATACGATTACAAAAATGTCACATTTTCATTTTGTAGCAAACTCAAATTATAAAAAAAGAGTAATTCAATTAGGCGAAAACCCAAACAAGGTATTTGTTGTGGGAGGTTTAGGTGTAGACAGTATTAAAAAAACAAAACTACTAACAAAGCATCAACTTGAAAAAAAAATTGGATTAAAATTTAAAAAAAAAAATTTAATAGTAAATTTTCATCCCGAAACATTAAATAATCTTTCAATAAAAATAGAATTTAGTAAACTGCTTAATGTTCTTAAAAAAAAAAAGGATACAAATTTAATTTTTACAATGCCAAATTCTGATCAGGGAAGCGAACTTATATCTAAAATGATAAAAAATTTTGTTAAAAAGAATAATAACACATTCTTTTTTTCTTCATTGGGCAGTTTAAATTTTTATTCCTGCTTACAATATGTTGATGGAATGATTGGTAATTCGTCAAGTGGCTTACTAGAGATGCCAACGTTTAAAAAAGGAACTATAAATATCGGCAAAAGACAAGATGGTAGACTAAAAGCAAAAAGTGTGATTAATTCCAAACTAAGTAAACAAGACATTTTAAAGTCAATAAATATTTTATATAGCAAAAGTTTTCAAAATAAGTTGAGAACAACAACTAATCCTTATGGAAATGGTGGAGCATCTTTAAAAATTTTAAATATATTAAAAAAAATAAAATTAAAAAATATTTTAATTAAAAAGTTTTACGATATTTAAATTTTAAAAATAAAATAATTAATCAAAATGTTAAAAAAAAATTGGAAAAAAATCTTATTATTAGAAAATTCTACTATTCGTAAGGTAATAAAAAATCTAGAGAAAAGTGCCTTACAAATTGTGTTGGTGATTGACAAAAAAAAGAATTTAGTTGGTACAATTACTGATGGTGATATTAGAAGAGGATTGCTTAATGGTTTAAACATTAGTAACCCCATAAAAAAATTAATAAATAAAAAACCTTTGATTGGATCAAGCACCATGTCGGCAAACACAATGAATCAAATAATGCAAACTAATAAAATAAATCAACTTCCAATTATTGATAAAAGTAAAAAAATAGTAGGACTATATTTTTGGGATGCGATTAAATATTCTATAACTCAAAAAAGCCAGGTGATAATAATGGCGGGTGGTAAAGGAAAAAGAATGATGCCTCATACAAAAACATGCCCTAAACCTTTACTTCCTGTAGGAGGCAAGCCAATACTAGAACACATTCTGCTTAAAGCAAGATCCGAAGGTTTCAATAATTTTATTATATCAATAAATTATTTAGGAGAAATGATAGAGGATTATTTTGGCAATGGAAGTAAATGGGGAGTCAAAATTAAATACTTAAAAGAAAATATGCCCCTTGGAACTATCGGAGCTTTATCTTTAATAAAAAATCGACCAAACTTTCCATTTATTGTTTGTAATGGTGATATTATATCGGACATAAAATATACTGATTTATTAGACTTTCATATTAAGAATAAAGCTTTTGGTACAGTTGCCGTTAAGCCTTATGAAATTAAGAATCCATATGGCGTAGTTAAAATTGATGGAAATCAAATAGTGGACATAGAAGAAAAACCCATTGTTAAATCTCATGTAAATATAGGGGTTTATGTTTTTAGTCCAAAAATTATTAATGAAATAAAAAAAAATAAATATCTAGATATGAATATTTTGATACAGAAGTTGTTAGGAAAAATGAAAAAAATAATAGCTTACCCTGCTTACGAGCCCTGGCTAGATATTGGCAAACCAAAAGATCTTAAAAAAAACAAGTTTTATTAATTTACATATTTTAAAGCACAATTAGCAAATGAAAGAAATTATAATTTTATTACCTGGGCCTTTTGTAAAAAGTGACTATGAGCGCTTTGGAATTGAAATTTTAAAAAAAAATTTTTCAGTAAAAATTCTTGATTTTACAGCGTGGCAAAATCCTTATTTTTGGAAACAGTATTCTCAAAAAGTATATAAATGTAATGAGTATAAATCGATTAGCTGCAAAGATGATTTTTTAGAACTAAAATTTGAAGAAGAAAAATTATTTGTTTTTGACTTAAATTTAAATAGCTCTTACAACTGCATTGAAGATAAAAAAATACGCTGGGCAAAAGAGAAATTAAAAAAGAAAAATAGTTTTTTTGTAAATATAGATACCAGTTTAATACCGAGACCAAAAACAACTGCTAGAAGTTTAATAAAAAAGTTATTTAATTTAGTTACACAACCTAAAAGAAAATTTTTTATGTTTTTAAAAATATTGAAAAATAAATTTTATAGTATGAGAAAAAATTATACTCCTGATGTTTTAGTACAATGCGGCTTATCAACTAGAGAAAAAGTAAAAGCTAAAAATATACTATATGCTCATTGCACAGATTATGATGTTTATTTAAATATGAAAAATAAACCGGAAATTAAAAAGGATCCCTATGCTGTTTTTATAGACGAAGGGATGACTAATCATCAGGATTATTATTATCTTGGTATAAAACCACCAGTATCAGAAAATCAGTACTATCCGACTTTAATTAAATTTTTAAAAAAATTTGAAATAGAATCAGGGCTAAAAGTCAAATTTTCTATCCATCCTAAATCATTAAATATAAATATTTCAAAATTTTTAAAAGACTTTGATTGTTCTTCAGGAAATACTGCGGAATTGGTAAAAAGTTCTAGTATAGTTTTATTACATGCAAGTTCAGCATTATCTTATGCGATTTTATTTAATAAACCCACAGTCTTTTTAACTTCAAAAGATTTAAACAAGTCATGGGTTGGACCTGCAATAAATTCTTTTGCTCAATTTATGAGTGTTAAGGCTATTAATATGAATAAAGATTTAGATAAAAAAATTAATATACAAAATTTATTAAAAATTAATAAAGAAAAATATAAGAACTATTTAGATCAATTTTTAAAAGTGCCAAACTCTAAAGATATTCCATTATGGGAAATTGTTACAGAATATGTTCAAAATCAATAGTACAAAACTATTTTTCAATTTTTAAAAATCTATCCCAGGAGGTTTAACTATGAGAATTACAATAACAGGAGGTAGTGGATTTTTAGGTTCACATGTAGCTGACGAGCTTACTAAAAAGGGTCATAAAGTTATTATTTTTGACAAAAAAAAATCAAAATGGTTAAAGGTGGGACAAAAAATGGTAGTGGGCAGTATATTAAACTTAAAAGAGCTCGAAAATGTAATTAAAAAAAGTGACGTTATTTATCATTTTGCGGCACTTTCAGACTTAAATGAGGCCCTTAAAGAACCAATAGATAGTGTTAATTTTAATGTCCTTGGTACAGTTAATGCACTAGAGCTAGCACGCAAGCATAAAATAAAAAGATTTATTCATGCAAGTACTATTTATGTAAACAGTTCAGAGGGTGGTTTTTATCGTTGTAGCAAAAAAGCAGCAGAAGATTATGTAGAAGAGTATAAAAAATTTTTTGATTTAGATTATACAATTTTAAGATTTGGATCGTTGTATGGCGAAAGATCAGATAATACTAATGGAATTACTGAGACTATAAACAAAACAATTATTAATGGTGAAATAAGGTATGCAGGAAGTAAAGATTATGTTCGAAAATATATTCATGTTACTGATGCTGCTAAAGCCTGCGTTGAAATTCTTAAAAAAAATTATAAAAATTCGCATATTAATATAACTGGAAATAAAAAAATTAAAGTTCATAAATTTTTAAAAATATTGGCTAAAATACTGAATATTTCTAAAAAAATTAAATTTTTAAATAAAAAATACACTGGGCATTATGTAGCAACACCCTTCACTTATCAGCCCAAAAAAGGAAAAGAATTTACTTTTAAATCTAATGCAAGTTTTAAAGAAGGTTTGCAAAAATTGGTAAAAAGTATTAAAAAAAATTAATGTTTAAACTAATTAAATCTCAAATAAAAATAATTATTTTTAAGGCATTGTCTCTTTTTTTCAAAACGAGAGTTGGAAATTACATTATTGAAAAAATGCTGCATTTATCTTTAAATAATTTTAAAGAAATTAATTATAACGACTGCAAGTTAAAATTTATTGTTCCAAATTGGATAAACCGTTTTCGAATAGACACTTTTGCAACAAAAGAACCAGAGACTCTAGAGTGGATAAATTCTTTTAAAAAAAATAGTATATTTTGGGATATCGGAGCAAATGTAGGATTATATAGTTGTTACGCTTCAAAGAATCTTAATTGCAAAGTTATAGCTTTTGAACCTTCAATATTCAATCTTGAACTGCTAGGAAGAAATATTTTTATAAATCAACTAGTTGATAAGGTCACGGTAATTCCAATACCACTAACTGACAATTTATCAGAAAATAAATTAAATATATCTACAACTGAATGGGGTGGCTCAGGATCAACCTTTGGTCAAAATTATACTTATGATGGCTCAATATTAAATACAAAATTTGATTATAAAACTATTGGTATTTCAATGGATCAAGTAGTTAATTTATTAAAAATACCACAACCAGATTATATAAAAATTGATGTAGATGGAATTGAACATTTAATATTAAAAGGAGGAGAAAAAACATTACTAAGTGTTAAAAGTATATTAGTAGAAATTGATGATAGGTTTAAAAAACAAAAAGAAAATACCGAAAAATATTTAAATAATGCCGGATTTAGATTTAAAGAAAAAAAGCATTCAAAATTATTTGATAACACAGAGTATGAATCATGCTTTAACCAAGTGTGGGAAAAAGAAGAATAAACAATAAAAAATATATAGTTAAATTATGAAAGGATGCATTGGAATTATTGCTAATCTTGACTCAAAACGTTTATTAAATAAACATTTAATAAAGGTTAATGGCCAACCAATATTAAAATACTTGATAGATAGAATAAAAAATGAATTTAAGAATGAAATTAATGATAAAAATTTAAATTTAATGATATTAACTGGTAGTAAAAAAAAAAATATTAGCTTAGGGCTGTTAGCGGAAGAAACAAAAGTAAAAGTTTTTTTTGGCAACGATATAAACATACCTTGTAGAATAAATGAGGCCTTAGCACATAATAATTTTGACTTTTTTATTTCAGTAGACGGTGATGATATTTTGTGCTCAGTCAGCGGTATGAGAAGAATTTATGATAAGATCATGTCGAAATCTAGCGAGTATGTAAAAACAAGAGGTTATCCTTTTGGAATGAATTCTTTTGGAATTGAAAGTAAATTTATAAAAAAATGTCTCAAAAAAAAATTAAATCAAATTTTAGAAACTGGATGGACAGCAGTTTTTGATAAAGAAAAAAAATGTGATTTTGTTGATGATTATTATGATTGGGATAAACGTTTACGTTTTACTCTCGATTATCCAGAGGATTTAAAATTTTTTGAAGCCATAATTAATTCGCCTATAAATATAATTTCTGCTCAACATAAAGAATTTGTAGATTATGTATTGAAAAATAAAATATATAATTATAATGCTGGTGTTATCAAAAAGTATTGGAAAAATTTTAATGAAAAGTCAAAAATTAATGAAGAAAAAAAATAGTTTATCTTGGCGTTTTAGTAAAAAAGAACGCTCATATATAAAAGAAGTTCTAGATTCGGGTTTTGCAAGCTCAACATCTGGAAATATGAATACTAGATTAGAAAACGCTTTTGCAAAACGGTTTAATCGAAATTTTGCTATCACATTTAATTCAGGTACCACCACTTTACATGCTGCGTTGGAGTCGTTTGGGGTTGGATATGGAGATGAAGTTATTGTTACTCCTCTAACAGTGATATCATGTATGAACGCAATTTTATTTTGTAATGCTATACCAGTTTTTGCTGATATTGATCCAAAAACTTTTTTAATTGATCCAAAGAATGTGGAGAAAAAAATTACAAAAAAAACTAAAGCTATTATGGCAGTTCATATATATGGTCAAGTGTGCGACATGACTTCAATAATGAAAATAGCCTCAAAGCATAATCTTTATGTTCTTGAAGATTGTGCTCAATGTTTTTTAGGAACACACAAAGGTAAGTTAGGAGGAACTTTCGGTCAGGCAAGCAGTTGGAGTTTTGAAAATTCTAAGCATTTAACCACAGGAGACGGGGGAATAATTACTTGTGACGATGAGAGTTTAGGGGATAAAATGAGAAAACTTGGATGTCAGGGATTTAAAAATGCAACAGCAAGATCGGGAAAAATAAGAATTTCAAAATCTATGTTTCAAAATCCACTATTTAAAAGACATGATATATTTGGATATAGTTACAGACTTCCAGAAGTTGCAGCAGCCGTCGGTCTTGGACAGATTGAAAAAATTGATTGGTTTGTTAAAAAAAGGGTTAAAATGGCAAAAATGTATAGTGATGTTATTATTTCAGAAAATTGTAAATGGTTAATTCCACAACATGTTCCAAAAAGAGATCATAATAGTTATTATGCATATGCTGTAAAATTCATGCACAAAAAGGTTTCTTGGGAGGAATTTAGAAAGCATTATATTAAAAATGGAGGTGATGGAATTTATGCGGCATGGTCATTAAGTTATCAAGAAGATTTAATTCCAGAAATTAAACATAGATTGAATAAATTGGGCTTAAAAAATCGTTTAAATGCAGATAAAGGAATTTGCCCAATAGCAGAAAATATACAACCAATTCTCATGCAATTAACAACTAACCAAAAAGATATTTCAGATATGCGAATGCAAGCAAAGGCATTAAAAAAAACGATTAAATATTTTTCATAAATGAAAAAGATAAAAAAAATTGTTGTTTATATAAATGGCTCTGAGGGTAGATTAGGTTCTTCCTTTTCAAAAGCCATAGTTGAAAATGGAGGAAACGTTATTTTAGGAGACATTAGTAATAAAAAATTATCTAACAATTTTAATGCAAAAAATTCATTATTTATAAAAGGCGACCACACAAAAATAAAAGTAATTGACAATACATTAAAACTTGGTTTAAAAAAGTTTGGAAAAATAGACGCGGCAATAAATTGCTGTTATCCAAAAACAAAAAAATGGGGGCAACCTTTTGAGAAATTAGATGAAAAACATTTAAAAGAAAATATATTTTCACAACTTGGTTCTCCAATTATATTTTCGCAGAGAGTAATAAAATTTTTTCGAAAGCAGGGTTTTGGAAATTTAATCTACGTATCATCAATACAAGGTATTTCACCACCAAAATTTGATCATTATAAAAAAACAAATATGACATCTCCCATAGAATACAGCGCTGTAAAATCAGGAATTATTTCTATAACAAAATATCTTGCTAAATATTGTGGTAAAAAAAATATAAGAGTGAACTGCATAACGCCAGGAGGCATTTTAGATAATCAGCCAAAAATTTTTAAACAAAAATATAAGAAATCATGTTTAAACAAAGGTTTATTAGATTCAGCAGATCTTAATGGAACAATATTATACTTACTTTCAGAAGAATCAAAATATGTTAATGGGCAAAATATTATTATAGATGATGGCTGGAGTTTGTAGTTTATTTAATGAAAAAATGGAAAAAGATAATAATTGATAAATCAAACAAAATTACGAAGCAAAATAATGTTAAAAATTTTAATGATTACAGTCAAGAAATGGACGGTTATTATTCCAATGACAATTATAAAAGCAAAGATTTATTTTTTAAAAAGTATTTAAAAGATAGATATTTAACTCTAGATAAATATTTAACAGAAAATTTAAATATAAATAAAAGAAACTTATCTATAGCAAGCGGTAGAGCAATTAATGAGCTTAGCTTAATTTCAAATAAATTCAATATTACTTGTTCCGACCTCCAAGTACCATCATGTTATGAAGATTCACAAAAAATATTTGGCAATTTTGATTATATAAAATTCAATATTTTAAAAGATAAGATAAATAAAAAATTTGATAATATTTTTGCATTAAGTTCATTTTACATTTTTTCAAGTTTAGAATTAGAAGAAATTTTAAATAATATTAATCAAATAATTAACAAAGATGGAACGCTTATTTTAGAGTTTCCAGGCTCAGAAGATAATTTTTTTTCCTTCATATTTAATGAAATTTATTTAGTTTTAGAATCATATCTAGCTTATGCAATTTCAAAAATTTTTAAAAAAAAAATTGGAATTAATTTTGACAATAATTTCGGTTTTAAAAGAAAGAATAAAGAAATAATAAAATTAGTAGAAAAATTTGGATTTAGCATAATTTCAGTACATGAGTATGATTATTTAACTGAAATCAAAAGATCACTATTAGCTAATAAAATAATAAATTATTTACCGTTTACCACTACATTTTTTAAACTAGTTAGCAGCAATATTCCTTATATAAGAATGTTTAAATTTAAAAAAATATAAATATGTATAATTTAGATTACTTCCCTTTAGAAAAAAAAATTATATCAAGAAAAAATAGATTTAAGTTGAAAAACAAAGATCTTAAAGAATTAAAAAAAGATTTTTTCAATTCAACGGTGTTAATTACTGGTGCGTCAGGATCTATAGGAAGTATTTTTGTAAAAAATCTAAAAATTTTCAATTTTAAAAAGCTTTTTTTATTAGACAAGGATGAGAATCAACTTACAGAACTTAACAGAGAGTTACTATTAGAGTTTAGTACTAAACAAATAAATAAAACTTTTTTTATTTGCTCAGACTTAACTTTAATAAATATTAAAGATTATATTAAAAAAAATAAAATAACTCATTATTTAAACTTTGCAGCAATAAAACATGTAAGGAGTGAGGAACGCTTAGACTCAATTAAATATATGTTTTTAACTAACTCAAAAAATTTTTTAAGCAATTTTGATAATAAAAAAATAAAAACTAATTTAAAAAAAGTATTTTCAATTTCTACAGACAAGACAGTTAACCCAACCAGTATACTAGGGGTAAGCAAATTGATAATGGAGCAAAAATTATCTGAATTTAAAAAAATAAATAAAAAAATTTTTGTTTCAAGTGTTAAGTTTGCAAATGTTAGCTTTTCAAATGGAAGTATTCTTAAATATATTTTTGATAGGATAAATCAAAAGAGAGTTTTTGGTATACCTCAAAATATAAAAAGATTTTTTATAACCCACGAAGAAGCAACCAGTTTGTGTTTAAAATCATTATTATTACGAAATGATGGTCATATTTTAATACCAAGCAAAAATGTGATTAATAAAATTATGTCTATAAAAGATTTGTGTTTTTCTATTCTTAAATACAAAAATTATAATCCTATTTTTTCTACGAGAAAAAAAATAAATAATAAAATTTTGGCTAAAGGAAGTAAAAATTACACTGTTTTGATTAATAAGTTAAAGACTCATGGTCAAAAAGAATATGAAGAATTGGTAAGCAAAGAAGAAAAAATTTATGCTGATGAATATGATGATACGATTATAAAAATAAAATTTAAAAATTTTATGAACACTAATCAATTTATCAAGGATATTGAAAATTGCAAAAATATAAAAAATTTAAAATTAGAAATTAGCAAAATAATAAAATCTTATAAACCGACTAAAAAAGTTTCTATGGTTAGTAAAATAATTTAGATAAATGCCAAACAAACATTTAAAAAAAATAAATAGAAATTCTAATTATGATTTTGATAGATCAAAATATTTACGTTTAGATAGAAATGAAAGAACCATTCCATTTAGTAAAAAAATTTTAAGAGACCTAAAAAAAAATATTTC
>Ga0209089_10004644_pt1 | contig 11419 bp, 7 predicted proteins | sample ArcticOcean_MG_C_FD_187431 | JGI IMG/M metagenome (GOLD analysis project Ga0209089, IMG submission 187431) | Marine microbial communities from western Arctic Ocean - ArcticOcean_MG_CB2_150 (SPAdes) (version 2) | ecosystem: Environmental > Aquatic > Marine > Oceanic | place: Arctic Ocean: Canada...
TGGCCACCGAATCCTTCGGTCCGCTCAATTCGCTCGCACGCCAACCCGCGAATACAACCGTCGAGCCGCTTCACGCTGCGCATACGAATCGTCAAAATGGACATCCACTGGAGGAGTTGTGCCTCATGCTTGCCGGAATTCTCGACGGTGAGGACGCAAGGAGGTAGGGGCTATTACCCATGAAGTGTGTGCACCGCGATATTTTTCCGCAAGGGCAAGCGCGACTATGTTGCTCGACGAACGAGATTCTGCACTCCATGAGAAAGAAGAAACGGCGACTCTTCTCCCCTGGTTGCGCACAATCGCGTTCTGTCAATCTTGACCGAGCAACCGTGTGACCACGGGAAGAAACCAGCACACATTGCGAGCCGTCTCGTCGCGGTTTACAATCAACTGGCACTATTTTGTCATAACTTTCGATCTCCCGCCTTGTCCTCCTGCCGTTGGTCATCACATGATGCATCGATCCGCGTGGTGTCTGCTTCTCGCGTTGCTGGCCGCACCGTTTGACGTGGCCCACGGTGACGAAAAATCCCCCACCTACGAAACCGATATTCGCCCAATTTTTAAAGCACACTGCTTTCAATGCCACGGCGAAACGGGTGAGAAAGAGGGCGGACTCGACCTGCGGCTGCGGCGATTTATTGTGAAGGGTGGCGAATCCGGGGCAGCCATCACGCCGGGAAAAATCGGAGACAGCCTGCTGTTGGAACGAATTCGATCGGGTGAGATGCCGCCCGATGATGACAAGCGTCTCTCCGCGAAGAACATCGATCGGATTGCAGCGTGGATTGCCGCCGGTGCTCCCACCGAGCATCCCGAGCCGGAAAATGTCGGCGACGGCCCGATCTTCACACGTGCCGAACGCAGTTACTGGGCGTTTCAACCGGTCAAACGTCCTGCGGTTCCCGAGGTGCAGGATCGCAGCCGCATCCTCACGCCCATCGATGCTTTCATCGTCGCAGAACTCGAACGGCGGGCAGCCGCCTCGCCGAAAGATCCGACTGCCAAACAAGCGTATCAATTGGCGCCAGCTGCGAATGACCGCAAGTTGCTCCGCCGCGCCTCGTTCGACTTGCTCGGTCTGCCACCGACTCCGGCGGCAATCGCCAAGTTCGATGCCGACACGTCCCCCGATGCTTGGGGAAAGTTAATCGACGGCTTACTCGATTCGCCGCATTACGGCGAGCGCTGGGGACGTCACTGGCTCGACGTGGTTGGCTATGCCGATTCGGAAGGCTACAGCGAAGAAGATCGCGTCCGCCCCGATGCCTACCGCTACCGCGATTACGTCATCCGCGCCTTCAATGCCGACAAACCGTTCGACCAGTTCATCCAGGAACAGTTGGCCGGCGACGAAATGGTGCCGCAACCGCACAAGAACCTCTCGGCCGACGCCGTCGAAAAACTGACGGCCACCGGGTTTCTGCGGATGGCACCCGACGGGACGGCATCGGGCGGCATCGACCAACCAGTCGCACGCAACCAGGTCATCGCCGACACAATGCAAATCATCGGCAGCTCGTTGTTGGGTCTCACCGTCAACTGCGCGCAATGTCACGATCACCGCTACGATCCAATCCCACAGGCCGATTACTATCGGATGCGTGCAATCTTCGGCCCCGCTTTCGACTGGAAGAACTGGAAGACCCCGCCCTCGCGGCGCATCTCTCTTTATACCGATGCCGACCGCAAACTCGCAAAGCGAATCGAAATCGATGCGGCCAAAGTTGACAAGGATCGCCTGCAAAAAGCCGAAGTCTACATCACGCGAACGCTCGAAGAAGAATTGCTGTTGCTGCCCGAAGAGATTCGCAAACTAATGCGCACCGCTTACCGAACCGCCGCAAAAGATCGCACCGCCGCTCAGGAGTCTCTGCTGAAAGAATACCCTACCGTCGCGAAAATCAGCGTCGGCTCGCTGTACCTGTACGATCGCCGCCGCGAAGAACGAGCGCGCAAGCTCGATGTCGATCGAAAGGTGAAAGAGAAGCAGTTCGTCGCAGAGACGGCCCGCCGGGAGCTTGAAAAGATTGCTTCCGAAAGTCGCGCGCAGGTTGAAACGGCGTTGAAAACACCTGCCAAAGGCAGGACTCCCGAACAGGTGGCACTGTTAGGAAAGTATCCCGGCGTCTCGGTCACCCTGGCAACGTTAGCCAAGTTCAATCCCGACGCTGCCGCCGAGCTGGAACGCGACAAACAAGCGGCCGCAGAACTCCGAGCGAGCAAAGCGGCCGACGATTTGAAACGCTTCTCGGACAAGGCGGCCAAGATTCGCGCCACCAAACCGGTGGAAGGATTTGTTCGCGCCCTCGCCGAAACGGCGGGCAAAGTGCCGTCCACTTTTCTGTTCCACCGCGGCGACCACGAACAGCCGAAGGAACAACTGCAACCGGCCGATCTCTCGATTCTCAATCCGGGTCAAATCCCAGAGAACGACGCCGCACTGCCAACCACAGGACGTCGTCTCGCGTGGGCGAAGCAATTAACCAACGGTCGGCATCCGTTAGTCGCGCGGGTGATCGTCAACCGTGTTTGGCTGGGACACTTCGGAAGTGGTTTGGTCGATTCGCCCGGCGATTTCGGTTTTCTCGGCGAACGTCCAACGCATCCCCAATTGCTCGATTGGCTTGCTGACGAATTCGTCCGTTCCGGTTGGAAAGTCAAACACATTCACCGCTTGATCATGTCGTCGGCCGTCTATCGACAGTCGGCGGCCGGTCACGCGGCATCAACCGTTGCCGATCCCGATAATCGCCTTTACACCAGGTTCCCCATCCAACGCCTTGAAGCGGAAGTGATCCGCGACGCCGTTCTCGCAGTCAGCGGGAAACTCAATCTCAAATTGTATGGCAAGCCGGTCCCTGTTATGGAAGACGAAGTCGGCCAGATTATTCTGGGCATCGAAAACCTCGACGGGGAACGCAAACCGACAAAACCGATTCCGTTGAACGGCGAAGAATTCCGGCGCGGCCTCTACGTGCAGGTTCGCCGCAGTCGCACGCTTTCCATCTTCGAGGCATTCGACGCGCCCAACATGAGCCCCAACTGCGAACGCCGCAACTCGTCGAACGTCGCCACGCAGTCGCTGATGCTGATGAACAGCGACTTCGCCGTCGAATACTCACAACACTTCGCGCATCGCTTGATTGACACTGCGGGGCCGAAAACGGCCGACCAAATCAAGCTTGCCTGGAAGCTGGCATTTTCCACGAAACCTGCTGCCACGGATATTGCGGCTGGCGAGCAGTTCGTCAATTTGCAGCGGACGACGATTCGCGAGCAATCGCCTCAGGCTGATGATGCGACAATTCAACGACGGGCGATGGCAACTTTCTGTCAGGCCCTGTTGAGTTCCAACCGTTTTCTGTACGTCGATTGATCCGGGCAAAAAGGCCATAATTATGATGTCAGCCCAACAAGAGTCGATAGCGACCACAGCGGATGCCGACTGCAATTCGTCGCGCCGACGATTTCTGTCGTCCAGTGCGTTCGCCCTTGCACCGCTCGCGCTCCAATGGTTGTTGAAGCAAGACGAGGTTGTTGCCGCGCCGGCAAAAGCGCCGAATCTGCAGCCGCTGGAATTCAGTCTCGAATCGCAGCCCGCACATTTCGAGCCACGAGCGACGGCGATGATTTCGTTGTTCATGCAGGGTGGCCCCAGTCAGGTCGATCTGCTCGACCCCAAACCGATCCTCAACAAGCTCGACGGCCAGAAGTTTCCCGGTTCCATCAAGTACGACAACGCCGCACAGGCCAGCACGAAAGTACTGGGAAGCCCGTGGAAGTTTGCAAAGCATGGTGAATGCGGAACGCCGGTTTCGGAATTACTGCCCGGCATCGCCGGAGTGGTCGATGACATTTGCGTCATTCGTTCGATGCACACCGGCGTGAACAATCACGGCCAGTCGATCCACGCGTTGAACTCGGGCCGCACGCAACGCGGACGACCGTCACTCGGTGCCTGGTTAACCTACGGCCTTGGCGCGGAAACGCAAAACCTGCCGGCCTATGTCGCTATGAGCGACCCGCGGGGTATTCCCGTTGAAGGAGTACTCAACTGGTCCAACGGGTGGTTGCCGTCATTGTTTCAGGGAACGGTGATCCGCCCCCGCGAGCCGCGGATTCTCAATCTTGAGCCGCCACCTCAATTGCGCGGCAAAGTGCAGCAGCAGTACCTCGCCTACCTCAGGCGGCTCAACGAACAACACCAGGACGAGCATCCCAGCGTGTCGGATCTTTCGGCCCGCATCTCCAACTACGAACTTGCCGCCCGCATGCAAACCGCTGCTCGCGAAGCGCTCGACATCAGCAAGGAAACCAAAGCCACTCAGCAGATGTACGGAATCGATCAGCCCGATAGCGAAGAGTATGGCATGCGCTGCCTCATCGCGCGGCGGCTCGTCGAACGCGGCGTCCGATTCGTGCAGGTCTTCACGAAGAATCAATACTGGGACCATCACGGCACCATCCGCAACCGCCTTCCCGAGGCCTGCCGCAAAACCGATAGACCTGCCGCTGCCCTCGTCAAAGACCTCAAGCAGCGGGGCCTTCTCGACAACACCGTTGTGCATTGGGGCGGCGAAATGGGACGGCTCCCCGTCGTCCAGAACGACGCCGGACCTAAGCGCGTCGGACGTGACCACAACACCTACGGATTCAGCATGTGGGTGGCCGGCGGCGGATTCCGTCGCGGTGGAACCTACGGCGCAACCGACGAGTTCGGCCATCACGCCGTCGAAAACGTCGTCAACCATTACGACTACCACGCCACGCTGATGAACCTGTTCGGCCTCGATCCCGAACGGCTCACGTTCAAACGAACCGGCCGCGAGCAATCACTGCTCGACGGCCAACCCGGAAAAGTTGTCAGCGGGATTCTTCAAGACGGTTGATTCGCTGAAGCCAATTACGAATCGATTCCGTGCAGGGTAATTCCCTTGGGTTCGGGAATGTCTTCGGTGATGATTTTCCACGACGCGCCCATTTCCCGCATCGCAGTGAAATCGCGCGGCTTGTAGGCCAATTCCAAATGCGGTGTTTCGATCGACTTACCAGCCTTGTTCGATTGCATGGCGGCTTCCAGCATACCGGTGACGAGCAGCGTCCGCTCGACCGGGTACGGAGCCTGCTTGTGGATGAAGTGGTTCTGAATGGCGTGCGACAACGCCTTGAAGAGATTACGGTTATTCCACGGGCCGACATAAAAACTGGTTGCGTGGATTTTCGGGTCATCTTTCAATCGGCAAGCAAAATTCCAACGCGTGCTGCTGTGGCCCACTTTGAGTACGGTCGCTTTCAGGCCATCCTTGTAGGTGACCAGTAACCCATGCGTCGGGTCGGGTTGCTCGCCTGGAATTCTGCGGAGCGACTTCGGCGCCTTTCCCAATTCGGCGGCCATCGCTGCGCGGGCAAGTTCCGGCGACCAGCGCCCCTCTTCGGCCGCTTTCCATAGCGCGTCGCCTTTGAGCAATTCGATGCTGGCGACGCCGGTTTCGCCTCCTTTGCGCGATTCGATCATCGACTGCAGGACTTCGAGTCCGTGAAAATCGTATGACTCCAACGGGCCGCCGTGAATAGAAATTGCCTCTTCGATTTGTGCACCGGCGGGCAACGCGAGTGGCGGTCGACGCTGCGCCAACGGGACACTGCTGCCCGCCATAAAGGGAATGCCGGCTTGCTGAGCCGTATCGTACATTTCCTTCGCCCAGTCCCAGCGGTACGAGAGGTGCTTGTCGTTGAACAGCGGCACAGAGCGTCGGGACCGTCGCATGACGGCGACGATTTCGTCGAAAAACCGTTTGCGCGGATACTTGCGCTGTCCCAGTTCGTTCACCGGATAATTGCCGTGCTCTCCGATGGCGAGGACGGCATCGACCGCCAACTGTTTGCCACCAAGGCAAAGCGATTCGCCGATCGTTTTGAAGACGGGGATTTTGAATCGGCGGGCAATGTCCTGTGACATGTCGCCGCCGGGTGTTTGATCGACATAGAAACTGACGACATCAACTCCCGGATCGGTGCGTTTGCCGTTGAACAAATAGGGCTGCAGAAAATTCTCAAGCAGCACGTGCGCATGTGTGCGATGAGTGCACACGGTCATGACGACCGCCACTTTGGGGCGGGTTTGCGCGGGGGCGGCCCACAACGGTGTCGCAGACGCAACAACTGCTGCTCCGAATGATGTTCCGACCGCACGCAGTGCATCGCGGCGTGAAAGTTCGCCGCTCGTTGAAAGACTCGAGCTTTCTGAGAAACGGGACGGAGAATGCGATTCATTCTTGATTGGAGTATTCGTCACCGGAATGCCTTTCTGCGGTTCCTTGTGGTTGTTCACTGTTGCTTGTCACCGTGAAGCGGTCGGGGCGATGATCGATGTTGGCGGTCATCGATTCACGTGTGCCTTCACTTTGCCGGCGACTTCACTCGCAGCCCGAATCATCAGTGTCACATCGACTCCCATCGCCAACCATTGGATGCCCATGTCGGCCCAGTCACACAACTGATCCGGGTCGGCACCGACTGAGATGCCGGCCGGTATGTTGGCAGCCTGACATTTCCGAACGACCGATTCGATGGCGGCCAGCACTTCGGGATGAGTTGGCTGCGTCCGATGTCCTAATGAAGCGGCCAGATCCTGCGGACCGAAGGCAACGCTGCTCAATCCGGGTACCGCGAGAATCTCATCGATGTTCTCAACCGCTTCGGCTTGTTCGATCTGTACGATCGTGATGATGTGTTCGTTGGCGTCGCGGCAGAACTGCTCGGCATCGAGGCGGCCGTAGTCCAACGGCCGCAGCGGACCGAATCCACGAATGCCTTCCGGTGGATAGCGACAGGCGGCGACGGCCGCTGCAACATCGGCCGCGGTGCGCACCATTGGAACGATGATGCCGTCGGCTCCGATGTCCAACACCGGCTTGATCAGCACCGGATCGTTCCACGGGACGCGCACCAAGGAGGCACACTCGGTCGCCTTCAGCGCCATCAGGTGGCACTTCAGGCTCTCCAGCGAAATGGATGTGTGCTCGGTATCAATCCACAGGAAATCAAACTCCGGGCCTATCGCTTCGGTGACGCTGGGGTCGGAACTGCTGATAGCGGTTCCCAGACAAATCTCGCCCCGCGACAGTTTTTCAGAAAATTTGCGAGCGTTCTGCATCGGTCGGTTCCAATTCTTTCTGATTCGGTTCGCCGCAGAATCAACTGCAGCAGAGTCTTGCCGTTCCGCCCGGCAACTAGTCTCTGAAGGTACTCGACAGCCATAGGTAAAACCAGCAGCAGTCGTTTAGGCCGCGATGGGGATCGTCGCAGCCGGCATTTGATGTTGGCGTTGGCAACAAACCGTAGTCACTGGCCGCCAACAACGTGCAGTTACTAAGTTCGACGCATACCGAACAGGGAATTGGCCAACTGAAAGCAGTTTATTGTCGTAAAGAGGGAAGAGCGTTCGGATGGAATTCCCCCGTGTGATTTTCGTTGTTGGCTGCAAACAGGAAAAACAGCCGTTGCCAGCACGGGCAACCTGAACACAATTGCATCGGTGTTCCTCTTTCGGTTTGAGTGAAATTCGATACAATTCGCGCTGCTGAGTCCGGTTACAATGCTATCCCGACAGGTCGCTCCCCCTTGCCCTGTTGCCACCATCGCCGACCCACCAACCGTCCGAATGCGTTTGCCCCCGATCTCCTCAGGAAACAATGCCATGCGTTACGCTCATTTGATTCTCTTCGCCGTTACCCTGTTTTTCGTCGGCTGTGGCGACGGTGCAAAACCGAAGCTGGCGAGCGATGCGAGTGGCAAGAATGGGACGAGCGAAACAAAGGCTGAAGCCAAGCAGGAGACGTTCTCCGGAATGTGGTTGATGATTGCCAGCCGGATGGATGCGCCAAGTGAAGTTCACCTCGCAGTTGTCAAATTTGGCGAAGACAAGAACGGCGAATTGGTCGGCAAAGTTCTCGACAGCTCGGAAGAAGTGTTTCCCGATGCCACGCTGACGAAGACCACCGTTTCGGACGACAGCATTCAACTGGAGTTTCAGGTTGACACAGACGGGCAACTCAACCTCCACGGGTTGCTGGACGGCAACACCATTTACGGCAACACCTCCACCAATCGCGGACTGCAGCCGATCCGATTAGTGCGCACCGATCAGGAGCAGGTCGAAGGACCTGTCGGTGTCCCCACCGAAGGGGCCGAAGCATTTGAAGCCGCAATGAGAAGTGAAGACTCGACTGCTCAATTGAAACAATTCGCCAAGAAGTTCAACACAAGTCCGACGGCCATGTCGGCATACATCGTCCTGCTGGCGAAAAGCAAACAGAACGAACTTGACGAAGCGGCCGTTTCGCAAATCATCGCGGATTTCGTCAAGACGGGCAGTCGGTGGGGGGCTCGGATGAAGCGAAACGTCCGGCTTGATTCGGCTGCAATTCTGGTTCAGCAAAAGTACCTGCCCAATTTGGCTGTCAAAACTCTCCTGCCGTTGGAGAAGGAATCAGGCGACGACAAGGACGAAGAGTTCACTTCCCGCCTGAAATACACCAGTGCGATGGCAAGAATTATTTCGACCGACAAAGAGACTCGGGAAACGGGGGCGGTCGCTCTGGCAGAACTTCACGAGGAGAATCTGCTCGATCATCGTCTCCGCGTCGCGTTGGCGAATCATCATGACGATAGTGGGGACAAGAACAAGGCGCTGCAGTTATTCGCCGAATTGGCCATTCTCCCGGAAGGCGAACGGTACTTCGCCGCGCTAAGCCGCGATAGTGAGAGTGATCCCGAGACGGCAGAACAGGCGACCGAGCGGTTGTGGAAATCGACCAAAGGCAAAGCGGATGGTTTGGACGAATTCCACGATCAGATTTACGAATCCGTCATCCATCGCATGTTCAAATCGTCGTCGGCTGCTCCCCCCGCCAACCCGGCAGGAAAGCGGGTGTCGCTGTGCGAGTTGTTTACCGGTGCAGCCTGCGGACCGTGCGTTGCCGCCGACATGGCCACCGTGGGGCTGGAAGCAACCTATCCGAGTTCCAGCCTGATCGTGCTGCGATATCATCAGCACATTCCCCTGCCCGATCCCCTGGCAAACGCCGATGCAGTAACCCGGCTGGCCTACTATGAGCAGAGCAGTACGCCGACTGTCATCTTGAATGGGCGACAGGTCCAAGGTATTGGGGGATTTTTTGATTATTCGCAGTTGATGTACGAAGAACTCAGCAAGAAGGTTGATCGCGTTGTCGGTTCCGATTCGAAAATTTCAATTCAACTCTCGGCGGATGCAAAAGATGGCACGCTGTCGCTGAGCGCAAAAGTTGATGGAACAAAAGACCTGCCTCAATCCGCACGGTTGAAGTTGGTGCTGGCCGAAGGCGTGATTCGTTTCAACGCCAGCAATGGAATTCGGCGGCACGAAATGGTCGTACGTTACATGCCCGGCGGTCCAGATGGGATCGCCCCGATCGAGGGTCGCCTGTCGTACGAGTCGTCTTTGGAACTCGCCGACATCAAGCAGGAACTGGTCGATTACCTCGAAACAACTGCCAAGCAGTATGAACAGCCGTTCGCACTGCCGCCACAGCTTCGCCAGCAAATGCCGAACGGTCCGTTTCCAGTCCGTCCACTGGAATTGAAGCCGCTTCACCTGATTGTCTTCGTTCAGGATGACGCATCGCAGGAGGTCCTGCAGGCTGCCATCATTCCGGTTAGTGGAAAGTTGGAGTACCCCGAGACAGCAGCGGAACCAGTCACGCCGCCGTCACTGGAAAAGGACAACCCCAACAGCCCGATCAAAGCACCGGTTCCCGGTTCCACCAAACCGACGGAAGATGGCCCCGGCAAGACTGCGCCAGGGAAACCGGGCAAAGGCGATTCGGCGGCGAAGCCGAAACCCGGCCCCAAACTCATCCCGCCAGGTACCGACAAACCGTAAGGGCGTGTTGGCTCGTGATCGACAACATGGGATGTTGAAGTTGGGTGCCACTGGCGTGTCGCCATTGCTTACCGTGTTGCACTGGCGACACGCCAGTGGCACCCGTTGCGACCCGATTCATCGCCTCTTCATTTAATCGAATAAGGGTGAACGCGGAGAAACCGTCCGAACCGCATGAATGCGGTCACTACAAACCTTCAAGCGGCCACGCGCGCGTCATTCCCGCCCGGGACGTTTCAAGTTGTGCGGTTCCGTCAGTTGGCCGTACATTTCCGGGCGACGGTCGGCGATGCGGTCGATGGCATGCACACCCGGTACGCGAACGACTTTCTTCATTCGTGCGCGTGCGGTGTCGATGTCGGCATACAGAATCTCTTCGCCGTCCGTCGAACCGCTCGCCAACGTCTTCCCGCCCGGATCGGCAATTCGGCTCGAACCGATAAACGTAATGCCCGCCTCGGTGCCGACGCGGTTAATTGCCATGTAATACACGCCGTTCTCCATCGCCCGCGTGTTGATTGCGTGTGCGGCGACACATTCGGCGCCCGGAGGCCAGTTAGTCGGCAGCGCAATCAAATCGGCTCCCAACAACGACAGGCACCGCGATGATTCGGGAAAGGCCGAGTCGTAACAGATATTCATCCCCACGTTCAGCTCGCCCGCCGAATGAACGGCAAACGGTTCATCGCCGTAACTTGTGAACATGTCGGCCCCCAAGAATGGCAGATGCACCTTACGGTACGAGCCGATGAGACCGTCGGGACCAACCAGCACGGCAGCGTTGAATATTTTTTCGCCGACCAATTCCAGCATGCCGAACACGGCATAGCCGCCCAGTTCTTTGCACGCATCGGCAATCTGCGCTGTTGCCGGACCGGGTACCGATTGTGCAAACGGCCGCGCCGCCTCTTCCGTGGCAAAACAATACCCGGTGACGGCACACTCGGGAAAGACGGTTAGTTCCGCCCCCGCGCGGCGCGTCTCGCGCAGCTTCTCGATGATGCGATCAACATTGGCATCGACTTCGCCCAACGTGACGTCCATCTGAACGCCGGCAACTTTCATCGTGTGTTCTCCGGACTCAAAACAACGAATGGGTGGCTGGGGTCGAAGCGGAATCTTCGGAGCGTAGCCCCCAGAACGAGCGCGTTGGGGGCTCGAAGACTCGACCCCAGCCACCCTTCCGAATCTTTTATCTTGCCATGTGAACGGTACGGGTTTCTCGCAGGACCGTCACTTTGACTTCGCCGGGATATGTCAGTGTCTCTTCGATTGCCTTGGCCAGGTCGCGGCACAATTTGGCCGCTTCGCGGTCGTTGATTTGTTTGGAATCGACAATGACACGAATCTCGCGGCCTGCCTGAATGGCGTACGACTGATCGACGCCGGGAAAACCGCAGGCCAACGCTTCCAACTCTTCCAGTCGGCGAACGTATTTTTCCAACGTCTCGCGGCGTGCTCCGGGACGGGCCGCCGAGATGGCGTCGG
>Ga0209089_10004653_pt1 | contig 11411 bp, 12 predicted proteins | sample ArcticOcean_MG_C_FD_187431 | JGI IMG/M metagenome (GOLD analysis project Ga0209089, IMG submission 187431) | Marine microbial communities from western Arctic Ocean - ArcticOcean_MG_CB2_150 (SPAdes) (version 2) | ecosystem: Environmental > Aquatic > Marine > Oceanic | place: Arctic Ocean: Canada...
TAATTTTTACTTGGAATGGAACAACTGCTGGCGTTAGAATTCCAAATGGAAATTGGATACCTGATAATAGAGAAGGCTTAACAATTTGTGATGCGACTTCAGGAATTTTTGCAATGGATATAGACTATGACAAACTTGATGTGATTACTTGGTCCTGGCAAAAGGTTTTGGGAGCAGAAGCAGCTCATGGAATGTTAGCATTATCTCCACGTGCAGTTCAAAGATTAGAAACACATGTTCCTTCATGGCCAATTCCTAAATTATTCAGATTAACAGACAAGAAAAAATTAATTAAAGGTATTTTTGAAGGAGGTACTATTAATACTCCTTCAATGATTTGCGTTGAAGATGGATTAGATGCATTAAACTGGGTTGAATCTGTAGGTGGCACAAAAGAATTAGTAAAAATTTCAAACGAAAATTTAAAAATTGTAGAAGATTGGGTAACAAAAAGCGATTGGGCAAAATTTATGTGTGAAGATAAAAATTTAAGATCTTCAACAAGTATTACATTATTAATTAAAGATGAATGGTTTACTAAATTTAATGAAGAAGAGCAAAGAGAAGTATTAAAAAAATTATTTTCAGTTCTGGATAAAGAAGGTGTGGCTAAAGATATTAATGGCTACCCTAAGGCTCCCCCGAGCATAAGGATATGGGGCGGATCAACTGTACAGAATAATGATATGAAAGCTCTATTACCGTGGATTGATTGGGCATATCACTCAATCAAAAATAATGCCTAAAGTTTTAATTTCAGATTCAATGAGCAATGTTGCTCAAAAAATTTTTGAAAAAAATGATATTTCAGTTGATGTAAAAACAGGTTTATCTGAAGAAGAAATTATTAAAATTATTCCAGAATATGATGGAATGGTTGTTAGATCAGCAACAAAAGTAACTAAAAAAATAATCGAAGCTGCTAAAAATTTGAAAGCAATAGGAAGAGCTGGAGCTGGAGTAGATAATATAGATGTAGCTGTAGCTAAAGAGAAAAATATGATTGTTATGAATACCCCTGGAGGAAATGCTAATGCTACTGCAGAGCATGCTTTTGCATTAATAATGTCTCTACTAAGAAAAACTCCTTTCGCAAATGAAACTACCCATAAAGGTCAGTGGGAGAAAAAAAATATCAAAGGAACAGAGCTTTCAAAAAAAACTCTTGGAATAGTGGGTTTTGGAAATGTTGGTGTTAGATTAAGCTATTTAGTCAAAGGCTTTGATATGAAAATACTAGTGAATTCAAAATCACTTGAATCAAGAAAAAAAGATTTTCCTCATGTAAGCAATGTAAGTTTTGAAGAATTGATTAGCAATAGCGACATAATCAGTTTTCATTGTAAAGCAGCAGCTGATGGCAAACCTTTAATAACAAAAGAACATTATAAAAAAATGAAACCCACCACTTATATAATTAACGCAGCTCGAGGTAATATAGTTGATGAAAAAGATTTAAACGATGCTCTAAACGAAAGTTTAATCGCAGGGGCTGCTGTAGATGTTTTTTCAAAAGAACCTGCAAAAGAAAATATTTTGTTTAATAATCAAAAAGCAATATTAACTCCTCATATAGCTGCATCGACTACAGAAGCTTCTATTGTAGTTGCTGAAATGATTGCAAATCAAATATCCGATTTTTTATTAAATGGAACTAAAAAAAATACAGTATAATTTGTTATTTTTTTATCCACCCACCACCAAGAACTTTGTGGCCTTTATTATTTTTAAAATAAAAAACACAAGCTTGACCAGGAGAAATTCCGTATTCATCTTCTAGTAAATCTACATTCGCTTCTGTATTATTTAAATTGATTTTGGCTTTTAATAATTTTCCAGTTGATCTAACTTTTACAAATAATTCTTTTTCAAAATCATTTTTATTATTAGTAATAATATTAATATTTTTTAATTTAATTTCTCTTTTAACTAAATGTTCTTTTGAACCTACAATAATTTCATTTTTATCAGAATCTATTTTAATTACATAAAGAGGATCTTTATCTGCTATTTTAATTCCCTTTCTTTGACCAATAGTATAATTAATAATACCTTCATGAACTCCAATAACTTTTCCATCTATATTTTTAATATTACCTTTGGAAAATGAGTTTGGTCTGAGTTTTTCGATAACCGAGGCATAATCGCCATTAGGAACAAAACATATATCTTGGCTGTCCGGTTTATCAGCAACATTAAGTTCAAATTTTCGTGCAATCTCTCTAGTTTCTTTTTTATTATAATTTCCAAGAGGAAATCTTAAATAATTAAGCTGTTCTTTTGTTGTATTGAACAAAAAATAACTTTGGTCTCTATTTAAATCAACACCCCTGTACATTTCTGTTACATTATTACTGGTAATACTTTTTACATAATGACCAGTAACTAAAGCATCTGCATTAAGATTTTTTGCTTCCTGAAAAAGATCTTTAAATTTTACTGTTTGATTACATTGAACACAAGGGATAGGTGTTTCCCCTTTTAAATAACTATCTATAAAATTATCTATAACACCTTGTTTGAATCTATTTTGATAATATAAAATTTTATGCTCTATTCCTAACTTATCAGCGACACGTTTAGCATCAATAATGTCTTGACCAGCACAACACTGCCTAGATTGAGATGTTATTTTAGTATCATCATATAACTTTAAAGTTATACCTATAACCTTATACCCTTCATGTTTCATAATTCCTGCAACAGTTGATGAGTCTACACCTCCAGACATAGCAACCACTAAAAGAGTGTTTTTAGGATCCTTATCTATTCCAATAGAATTAAGTTTTGTCATATTTTCTGATATTTATTCATATTTTTAATATAAGTAAATCAAATGATATTAAATCAAAGAAAAGAAATTGCACTTTCTTTGCTAGATACCTTTAAAGATGCCGGTAACGTTGCCTTAGAATTAAGAAAAAAAGGATTAAAAAAAGAAATTAAATCTGACAATACGCCTGTAACAAATGGCGATATAGAAGTTAATAATATATTAACAAAAAAAATTTCTACACTAACAACGGAAATACCGATAATATCTGAAGAAACATCTTTAAATAAAAAAAATGAAAATTTAAATGACTTTTGGTTAATTGATCCAATTGATGGAACATTTTCATATATTAACAATAAAGATGAATTTACTATAAATGCTGCATTAATATTAAATAAAAAACCTGCGCTAGGAGTAATCTATGCTCCTGACAAAAAAAGATTATTTTATTCTTATGGTCCATCTAAAAGTTTTGAAATCGTAAACAATCAAGAAGTAAATTTATTTAATCAAAAGAAAAAAAATAAAAATTTAATAACAGCAGTCTGCTATTCAAATGAATTAAAACCAGATATTTTAAAATTACACAAACATTTTAAAGTAAATAAATACCAGAAAATGAAAAGTTCATTAAAATTTTGTGTGATAGCAGCAGGAGAATTTGATTTATATGTTGCGGAAGCAAGGGCATATGAATGGGATATAGCTGCAGGTCATGCAATACTTGAACATGCAGGTGGAACATTGACAGATTTTAATAATAACGAAATTATATATGGTAAGACGAACTTTAAAAACCCAAGTTTAATATTAAAAGGAAAATACATTTCATAATGGGTGAACAGATAAGAATAATATTAATAATTATTGTATCAGTTTCAATTTTTGGTTTATTAGTTTTTGTTTTCGTAAAAAACTATATTAGAAACAGAATTAATTATAACTTAGTAAAAAAAAATAAGAAGAAAAAAAATTAAATTAAATTTATTATCCTTAAATAGTCATCTTTTTTTAAATCCATAACACGCTTGGATGTTTCAAAATTAAATCCATTTCTTGCTAAAAGAGAGATATCTTTTTTATAAAATAAAGCTCTATTATCTTCAGTTCGAGAAGGTCCTATTCTTTTTTTTTTACATATTTTTACTGCAGAAAAAAAATCTTGATCATCATTATTCTCATTAATTTTTAAAATGGTCTCTTTAATATATTTGTCGTTAATACCTTTGGAAATTAGGTAATTTCTGATTTTATTAATTGAGCTTCCTCTTTGAATTAAGCTTTTAGCCTTAGACTCTGAATAAAATTTGTCACTGATAAACTTTGTATTTTCTAAGTCAGATAAGACAGTATCAATTAAATCTGTAATATCTTGTTTTTTAACATTTGGTACGGAAGCTTTTAAATATTTTTTTAACAAATATGTTTTTAACTGTTGTTTTGATGGAGAGTATTTTGCAAGGTAAGAAAATGCGAAATTTCTCATTTCTTCAACTGTCGCTTCAAGCGTTTTTTTTCTATTTTTAATAGGAATCATTTAATGTTTTAATATAATATATTCTCAGATGATCGAACAAATTTATACATACTTTACAATGGAAATGATCTATTTTTGGTTAAACTTAGGTGTGCTACCTTTTTGGTTAATTTTAATTTTTTTTCCTCAAGCTAAGATTTGTAAAATTTTTGCTATATCTATCTTTCCAATATTTGTTCTAAGTTTTATCTATTGTTATTTAATTTATCATATTTTTCAATATGGTTATGATTTTTCAATTAATTTTAGATTGTATTTGGGTTTAAACGAACTTTCAGATCTATTTTCAAACAATTCATTTTTAATATTGTTTTGGATACATTTTTTATCTATGAACTTATTCTGTGGTAGTTGGATTGTTAATGATTATCAAAAATTTGGTATTTCTAAAATTTTAATGTTTCTTCCTCTTGTTGTAACTTATTTAATTGGACCTATAGGAATTTTTGTTTATTGGATTATTAGAATTTTTTATGCCAAGAAAATTAGTCTTTACGACTAAAATTTATGAAAAAAAATATTTTTAAAAAATTATTTATTAAAATTTCTAAAATATTAGGTTATGAAATTATTGACCAAGCAGAATTTGTTTCTCCTACTCTTGAAAAAAAACTAAATGACGACCTTTCAATTATTAATAATAAATCAATTGTTCTTCCCCTTGGGGAAGTTAAAATAACTAGAAAAATCAAATCTGTATTAATTATTTTACGAATTAATACTGAAATTGAGATTTGGGATCAAAATAAAAAAAGATTATTCGAACTACCAAAAATTGAATATACTTTAAGATCTTTAAATTCACTTATTAAGTCAATTAATTTTTCAAAAAAAAAATACCCAAATATAAATTTTAAAACAATAATAGTTGAAGATAATTCCAAAAAAGAAAATATTTCAAAAATTAATAAGCTCATTACTAAAAATAACTTTGATATAGATATGATTAATCTTAATCATGCCAATCATAATGCCATCATTAAGAAACAAAAATCAGAACAAACTTTTTCAAATTTAAGCAGTCTTCTTAAATGTTATGAGGTAGCAAAAGAACAGAGTGAAGATTTAGTTTTTTTTGTAGAAGATGATTATTTACATTTTGAACCGATGATGGAAGAAATGATTGCTTCTTATGAAAGAATAGCTTCACAACTAAAAAAAGAATTATTTATCTGTCCAGCTGACTATCCGTATCTTTACATGAACAATAAAAAAACCAATATCTTAATTGGAAATAAAAGACATTGGAGAACTGTTGATCGCTCTCTATGCACTTTTATGACTAGTAAAATCATGATAGATAAATATTGGAATAATTTTTATAACACTTGTTTAGATAGAAATGATCCTTTTGAAAAATATCTAAACGAAATATACAAAATGGAATTTTGTATTTCCCCTTTAAAAAGTTTGTCAGTGCATATGACAAATATTAATTCAAGTTACGGTTTATCGCCTTTTATAGATTATAAAAAAATCTGGGATGAAAATTCAGTTTAAAAATTAACAGCCTTTTTTGTAAAAAGGCTGTTAATTATTTTTTTTATTTATTAAATACTTCTTTAAGTGCTTTTGCAGGTAAGAATTTGACTTTTTGAGAAGCTCCAATTTGGATTTGTTCACCAGTTCTTGGGTTTCTTCCAATTCTAGCCTTTCTCTTTGCTACTTTATATGTACCAAAACCAGCAATTTTCACATTATCGTCTCCTTTTAAGGCATCCAGAATAGTGTTGGTAATAGTATCAAAAGTACGCTCTGCGTCAGCCTTACTTAGGTTCAATGAGCCTGAAAGCTTCGCAATTAGTTGTTTTTTGTTCATTTTTTAGCTCCGGTTTTAAAGGTTATTTATCTTATTTGCTATAATCCCTTATAAATCAAGCTTTTTTTTAGTAGTTTAATAAAAGATATCCACAATATATAGTAATTATATATAAAAATGTTGATTTTACTGGTTTTTTTAAAAAAAACTAAAAAATTATTTAAAATAATCCTAGATCTTTAAGATCATTAAATGTCGTAAAAAACATAAGAGATAACAATAAAAACATTCCGATTCGAAAAAAACCTTCTTGAGTTTTTTGACTTAAGGGTTTTCCTAAAATCTTTTCAAACCCATAAAACATTAAATGTCCTCCATCTAGTAATGGAATTGGAAACAAATTAATTAAGCCCAAACTTATAGAAATATAGGCCATAACACTCAAAAACGGAATTATTCCTAGCTCTGCAACTTGTCCAGTGATTTTAGCTATTCGAATTGGTCCACCTAGTTGAGAACTATCACCGGATCCTTTTAACATACTGCCTATATATTTAAGGGATGAAATACTAACAAAATACACTTCACTTATAGAATAATATAAGGCTTTTGTGGGTCCTAATTTAACATGATTAATTTGATTGTTATAAGCACCAAGCATTATTCCAACCATTCTTTTGTTAATTTTATTACCCAAGTTATCTTCACTCGCAACCATATTAGGTTTAACTCTAAATATAAGCTCTTGATTTGACCTAGACACTGTAAAATCAATAAATTCATCTGTGGACAATGTAATAAATTTAGAAACTTCCATGATACTTTTTACTTTATTGCCATCTATTGAAACAATTATATCGTTATTTTTAAGTCCCGCAGCCATTGCTGGGCTATCTTTTTGAACTTCGGTAATTACAGCGGGTGTAAAATCTTTTCCAATAAATGTATAAATTGAAAAAAATATTACTATAGCTAATAAAAAGTTAGCAAATGGTCCTGCTGCTACTATTAAAGCTCTTTGATACAAGGGTTTAAGAACAAATAGTTTTTTTTGTTGTTCTTTACTGTATTTATTTATTATTTTTTCTTGATCCGACTGACTGAAGACATTTCTATCACCAAAAAATTTTACATATCCGCCTAAAGGTATCCAACAAATTTTCCATCTAGTTCCAGATTTATCATTCCAACCAAAAATTTCTTTTCCAAAACCTATAGAAAAATCAGTAACACCTACTCCAAATTTTTTAGCAAAATAATAATGTCCATATTCATGAATAAATACAACAACTAGAATGAGAAAAATAAACGGAATAATGATGTTTAACATAATATATTTATTATTTTACAATATTTTTAAATTATCGCAACTTCCAAAATACCACTGGAATAAATGTGGCAATCAAAAATGACAAAAATAACAATGATTGCGAAACAAATACAGGGAATATTTCGATAGGTAAAATAATCCCAACTAATAGACTTTTTGAAAAATCAGGAACTGGGAAAAACAAAAAACCACCAACCAATCCTATAATTATTGATATGTATGCAGTTTTTTCATTTATTTTTTTATTATAAAAACTGTAAAAAACAGTGAGTACAAATGCACAACAAAATAAATCTGCCAATAAGAATAAGTACAACACACTAAAACCTTTAGAAGCCACAATAAATACAACAAAAGAAAGAGCTATTATAAAATATTTAGAAAGCTTTAAATAATCTGTATTTTTATTGAAATTAAAAGTTGCTTTGGAGTCTACAATAACCAAGCTTGATATTGCGTTAACCAATGTATCAACTGTACTGATAGTTAAAGATAGTCCTAGAATAATTATTATTATTGATAAAAATTTAGTCTGATCTTTTAATAATAAAGAGAAAAAACCTAAATCGGGAATTACATTAGAATCTACTGATATTGCAACTAAGCCACTGAACCCCATAAATAAAACTATAGGAATAATTATAATAAAAGAAATCAGTAAACTTTTTTTTAAAATTTCATTATTTTTTGCTGCATAAACTCTTTGCCAATTTCCCTGATGAAAAAGATTGGTTGCAGCTACTGCAATAAAAAAAGTTAATCCGGCTGTATAATTTGCAAGATAGCTACTGCTTAACAAATGAGGGCTTTTATCAGCAATAAACTTAAATGAAAATTGATCGCCCATATATGATGTTAAATAAATAACTGAAATTAAAAATAACACTAGAATTACTACAGATTGTATGACGTCTGTAAAAATTGAAGCTCTTAACCCGCCGTAAAGCGTATAAGCTAAAGTTGTAACTAAAATTATTAAAGCTGTAATCCATAAATATGTTCCAGAAATATAATTAATTAATTTTGAAACTGCAGTAACTTCTGCACATAAAAATACGAACATATAAAATATTGTCATAAGTAAAATTAATTTGAATAAACTTTTGCCAAATCTCTTTCTTAAAAATTCAATTAATGTCGAACCTTTTGGAAATTCACTTCTTATTTTTTTTCCTAAATATATTAAAAAAATCATAGGGAATGCTGTTCCTAAAGCATAACCAATAACTGCACCTATTCCGCCCCATGTTGCTGCTGAAGCTGGGCCAAATAATATCCAAGCACCAAGCGCCGAAGCAACTAAACTTGCAGATAATGAAAAAAAACCTACACTTCTATTTGCCGTTAAATAATTATTTAGACCTTTATATTTTTTTGAATAAATTATTCCTAATAATGTAAATATTAAGCTTATTACAATGACTAATGTTAGCGATGTTGTTTGGCTTACAAAGAAGTCACAAAGAGAAACAACATTATCTTTTGAAAGACAAACTTTAGTTATTTTATCCATTATTCTCCCTTTCTGAATTACCGGACAGGTTATTAGGGTTTAATCTCAGTCTGTTAAGACACCCCTTATATATTTAATTATATAGTTTTTTATGAAAATAAAAATAAATAACTTAATGAATTAATTCTTCGATACCTTCACTAAACTCATGAATTCCTTCATATGCAAAATATAAAGCAAGTAATGCTAATAAAATGCTTGATGCTCTAAAAAACATACCTACTGGAACTAATTTAGTAATTTTATTTAATCCATAGTAAACACCAATTAATGTTAAAGCTCCAATTATTGCTCCACTAAAAACAGGTATGGTGTTATAAATACCAGAGCCAATCAAGGCTGCATAAAATAATACAATTTCAAAACCTTCTCTTAAAATTGCAAGAAAAACTGTAAAGGATAAAACAAAAGAACTTCCTGTTGCTACAGCTTTATCAACTTTTCCTTCAACATGTTGTTTTGCGTGATGACAGAAGAAAGCAACATAGGCTAACATTCCTGAAGCAATAAGCATTACACTACCTTCAAATAATTCTTCATGCGCATGAGTAATACCTGCAATTTTTTTAACTCCTAATGCTACAAATAAAGATGCAACTATTCCTGCTAAAATTCCCCAATAAACTGCCGGTCTTTTGTCTCTAGCTTTTACTTTATCTAGATACATGAATACTAATACGGCTATTAACATTGCTTCAAATCCTTCTCTTAAAAGGATAAAAAAAGAACTTAAAAACGGTGTTATTGTTGTTTCCATAATTTTTTCTTTTTATAATTATTTTAGTAATTAATGTCAATGATAATGATTATCAATCGCACAGATTGACGCAGTTTTTTCAGGTTTTTAAGGCTAATTTGCTTGGAAATTAGTTTTCTATGCTCTATTTTTTAATTTTTTTAAAATATTAGGTATATTTTTTACAATATCTTCAGCTATTAAACCTGGACCAAATTTTTTTGCTATGTCTCCATGTATCCAAACAGCTGCACAACAGGCCAAAAAAGGAGTAAGCTTATTCTTGCCAACTAAACTTGCTATTATTCCGCACAATACATCTCCAGATCCAATCACAGCCAATTCACTTGAGGTATGATTATTTAAAACAATATTTCCAGACGACGAACATATCAAAGTTTCTGCTCCTTTAAGCACTATATTACAGTTGCAAGTTTTTGAAGCTTTAACAATTTTTTCATAATTGGTAATTTTTTTATTTATCGTAGGGAAGATTGAGTGAAATTCTTTAATGTGTGGAGTTATAATTTTATTTTTATCTAACAAGGAATAAAGTTCATCTGGATTTTTTTTAAAACAAGTTAATGCATCAGCATCTATTATAGCATACTTGCAATGTTTGAGTATTAACTTAGTGATTTTTTTTGTTAACAAATTAGATCCCGCACCAGGACCAATTAAAAAAATTGAATTTTTTTCTTTATAAATTAATTTTTTTATAAAATTTAAATTATTAACTTCTTCTTTTAAAACAGAAGGAAATTTCAAAGAATATATAGGCAATGTTTTTTTGGAACATATTATTTTAACAGATCCAGTACCTACTCTTAATGCGGCTTCAGAACTCAAGATAGTAGAACCTATCATATTTGGTTGACTACCAAAAATAATTAATTTACCTCTGCTATATTTATGATCATTTTTTTTCTTCCATGGAAACTTGTTTAACCACAATTTCAATGAATTAATTTTTAAATTTTTTTTCACTTAGGAATTATTTGATGTAATTATTACTTCCAATCACCAATTTTACTATAAAGAAAATTTCTGAAAGCCTGGACTCTTGCAACATTTTTAAGTGACTCGGGATATACAAAATGGGCTTCCGTTATGGGACCAGCCGAATTAGGAAGTACTTTAACAACATTGGTTGAACTAGATACTAAATATTCAGGTAACGCTGCTAATCCAACGCCACTTTCAACTGCTAACAATAAGCCCATAACACTATTAACTTTCATAATTGATTTTCTTTTTTTATTATCTTTAACTCCTAATTTAAGTGCCCAGTCAGGATTAAATACTGGTGATGGAGCTCCTTTACCAAAAGAAATAAATTTATGTTTATTAAGATCGTTAATAGTTTTTGGAATACCATATTTGTCCAAATATTTAGTTGATCCATATATATAATAATTAATATCTACTAACTTTCTTTGAATATAGTTTAATTGTTTAGGTCTTCTCATAAAAATACCGATGTCAGCTTGTCTTGTGCTTAAATCTAATTCTTCATCATCAAATATTAATTCCACTTCAATATTTGGGTTTAATTGCATAAATTCTTGAATTCTCGGAGTTAACCAATGTGTACCAAAGCTTCGAACAGTTGTAATAGTTAATTTTCCTGTTGGCTTATTTTTTTGATCACTTAATGATGTTTCAACATCTTTAAGTTTACTGATGACTTCATGTGCAGTTTTAAAAACATATTCACCATTTTCAGTTAATATTAAGCCCCGAGCATGCCGCTCAAAAAG
>Ga0209089_10004663_pt1 | contig 11387 bp, 10 predicted proteins | sample ArcticOcean_MG_C_FD_187431 | JGI IMG/M metagenome (GOLD analysis project Ga0209089, IMG submission 187431) | Marine microbial communities from western Arctic Ocean - ArcticOcean_MG_CB2_150 (SPAdes) (version 2) | ecosystem: Environmental > Aquatic > Marine > Oceanic | place: Arctic Ocean: Canada...
CGTTCCATAGTGCGAGTTACAGGATGCAACCCACCGACGTCCTCTCCACGGCCAGGCAATGTAACATCAATGGTTTCACTGGCTAACCTAGCATCTAGGGCAACGCTTTCGAACTTTTGCTTTTGATCGTTAATCTGCCCCTGAAGACTTTGCTTAACTTCGTTGATCTTTGCGCCCGCTGCAGGTCTATCTTCCGCAGACAAACCTCCCAATCCTTTAAGAAGCCCTGTTAACTTACCTTTTTTACCGAGGTACTCAACGCGCAGATTTTCCAAAACGGTCAAATCAGCAGCGGCGATAATGGCAGCTTGGGCTTCCTTGGTAATCACTTCTAATTCAACCATTGGGGCTCACTTTATTTATCAGTAATGGGTATCATATTCTGGATAAAAAAATAGGGAAAGGGCTAATGCCCATTCCCTATCTGATTCGCTTTATTTTGACCTGCAAAAAAGCAGTCAGTTTAAGCGCCTAACTAAGGCTCATACTACGCCAGGGCGGCCTTGGCTTGATTAACAACCGCACCAAACGCTGCTTTATCATGTACAGCCAAATCAGCAAGTACACGGCGATCTAGCTCGATACCTGCCTTGCTTAGGCCATTAATGAAGCGGCTGTATGACAAACCTTCCACACGAGACTGGGCATTAATTCGTGCAATCCACAATCTGCGGAAGGTACGTTTCTTAACACGACGGTCGCGATAGGCATATTGCCCTGCTTTGGTTACTGCCTGAACGGCAACGCGATAAACGCGACTACGAGCTCCGTAGTAACCTTTTGCTTGCTTTAAAATTTTCTTGTGTCGGCGATTAGCCTCAACACCACGCTTTACTCTAGCCATAATATTCTCCTACCAAAATTAGTTAAGTGACTTAAACATTCCGCAACATGCGATCTACGCGAGGCTTATCAGAAGCATTTAGAATGCTCGTGCCACGCAATTGACGCTTACGTTTTGTAGTCATTTTGGTGAGAATATGGCTTTTGTGCTGGTGTTTATGCTTATAGCCCGAAGCCGTTTTTTTGAAGCGTTTTGCAGCTCCACTGTGGGTCTTACCTTTTGGCATTTCATTTCTCCAATAATAGTGAGGTTAATTGACAAGAAGATACGCCCGGACAGCCTGCCAAAACATGTGGCTGAACGCGGGTCGCGTTAATTACCTCTTCTTGCTGCGTGGGGCCAATACCATGATCATTTGACGACCTTCCATCTTAGGGTATTGCTCCACTTGGGCGAGCTCGATGAGATCCGCTTCGACACGTTTCATCATTGCCATACCAAGCTCTTGGTGAGCCATTTCACGTCCACGAAAACGCAGAGTAACTTTAGCTTTATCACCATTTTCCAAAAACCGAACCAAGTTACGTAACTTAATGTCGTAATCACCTTGATCAGTTCCGGGTCGAAACTTCATTTCCTTTACTTGAGTCTGCTTTTGCTTTTTCTTTTGCAGAGCAACTTTTTTCTTTATATCAAAGACATGCTTACCGTAGTCCATAATCTTGCACACGGGAGGCTCAGCATCTGGAGAAATTTCCACCAAATCTAAGGTCTCTTTCTGCGCTGCATCTAGTGCCTCCTGAAGAGTCACTACACCAACCTGACTACCATCTGAGGCCACCAACCGAACGTCGGGTGAGGTAATATCGTCATTAAGACGTGCCCGCTTGCTGTCTTTTTTAATAAGCTTTACTCCGTTTCTACAAAAATACGCCCGCGACGTCCTAGAGCTTCGGTAAATAGACTATTAACTTGGTCTAAAGTGATGCTACCAAGGTCTTGTCCATCCCGAGTTCGGACCGCCACCGTGCGCGACTCTTTCTCTTTATCACCAACAACGAGAATGTAAGGAACTCGCTGAATCGAATGACCGCGAATTTTAAAGCCGATCTTCTCGTTTCTCAAGTCACAATTGACTCTAAATCCATTATTTTGCAACAATTTGGTCACTTCTTGCGCATATTCGGCCTGTGAGTCGGTAATATTGATCACAACGGCCTGTTCGGGTGATAACCAGAACGGAAAAGCACCTTCGTAATGTTCGATCAAAATACCGATAAAACGCTCAAATGAGCCCAATATTGCCCGGTGCAACATCACTGGAACTTGACGACTTCCATCTTCAGCAACATATTGTGCATCCAGACGACCGGGCATTGAGAAATCAACCTGAACTGTGCCTAATTGCCACACTCGTCCGATGCAATCTTTTAAAGAAAATTCAATTTTAGGGCCATAAAAGGCGCCCTCTCCTGGCAACTCTTGCCAAGGTAGTTTTTTTGCATCTAAAGCCTCAGCCAAGGCTTCTTCGGCTCGATCCCAATCTTTATCTGAACCTACGCGCTGTTCAGGACGCGTCGACAGGCGATAGATGATCTCATCAAAACCAAATTCAGCATAAACCTCATGCAGAAAATCGATAAATTCCGCCACTTCTGACTGAATCTGATCTTCCGTACAAAAGATATGCCCGTCATCTTGAGTGAAAGAACGCACACGCATGATGCCGTGCAAAGACCCCGAGGGTTCATTTCTATGGCAAGACCCAAATTCAGCCAACCTCAGAGGCAGATCTCTATAGCTTTTCAAACCCTGATTAAAAACTTGTACATGGCAGGGACAGTTCATAGGTTTAATCGCATAGTTGCGATCTTCAGTAGTGACGGTAAACATATCATCGCCAAACTTGTCCGCATGACCAGACTTTTCCCACAAACTAAAGTCTACTACCTGTGGCGTTTTAATTTCCTGGTAGCCTTGCTCAATCTGTTTGTCACGCATAAACGCTTCAATGGTTTTATAAATACTCCAACCCTTTTGATGCCAAAAGATTGACCCTGGCGCCTCTTCTTGCATGTGGTATAGATCGAGCTTTTTGTTGATTTTACGGTGGTCACGCTTTTCCGCTTCGGCAAGGCGGTTAATATAGGCTTTTAGCTCTTTCTTATTGGCCCAAGCCGTGCCGTAAATACGCTGTAACATTTCGTTGTTGCTATCGCCACGCCAGTAAGCTCCGGCAACTTTAGTCAGTTTAAACGCAGGTAACTTAGCCGTCGATGGCACATGAGGACCACGGCATAGATCGATAAAATCGCCCTGACGATAAAGCCCGATAGGCTCTCCAGCTGGAATGCTAGCAATGATCTCCGCCTTATATTCCTCGCCAATGCCCTTAAAAAACTCAACCGCTTCATCGCGGTCCCATTCTTCGCGCGCAATACTGTGGTCCGCCGCAACCAGCTCCGTCATGCGTGCTTCAATAGCCTCCAGATCTTCTGGCGTAAATGCCCTCTCAAAGGCAAAGTCATAGTAGAAGCCATCTTCAATCACCGGTCCAATAGTCACCTGAGCGGAGGGAAATAACTGTTTAACCGCCATAGCTAGTAAATGAGCAGAAGAGTGGCGGATAATATCCAGCGCCTCATCAGAGCGGTCTGTAACAATCGACAGCGTAGCGTCTTCAGTTATAACACAAGAAGCATCTACCACCTCACCGTTGACCACACCAGCAAGAGTGGCCTTAGCCAGTCCGGCGCCAATGTCAGCGGCCACGTCAGCGACCGAAACGGGGTTTTCAAAAATGCGTTTGGAACCATCAGGCAGGGTAATAGCGGGCATTGTACTTTCCTATCAGTGGTGACCCATACCAAGGGCCACATGCATTAAATTATCAAGCGCCCATTTTACCTTGTATGCCCTGCTTTACAAGCCTGTCTGTAGGTTTAAGTTAGGTTACAATTGATCTTTTGAATCTAGGGAAAATCGCTATTGTGAAAATCTATGTAGATGCGGACGCCTGCCCAACTGTTATTAAAGATATCCTCTACCGGGTCTCACAACGCACAGGAATTGAAGTCATTCTGGTGGCCAATCAGCCTTTGTCTATACCTAGAATTCCCACCGTACGTTCTATTCAGGTAAGTCAGGGCTTTGATGTTGCCGATAACCACATCGTTGAATTGGTTCAGGAAAATGATCTAGTCATTACCGCCGACATTCCACTAGCTGCAGAGGTCATTGACAAAGGAGGCAAAGCGCTGAATCCAAGAGGCGAGCTCTACACCAAGGCGAACATAAAGGCGCGGCTGAATATTCGTGATTTCATGGACTCAATGCGCAACAGCGGCGTTCAAGTCGGTGGAGGGCCACCACCCCTAACCCAGCGAGACCGTATGGAATTTGCCAACGCCTTAGATCGCTATATTGCTCAATCTATGTCTTAAGCTACCTTATTCTAGTAAGCGCAGAATTTGAGCGGCGGTAAAAGGCCAACCCTTTTCATGCCCGTTGGGTAGAGCTATTACAGGAATACGCAGACCGTACTTTTCTTGGAGAGTCACGTCGCTACCGACATCAATCTCTCTAAGATGAAGACTTTTTTGATCCAGTAAGGGCGACAATATATCTTTGGCTTGATCGCAAAGATGGCACTGACGGCCGGTATAGATAATGATCTCAGCGTTCACTTTAGACTCCTTGATGTTGCAAATCTAAACTAGCCATGGGCCAGTGCCTGTTGGTTTCCAATACTCATGAAGCGCTCAAACAGCTCCGCGACCTGCTGATCGGTAGTGCCAAGTAACTTGTCTCCAACCGATAACTCAAAATAAGATTCTTTAACACCTGCTACCATGGCTCGACCAAAAAGCTTAATCCCCCTGCTCTTCCATCACCTGATCTCTGGCCGCATTAGCGCTATCCGCTGAGAATGGTAGGTAAATATGCATCATATTAGCCTGAGGCAAACTAGGTACACAGCGTATATTTAAAATATCCTGAAACATCACTGCCAGCTGTTTGGCACGATGCCAGTAGTCAGGCATACAAGCGAGCGGCTCCAAAACCCAATAAATTAGCAACCTTAGATTCAAAACTCTCAATGAAACTGCCGTGGCCATAGTTATCAAACTGACTATTATTTTCGCTACACCAAGCGGCAATTTCGGCCAAAAAGGTGGGGTCATCAGCTGGTCCATTGCCGCCCAGCGCTTGAATGTTTGGCTTATCCACTGAAAGAACCCCCATTAGATTGCGGCACGTGGAATATCACAAACCTAACCAAATGTGTCGCGGCGTTTTATCTTCCACACGTTATGGATTCTAGGATTTCGCACGAAGTCCACATCCAACGTCTGTGGCGTAATATTCTGGCAGTCAAACTGGCGTACCGTTAGCTCGTCCATTTTGAATTTACGGAAATTATTAGAGAAAATCAAGGTGCCGCCAGGCACAAGTTTAGCCATTGACGCGCGAATTAAGTCACCGTGGTCACGCTGTATATCGAGCACAGAATCCATCTTTTTTGAATTAGAGAATGTAGGCGGATCTAAGAAGATGACATCGTACAGCTCGCCTTCAATTTCCAACCATTTTAAGCAGTCAGCCCGGAGCAGTTGATGCTTGCTTGAACGCAGACTGTTGAGGTCGAAATTACGCTGCGCCCAGTCCAAGTATGTGTTTGACATGTCGATGCTTAGCGAATGGCTAGCGCCCGCCATGGCCGCCTGCACAGAGGCCGCTGCGGTATAGCAAAACAAGTTGAGAAAGCTTTTCCCTTTAACCATCTCGCCAATAAGACCTCGCACTGGGCGGTGGTCTAGAAATAATCCCGTGTCTAGGTAGTCAGACAGATTCACCTCAAACTGTGCATTGCCTTCACTGACATGAATGGTATCACTAGGCCCATCATTGAGACGCTCGTATTGACTGTCGCCCTTTTGGCGGCGTCGTTCTTTATAGTGAATTTTACCCCTAAAGTTCGCTGAAAACTCTTTGACGGCCTGTTTGATCTCACCGAATCGTTCACGGGCCACCTTTTCAGAGATCGTATTTGGTGGCGCATATTCCTGCACGTAAATTGACTGGTCATAGATGTCCACAGCTACCGCATACTCAGGAATATCAGCATCGTAAAGACGATAGCAGCTGATGCCCGATTTTTTACGCCAGCCATCGAGTTTTCGTTGATTCTTCTTCAAACGGTTGAGCACCATTCTGGCGCCCTCGGTTAACTGCTGTGCTGGCGCAGGGGTACTTAATCGCGCAGCAATTTGTGCAGACTTTGAGGTCATATCCTCAAACACTAGCAACTTACAGGGAATAGTACCGTTGAATAGGCTGTACTGTTTCGTCGGTGACAGGTCAGTTTCACGTCCAAGATCCACGTTTCCGGTAAAAATAGCGGCCCGCCAGCCTTGAAAATTCTTCTGTAGTACTGTGCCCAATTTTTGGTACAGGGGGATTAACTCGTCAACCTCACCCAAACGCTCACCGTAAGGCGGGTTAGTTAACAACAACCCCCTTTCTGCCGTTGGTTTACCAAACTGGTCTATCGGTTTGTGCGCCAAACGAATATGCCCATCTAACCCGGCATTTTCAATATTTTGCGTGGTGTATTCAAGCACCCTTGGGTTGGCATCATAACCACGAATGTCGAGTTCTAGGTTTTCAAGTCCTGTGGCTTTACGCTGATGAGCTTCATCAATCAAGCTTTGCCACAGTTCCGCATCGTGCTGCATCCACTGATCAAAGCCATAGTGCTCACGAAGCATGCCTGGCGCTATATCTGCCGCCATCATTGCGCCTTCAATAATCAATGTGCCACTGCCGCACATCGGGTCAAGCAGCGCCCCACCTTCTGCGGCCATAGCCGGCCAGTTCGCCCTAAGTAGCAGCGCCACAGCCAAGTTTTCTTTAATGGGAGCAGTACCTTGGCCTGTACGATAACCACGGCGATGTAAACTTTCTCCGGAAATATCTAAAGAAACCGTCACCCGGCCTTTATGCTGACGGACCTGAATACGGATATCAGGATTTTTGGTGTCAACGTTTGGACGTTCCCCCTCAATACGACGTATACGATCGACAATGGCATCTTTAACCCGCTGAGAACCATACATAGTGTTATCAATCAGACGTGATGTTCCGATAAAGTCGATGGCAATACTTTGCGCTGCCGAAAAATGAGACTCCCAAGAAATGTCATTACACTCCTGATATAAATCATCTGCCTCGTTGAGCATAAAGCTATGTAAGGGCATCAAAATACGATTAGCTAGGCGGGACCAAAGACAAGCTCTATAAGCAACTTCCATCGAACCCTGAAAGTGCACAGCGGCCACTGTTTCCTTTACCCCTTCAGCGCCAATAGCCTGTAATTCTTCGGCCAACAGCAACTCCAGCCCTTTGGGGCAGGTCGCGAGCCAATCTCTTTGCGAAGATACCTGAGCCACTTAATTATCCTTTTGATTACTTTAAGATATAAATGCCGACATACATAGACGAAAAACATCTGAACTAATGCGGCAATTACAAGTCTAAATTTTTGAGTGTGTAAGAAAGCGCACATGATATAGGTCTTTACACTATTTTGTTTAAAAATAAGACTTCATCTATAACCCAGCGGTTCAACCAATTATCAACGCGGCACTAGATGACACCTATATCGACTTTGATTTAAGTAGGGAAGGAGATGTCTATGAAGAAACACAAGAGAGACCCTGAGCATCGTTCGTATGTAAAGGGGTACCAAACTGCAATTCAAGGACGTTCACTGTCCGTCTGCCCCTACCAAGAAAACACAACAATGGCCTATCACTGGTTGCGCGGATGGCGTGAAGGGAGAGAAGATGGGTGGTCGGGCTATAACACCAGTACTTGCCAGCAGAAGGCTGGGAATCTAATCCTCAACCACTGACTGGCAAAGGAAAAACTAGACATTTACAAGCTCAAGCGATGACAAACATGCTGTCACCGCTTGAGCTATATTGTTTTGAAACTAAGTATCCAAAGAGGCCTGAACTAGATCTAAGAGCTCTCTGAGAGCCACTGATATCATTGCAAAGTCAGACTGGGATGCTTTACGCAAGTCTTTCACCATTAACTTCCAGCGATGAATGAGCTCTTGTTGCTGATTTTGCCATGTTTCCATTGCTGAGGAATCACTCATACCAAGCCTGCACAGGCAAGCGGTAAGCCTACGCCGCTGACTCTCAAGGTCGTCAACGTAGGTTTCACGAGCCAAGTCTTGCCAGCGGCTATCGGGTTGCAAGTCCACTATTTGCGCCATAAACCAATCTAAAGATAGGGATTCGCCAAGGCCAAAGTACACTTCGGCAACCTGCTGCACTGGTATGTCTAGCGCTAGAGATATCTGAACCACCCCCATGCTCATGAACATACTGTCAGTGGCGGCAAGCCGCTCTGCTAGTTTAAGCTCTACACCTATGTCTGTGAGCTCATCACGCTCGCCACTCCAGAGGACATTCCACTGTTCCTTTTGGAGGGCCGGAAGCTCCGACAATAAGGCCTCAGTGGGCTGTGAATACTGTGCAATAAGAGACTCGCAGCTTAGATTTAATCGATGATTACGTAAAAACCACCGCGTGGCCCGTCGTGTCAGCCTGACCAAAATGTGTAGCAATTCTAGCTCGATGGCCGAAGGTAATTGAGGATTATGCTCTTCGACCTGTTGCCACAGACTTTTAATACCCAGCACTTCAGTGACTATTGTGTATGCCTTGATCACGTCTTCTGCGGATGCGCCAGTCGACTCCATCTGCCTAAAGAAAAAGCTGAAGCCAACCCGATTAACAAGATCATTGACGATTTGATTTGCGGCTATTTCATTGGCCAGAGGATGGGTTTTTACGGCCTCGCCAAAGCCAGAGACTATAGCCGCAGGGAAGTAATCTATAACTGACTGCGCAAGCCAAGGGTCGGTCAACAAATTGGATTCAGCCAGAGCCTCTTTAAGCACCACTTTAGAGTAGCAAATTAGCACTGACAGTTCTGGCCGAGTCCAACTGGGATGTTGGCGATTAATTCTGTCGACAAGCTGATCATCACTAGGTAAAAATTCTAGATCTCGATCAAGTTGATCCCCTTCCTCAAGCCAACCAAGGTAGCGTTGATATTCTGAATGATACTGTTTGCTTCGGGCCATCGCCAAACTTATGGCTTTGGTCTGTCGTACATTGTTGTCTAACACCAATCCAGCTACATCATCTGTCATAGAAGCCAGCAGTGTGTTTCTTTGATCTATATCCAGAAGTCCGGAGGAAACCTGCTTATTGAGTAATATTTTTATATTAACCTCATGATCAGAGCAATCTACTCCCGCCGCATTATCAATAAAGTCGGTGTTGCATAGGCCCCCGAGAAGGCAAAATTCTACCCTTCCTCTCTGGGTCATACCAAGGTTTCCACCCTCACCTATTACTCGGCAGCGCAATTCACGGCCATCGACCCTCAATCCGTCGTTGGCGCGATCGCCCACCTCTGCATTGTTTTCTGAAGATGCTTTGACATAGGTGCCAATGCCACCGTTCCAGATCAAGTCCACCTTAGCTTTAAGAATACAATTAATTAGCTCTGTAGGGGTTACCTTATCTTTGTCGATTCCAAAGCGGATTTTAATCTCTGGCGTTAGTGTTAGAGATTTGGCGCTTCTTGAGTACACTGCGCTACCTGGAGACATTAGGGTTTTATCAAAATCATCCCAGGTGGATCTTGGGGTATCAAATAGCCGCTGTCGCTCAGGAAATGTTGCCTGAGCATTAGGGGCCGGATCGACAAAAATATGCAGGTGGTTGAAGGCTGCCAGCAGTTGGATATGTTCAGACAGCAGCATACCGTTGCCAAACACATCTCCGCCCATGTCACCAATACCAACAACGCTAAAGTCTTGGGATTGAATATCTATGCCTATCTCATGAAAATGTCGTTGCACGGCAACCCAAGCACCACGCGCGGTAATGCCCATGCCTTTATGGTCGTAACCATTACCGCCACCTGACGCAAAAGCATCACCAAGCCAGAAATTATTTACTTCAGAGATTTCATTGGCAATATCAGAAAAGGTCGCAGTACCTTTGTCTGCGGCCACGACTAGATAAGGGTCGTCACCATCCCGGCGCACGACCTCTGGGGGCGGCTCCAACTTTTCATCCACCAGGTTGTCGCTAATATCCAACAAGGCCTGCACATAGAGCATATAGCTGGCGATACCTTCCTGAACAAAGGCTTCGCGTCCAGCAGCAGGATTTGCCTGCTTAGCCACAAAGCCCCCTTTGGCGCCTGTGGGCACAATAACCGCATTTTTAACCTGCTGGGCTTTGACTAGGCCAAGCACTTCTGTTCGATAGTCTTCAATCCTATCTGACCAACGCAGCCCACCCCTGGCGACTTTACCTCCACGTAGATGAACGCCCTCAACTCGTGGAGAGTAGACGAATATCTCATAAACCGGACGTGGCTTGGGTGCCAAGCTAATCTGCTGGGAGGCCAGCTTGACTGATATGTAGGACTTAAACGTACCGTCTTCGACGGTTTGGAAAAAGTTGGTTCGCAGAGTCGCTTGAACTAATTCAAGGTAGCCACGAATAATATTATCTTCGCTAATATTAGCGATGAGGTCTAACCCACCAAGTATCTTTAGCACCAAGCCTTCGGCTCTTTCAGACTGCCCCTCAGACGCATAGCGGGGATCAAAGTAGCTTTTAAACAGGGCTACTAAATTTCGCGTAATGTCTAAATGCTTAGACAGGGTGTCGGCAATAAAATCTTGGCTATAGGGCACGCTCAGCTGTTTCAGATAACGGGCATAAAGGCGAAGCATTGCCACCGCACGCCAGTCAAGTCGGGCACCAATAACTAAGCGGTTAAAGCTATCATTTTCCGCATCACCGCGCCAAACGCGCAGCAAGGCATCTTTAAAGCTGTTTTGCACAGCAGAGACATCAACACCGACATCGAGTGAGAAACTTAAGTCGAAGTCTTGCATCCATATGGCATCTTCAGACTCTGGCCGAATCGAATAAGGGCGCTCCATGACCACTCGAAATCCTAGGTTCTCCAGCATCGGAATCATGTCTGACAGTTCTAGAGGTGCGCTTCTATGGAAAAGTGTTAAGCGAAGATGATTGTCGGCTCCTACCTGATTTTGCTGAAAGTCGATAGCTACGTCATCCAAACTTTCTAGTGAGTCAAACAACGCTATATGCTTTAAGGCGAGGTCAGGCTCATAAATCTCGCGGTAAGCACCAGAAAATGCTCGCTGGAATCGGCGTGACAGAGTAGCACCCTCGGCTGGGCCAAATTGTTTCAGTGCCTGGTCATGAAACTCTTCACTCCAGTCACGGATGGTTTTCTCTACTAACCCCTGCAGTGATTCGGCATCCACCTCTAGATAACGTCTATTTTGAATTTTATACACTAAATAAACTCTCACTAAGACTGAGTCAGGCATAAATTCGGCTGTAAACTCGCTTTCTATTGCATCTAAGGCCACACCAATTCGCTGTTGTATTTTTTCTCTTACATCGGTGCTGTATGACTCACGAGGTAAATACACAAGACAATTTACAAATTTATCAAAGGGGTC
>Ga0209089_10004664_pt1 | contig 11386 bp, 9 predicted proteins | sample ArcticOcean_MG_C_FD_187431 | JGI IMG/M metagenome (GOLD analysis project Ga0209089, IMG submission 187431) | Marine microbial communities from western Arctic Ocean - ArcticOcean_MG_CB2_150 (SPAdes) (version 2) | ecosystem: Environmental > Aquatic > Marine > Oceanic | place: Arctic Ocean: Canada...
CGCATTTCCAGCAGCGCCGCCCCTCAGGACTTTTTGGCCGCTACGCCTCACAGGCACAGGAACACATACCGCCGGAGGACGACTTTCGCAGCGGTATCCCCCGGCTGCTGCCCGGGTTTCTGCGGTACTATCAACTGATCAATGACGAGCGCGCCCTCGAGGCAGCAGTCGGCATGGCAGAGTTCACGCTGTCGCGCGTCGACGAATGGCGGGCACATCTCGAGGCCTGGCACGGACTGACGATCGAGGCCTGGGTCGGGGAGCCGCTGGCGATGCTCTACAGCCTCACTGGCGACCAGAAGTACCTGGATTTCCTGGCGATGATCGAGGAACTGCTCGAGCCGCTCGATTACCCGGTCCACGCGCATGGATACCTTAGCACTCTGCGTGGTCTGCAGACCGCAGCGCTTGTCACCGGCGACAACGGTTGGAATACAAAAGTCGAACAGCACCGACAGACGATCATCGAGCGCCGGTACGAGCTGCCGGACGGCAGCGTTCCGGAGTGCTTCCCGGCGAGTATCCGCACCGAGGGCTGCGCGATTGCCGATTGGATGATGCTGAACCTCAATGCAGGGCTGATCACCGGTGATGATGCAGCATATGCCCGCGCCGAGCACGTGCTGTGGAATGCCCTTGCATTCAATCAGTGGATCACCGGCTGTTTCGGTTCCCGGCAGACTACGGCCCATGGTTACGGCGTATACCAGATGGAGGAATGCGTCTGGTGCTGTGTGCATAACGGCGGTCTGGCTTTCACTGAATACGCCCGCCAGGCAGTGACTTGGCGCGACGGTGCGATCCACGTCAACTTGTTGGTCCCCGGCACCTATCGCCTTGAGATGCCGGGTGGTACCGAGACGGAAGTGAAAATCTCTACGACATTCCCGGCGACGGCCGACGCTGTCGTCGAAATAAGCGGCGTCCCACCGGAAGTAGACGTCCACATGCGGGTACCGGCATCGGTGCGGAATCCGCAACTGAGCGAACAGCGCGATGGTGCCAGAGTCACGACCCGGCTGACCGGTAACATCGGTCACTACGTCGAGTCGGGGGCGCGGGGCGCGATGCTCAAGTACGGTCCGTTGGTGTTGGTTCCCGTGGCCTATAGCTGGACGGGGCCGTCCGCGACGGAGGCTGAACGCCATGCCGCCCCGTCCGGATATATCCCCGACCAGATGCCCGAGGGATTGCCGACGCTGAGGGTTGGTGACGCTGACGCGGACGGCTTGCTGGATCTTCCGGACCGGCCGTTGCCTGACTGGACATTTGTCGATGAAGGTCCGGGCGGAAAATGCTGGGTGCCCGGCGCTGCAGCCAATGTCGACGTCCGCTTCCCGAACGACGAGGAACGCACCTTGCGGTTCGTCCCGCAATGTTACTTCACGTCATGCCTGGCGCTGCACGACACGCCTGTTGTCTTCAATGCCGTGGAGCTGTGACGTTGGACAAATTGGTGACGTTTCTGCGTTTCACGGTGATCGCCGTTGCGCTGTGGCCCGTAGCCGCCGTGGACGCACAAGTCACGTTCGAAGACGTCACCAACGTCATGGAACTCGAGGGTTCGGGCGCCTGGATCGACATCGATCGGGACGACTGGATCGACCTTGCGCCGGCGTGGCTTAACGAGGACGGCAGAAGGTTCGTCAGTACTGGTCTCGGCGACGGTGGCGCGGCCTGGGCCGATGTCGACAACGACGGGTATATGGACTCTTTCACTTTTGCCGGCGGCGCGATTGGCTTCGGCTCGGGGGAAGGTTCGTTCACCGGCATGCGGTTACCAGAACGTCCACACGGCGTCAGCGACGGCGGTACGTTTCTCGACATCGACAACGACGGTCTCATCGATGTCTGGTGGGGCGGCTACGAGAATTTCCCCACGGTCGGTGGTTACCCCGACGGTATATACCGGAACTTGGGGGACCGCACGTTTCAACGCCTCCACGTCGTCGGTCCGCCACGTTCGTCGCGTGGCGTCACGTCCTGTGATTTCGACCAGGATAGCGACATCGACGTGTACGTCACGAATTACCGGCTGCAGGCGAATCAGTTGTGGATCAACGACGGTGCCGGCAACTTCGCCGACAGAGCGGATGCCTATAATGCGGCCGGCGGCAGCGGCCACGGCATTGGCTCCGCCTGGGGTGATTTCGACAATGACGGGCTGATCGACCTGTTCGCCGGCAACTTTGCACACCCGGGCCAGCCGCAGTCACGCTTCCTCAGGAACCGCGGCCCGGAGCACGGCTTTCATTTCGAGGATATGGGGCAATGCGGTGTCGCTTTCCGGGAGTCTTACGGCTCGCCGGCATTCGGTGACTTCGACAACGACGGCGACCTGGATCTCTTTTTTACGACTGTTTACGGTGGCGACCAGGCGGTGCTCTATCGCAATGACTCTTCTGCCCATGGCAATTGGACTTTTACTGACGTAACCGGGCCCGTCGGACTCGGCGATATCCGCAAGACGTACCAGGCTTCGTGGGGCGACTTTGACAATGACGGCGACCTCGATCTCGCCACCGCCGGTCGCCTCTATCGCAACAGCGGGACCACAAACCATTGGCTCAAAATCAGATTGATTGGCGACGCCAGGACAAACATGCCCCAGCCCGTTCAAGGCCCCTCGACCGCCGCCCGGGTCAACCGTGCCGCCATCGGTGCGCAGGTGCGGATTACGATCGATGACATGACGCTTACACGCCAGGTCGAGAGCTCGACCGGCCGAGGCAACATGAACGAGCAGACGCTGCACTTCGGGCTCGGCGATCATGCCGATCCGGTCGATGTGATGATCACCTGGCCGAACGGTATCGAACAGCGGGAAACGATCGAGGTCGACCGGATGATCACGATCGGCGTGAGCTTCAGCGGCGAGCCTGTCGAACTGACAGGCGCTACCGACGGAACCGTTGCCACATTGGGCAATGCCGAGAGCAGGGGCACTGCATCGACCGACGGCAGGTTTGCTGCCTATGCTGTACTGGATGACGCTGGCGGGTCGACGATACGTATTCGAAAGTTGCCTGACGCCGTTGCGACCGATCCGAATGCCCCGCGCAATACCTGGGATCTGTCGGCTGATTTCAGCCTCGGGGCCAATCCGAACGGCGCCTGGTCATATCTGCACATGATCCACCACCGCAAGACTGTCGGGGAGAATCCGAGTAGTGAAGACCACAATCCACCCGACACCTCGGCAGCCGCGCTGCTGCAGACGACGCACACGCATGCTCCCGGCAATGGGAAGGGTGGCGCTATTGATTCCTGGAACCCGACCACGGATGAAGATCCGTACGCGTATTTCGGCATTGTCGGTATGAACCAGCCGTCGCAGGCGCCGTACTATGTCCCGTTCACAGCAGGTGAAATATGCGCCCATCCCGGCGGTCAGTTCCGCGGCGGCAACCGCAGCACCATTGTCATCGCGCGGTGGACGGCACCGCGCGATGGGGAGATCGTCACGATCGGGGAGTTTCGTGGCGCCGGCGACAGCGACCGGGACTTCTACCTGATCCGGAACAAGAAGGAGATATTGGTCAACGAGCACTCATTCAGGTATAGCGAGCGCCCGTTCAATTTTACGCTGCCCGTGCAAGCGGGTGACACGCTCGACCTGTGCATCGGCCGGGGCGCCAGGGTGCCGAGCAGCCTCGCCAAGGTCGCGCAGGCGATCTACTATGCCGGGCACGAACCCCGCGAACAACCCGGGAAATACCTGCCCGTCGATGCTGATCACGACGTCACGATAGATACGTCTGACGGCGAATCATTCACCGCGCCGATCTGGAGTCCGATCGGTCCGGTGCTCGTCTGTACCGGTTCAATGGCCGGCAGCGAGCGCCAGGACATCTATCTGATCGATCTGCAGACTGGCGGGAGGCGATGCCTGACAAGCATTCACCCCGGCACCAGTCGCAATCCGATCTGGACGGCCGACGGCACGGCAATCGTCTACGAGAACAACCAGTTCGGCGTGTACAAGCATTTTCGCTTGGCAAGGCATGCGGACTAAGGTAGGGTTGAAGGGGTTGATATGGTTCACACTTTATGAAGGAGATCTGATATGAAAATTCTTCATGTTTTTACCTCGTTACAGGGGGCTTTGATCTTTCTCGCCGGCGACGCCATCTCAGCACAGTATTCGGCGTGTTTTCATGATTCCGTTATACGATATTTTTTTGAATAAGGTTTACTCGTGGGTAAGGGGCAGGGAATTGCTTTCTCCACTCTAATGGGAAGGTAGACAATGGAATTTCATGGGGACAGTCCGCTGACGTCTTTCCTTCCATGGGAATTTTACGGAATTTTATGGGGACAGTCCGGAATGGCGACAAGATTAACTGATAGACTGATAGGAAATTGCTTTGCACGGTCAGAAATATTGGTACTTGACGAGGCCCGGGATTCAAGGAAAAGGGACGCAAGGATGGCAGGGACTGCAGCCAGACGCCGGCGTCTGGCGCGCCAAGCCGAAGCGTCGCCGCAGATTTAGCTCTGATCCTGGCGCTGTCTATTGCGAATCGATCGGATCGGCATATTGTGTCTGCTATGTTGACTCGATACGCCTTGAGACTCGCAGGGATCGCGATCATCGCAGGTGCCGGTATCAGCCGGGGCGCTGCGCCGATCGAGATGTATCCGGGCAATACCTCCGGAGCGCTCGTAAGCCGCCCGTCCGACTACGCGTTGGCAACTGTCGCAGACGACGGCATGAAAACATTTACCGTCGACGGCCGCACCGGTGACGGTTTTCACTGGTTCTTGAGTATCGGTGACGACGCGGCCGCAAAATGCCGGGTGCAGTACAGCATAACCGGCGAGAACGTCGGCCGCTTCGAAGCCCGCCACAATGTCTGACAAGTTGGGAATAATTCTTTCTGTAAAATTTCTTTAAGTTCTTTCCGCACCAAGGACAGAACTTCATTCCGGTGCGTACGTTTGGAGAAAACGCACATGGCAATTCCTGTTCCTTCAATACTGACAATAATTTGGGAAGGTTTCTCTTTTCTGTACATCGAAAGGCGATGTGAAAGCTCGGTGCACCATCACCGCCCCGACGCCAACGGCATCTTCAAGATGTGGACAGAGAGCCGCGGCCTCGCCGGCGCCGATTACGACGGCATCATGGGCGACGAGTTCTCCGGCTCCGGCCACGGCGGCGTCGGGAGCTATCCCCTGTACGCCGAGGCTGTAAAGCGGATAGCGGAAGACCCGAGGTTCAAGGGCAAGGTCTTCTACCCCGCCTGCATGCCGATGTACACCAGCGACCTGTCAATGGACTTCCTCAAAGCCGTCGTTACTCCGGGATATAAATGGTGCGAAGAAAAATACCTCACTGAACAGCCGACGGAGCCGGCGGCCGTGGCACCACGTTGCGTGATGGCAGCGGTTGTTGGCCTCACGCTTTGCCGCGCTTCCATCAATGTACAATTCGACGTTCGGCGTGGCGTTAAAACCTGCGAAAATCTGGCCATTGAACAGAACCCGCAGTTGATCGCCCGGAACGGCGTCCTGTGCCGGATCACATCGCAGCATGTGCCGCGTGTACGGGCGCGTCACGGTACCGGTGAGAGTATCATCGATTTTTCACCCTCTTCAACCTCTCCATTTGTCTGCCCCAATCAGTCTGTCAATCTCTCATAGCCCCCCCCTCGCATCCCATGCGCCACGTGCTACGTTCCGTGTCACTTCAAACTCGCATCAAGAGATCACGTTATGAATACTGCCAATTTCACTGCAACTGTCATCGCTCTTGCGTCACTCTTGGTCTTGCCAATGTCGTTCGCGGCTGAATTCGTCTTCGCGGAAGGTGAAAAATTTCTGCTGCTCGACGACAAGGGATGGCGGGTGACGCACCAGAACGATAGTTGGGCCAGTCACACTTACGGCGGTGCATGGACGAGTCACGGTGGCTTGCTGGGGGCGCCGGCAGATAGTGTCGGCAGCGTCGCGGTGCAGGCAATTACCATTCCGGTGGCCGGTGACTACCGGGTCTGGAGCCGCTACCAGGCGCCGCCCTATTTCAATTTCTCGCATCGGGTCGAGGTGCATCAGGATGGCGAGCTTTTGTACTCCTATGTGTACGGCAGGAAGGAGAGTATGCGCCAATGGAGTTTCGGTGCCGTTTCCGACCAGTTGTGGTGGTCCTGGGGGGTTGACCACGATGCCGCTGAAGCGCCGAGCGACAAGGTAGTGAAGCTGCAGGCAGGTCCAGCCAAGGTACGGCTTGTTACGGTTGATATGGGCGAACCCGCCGGTGATCCGATGGTCGACCTGATCGTCCTCACCAACGACCTCGCCGAGACCGCGGCCGGCCCCCCGGGGACGCTCTTTACGATCCAGGCAATGGCCGCTTCCGAGCTGTACCTGCGATTCCGAAATACCACCGATGCCCCGGCCAGGCTGGATCTGCGCCGGCCGACGGGACATTATCAGCCACTGCAGTATGCGGGCGATAGTACCGTTATACCCGAAACCGATGTGCCCGCAGGTGAGTGGAGCGATTGGATCAACATCGCGCCGTTCTGCATGCTCGTTCACGACGACGGCATCCATATCTCGCTCGCCGGTGCTGCGGACTTTCCTGTCCAGGTCGCACGTGACCGGGCAGGCAAAGATCTGGCCGGGGACATGCAGATTGCCGGAGCCACCGGGGTTATCGTGATCCCCATCGACATCACCTGGAACCGGGCACGCCACGTGCAGACGAGACGTGAGCACACGGCCAGAGTGATCAGCCTGGCGAAGACGAAATGGCGCACCGCGAACGGCGGCCGCAAGCCGCAGGAATTGCTGTATATCGGCCACGTCGCAGGCCCGGACCTGAAGGACGCCCTGGGCTATAACACGCTGTTGCCTGATCAGTACGATCACAATCCGATCGACGGGTATTTTCAGCACGCCGGCAATGAGGACGAGATCCGCACGTTGGCAGACCGCCTCAGCGAAAAAGACAAAGCCAGCCAACGGGTCGTGAGTTACGGCGATGAAACGCATATCGAATTCGAGGCTGCGCAAGCACTGACAAGACTGACCCGGGAATTGATCGGGCCGCAGGTGGAGACCGGAGTCAACTACAGCCCGCATTACCCGTTACCGCAATATTACGGCGCCCAGAAACAGTGGGTGGATATTTTTAAGGCGGCACCGGATGCGCTGACGATGTTCTGGACCGAGGACTATCTCTTCAGCGTCCCACAATTGCCGCAGACGTTCTCGTGGACCTACGCTCAAATCCACTGCGCTATCAAGTATCACAAGCAGAAAATTCACATGTACGTGATGCCCCATGCACCCGGGCAAGTGTCGTCGGTTTTGCGACGTAACATGGTATTGAGTATTGGCGCCGGTGCCAGGCATATCGATGCCTTCTGCGTGGCGCCGGCGAGCTCGTTTACCGAGAATTACGTGTCCTGGGGGTACACCGATACATTCCGCGTGCTCCACGAATCGATCTACGATTCGGCCGAAGCCGAACCGTACCAGATCAACGGCAAGCTGCGCCCGGGCCGCGTTGCGATTGTTTTGAGCCGAGCTACGGAGACTAATGAGGCAAAGCTCGCCTTCGATCCCGCCACCGATCCGTTCATGAGCCAGTGCAAAAACGCCGCCGGCGAACAGACGTACAACCGCCAGACCTTGTGCCGCAAGGATCAGCAGATGCTGTATCTGGCGTTGCGGCATGCTCAGTACAAAGTCGACCTGATCACCGAAGACGACATCGTGGACGGTTACCTGAAGGGCTACGACGTCGTCCACTTTGCCGGCGAATGGATCGACACCAGAATAGTGCCGAAACTGGCGCAGTGGGTCGAGGCGGGCGGAATTCTCTATGCCACCGCCGGTATCGGACACCTCGACCAGGACGGCGCGAAATGCCCTGCGATGTTGGAGCTGCTGGGACTGCAGGACAGCTCGTTGACCAAGAATATTCGGATCATGCGGCCGTTCCTGGAGATGCCGCTGGTTGAACCGATCGATTCGATTACCCTCGCCGGTGCGGACAGCGCCCTTCCGGCAATCGCTATGCGCCAGGTGCTTGTGCCTGCCGAAGCGGAGGTGCTCGGAACCTGGTCCGACGGCAGTCCGGCAGTTACCATGCGCACGCTGGGCAAGGGCCGGGCAATCGCTGTCGGCACGCTGGCTGGGAGCAGCTACATGCGCAGCGGACTCAAGCCGGTGCCGTTTGCCCGTGGCGGCCGCAAGATGCTGTACAATCCCACCGAATTCTCACCGGCAGCCGTGCAGTTGGTGGGCCTGGGCGTGGCACAGGCGGACATCAAACGTCATGCCGAGTGCTCGAACAACTTCGTCGAGACCCTGGTCATGGACAGCGACAAGGGAACACTCGTGACCCTGGTGAACTGGGACAACATGGAACTGCCCGGGCTGCAGGTGAACGTTCGCCTGCCGGCGGCCCCGACGGCGGTGCGCTCGGTCCAGCAGCAGCAGGACCTTGACGGCTGGGAATTCAATGATGGCATACTCTCCTTTACGACCGACCTCGAGTGGGCCGACTATATTCTTATCGCGAAGTGACGGAGGCGGCTGACCTCGTCATCCAAACCTTCAATCCCACGAACTTAATTCCAGAAAAACCGTAATCTTTGCTATCGCAGGGCGGCGCAAGCCCGTGTTTGGATTTAAGGACGAGAGAGATTAGAGTCGACGGGATTGAGGTCGGACGACAAAAACAGGCAGGACAGAATATGGCAACGGACAGACGGCTGGAAGATAGAGTCGCGGTAGTGACCGGCTCCGGATCGGGAATCGGACGTGGCTCGGCGATCGTTCTGGCGCGCGCCGGTGCCCGGATCATCGTGAACGATATCGACCCGGACGGCGGGGCCGAAACGGTGAGCCTCATACGCGAGGCCGGCGGGGAGGCGACATTCATCGCCGCTCGATGAGTATTATACCGTGACCTTGGAAGGTCTCGGGGGTTCCATTTTTGAGGATTGGGAAGGACCCCACACAGTCACATGGACTGCCCGAACCCCTGACATATCATTAGTCGGTCCTTGACGAAGGAGCGCTTCCGGAAGCACTAAACAGATAGACGACATTGCGAAGGGCCGCGAGTGGCTCCGCCACGTCTCGCCCACCCGACAATACTTACAGAGCACCGCAGCTTGGCGTCGATGGTGGCTTTGCCGTAGCGGAGCATTATTCTTTTACGTAAATATATGATTTACTGATCCCTCGATCAGGGAAGGAGGCGATCCCAGCTCGGGGCCATAGCCCTACTCACCGAGCATATATAGCGGGCCGGCTATCCTGAAAAGTGAATACGCGTATTCACTTTTCAAGCGAACCGAGATCTCCCGGCGGCAAGCGCATTGCCTCCGGAAGCCGGGACGGTGCGCATGAAACGTGTCCCATTGCAGGACCTCGAAGCCGCCCTGGAACAGTACGCCACGATCGCGGCTGCCGTTGATGCCGGACTCAACGACCAGTGAGTAATCAGCTACTGTCGGATTTATAGCCGGGATTGAGTACGGTAGGGGCAATTGATAAGCCGATGAGGGTACGCCATCAAACAGGTCTATAAAATCACCTATCCCACCGGAAAAATCTATATTGGCAAGGACAGCCTTGGCAGCGCCAGGTAAAAAAAGGCACCGCGGTTTTTCGCGGCGTCAGATCTGGCGTGCGCTGCGCATCAGTGCCGCTCCGATCAGAATGGTCAGGCCGCAGAGGATATTCAACATCGACCAGAAGCCCCGGTGCCGCTGCATGCCCCGCAGTCGTTCGTCCGGTAATGCCAGCATAAAGGTAATCGAAAACAGCCCCAGGGCTCCCAGCATCTTCACGGCAAAATAGATGATGTACAGCCGAGGTTGGGTCACGGAAGGCCAGGTGAAGAACCACTGAATGACGCCGGTCACGACCACGACGATGACGCCGGTCCACTTAATCCAGGCGAAACGCCGGATTGCGGCCCGTAAAAACGGTTCCCGTTCGGCTTCTGGAAGCGTGGGGACCAGTGGCCACAGAACGAGGCGCGCGTAAAACAGACCGCCAAGCGATGTGCATGTCGCCGCGATGTGCAGAATGCGGCATACAATTGATACGCTCATTGAATCAGTCCGGTGGTGCCTGATGCGCGTGGTGCTCTTGCAGACCCAGTTTGCGACCCACGATCGAAGTCACCGCGAAAGTCAACATGCCGCCCAGGCCCCCGACGGCCAGAGGCGGCAGCCACAGCAGTTGTTGATAATTTCGGAAGAACAGGCCGGAGACCAGGCCCACCAGGGCACCGCCGGCGGTCGCCACCAGAATCGTCCAAGCCGCGTTGTTCCACTTGGAGAGCACGAAGTGGCTCACACCGGCGGCAATCACTCCGACAATGCTGCCGACGGTCGCCGCACAAATGGCCAGCTCAATGCGGGTCGGCAGAAATGCGACCAGATAACACACCGCTCCATAAGCAAAGGGGTCCAGCCAGTGCGCGTCGCGACCGTAGTCCACACAGTCCACGGCCACGCCGGAGGCCGCTGCCTGGGATTCGATTTCGCGATCATCCTGGTAAAAATACGCGAGAAAGCCCCCCACGAAAACCCCAACGAAAATGCCCGCGGCCAGCGCAATCAGAGTGTGCTGCGCTACGATGTCGAACCAGACCTGTTCTACCAGGATCAACAGGGCTCCGCTGATCCCGCCCCAAACGCCCGCGGCCACCGGGCTGCGATCCATTCGCAACCCGAAGAAAGCCAAACGCAAGATCAGCACTTGCGCCAGGGCGGCCAGGCTACCCGCCAAAAACAACACACCCAGCTCCCCTGTATATCCCAGGGCCAGCGGCGTGATGATGGCGATTCCGTTCCAGCCGATCAGGCCCGTCAGAAGACTTGAGGGCCACGAACTGCGGCGTTGTAGAATTCGGGGAATCATGTTATCTCCAAATTCATCCAGTATCTTGTTGAAGCGTTTTCCTGTGCTTTCAATGTAACCATATCTCCTTGACTAACCGTGACCCGGTCAGTCGTGTTTCCGACAAGAGCAAGGCCTGCCCGCAGTATAACCGAAACCGCATGAAATGACAAACGGAAAGTGGATGAGAGGCGATAGGTACAAGGCAGTGGCGTGGATGTGGCAAGAGGGGCGGTTCGTGCGGGCGACCGAGATGCAGCCGCACAAGGGGTATTGGGTCTACGCTATAGAGCAAGCGGAGATTGAAGTCCAGTTGCCCTGGGGTATCGGCCGCAGCGCGTTAGGCGCCGCTGGGTAAAGCCCACGGCAATTATAATAGTTACATAAATTGGTGGAGGCGGGGGGAGTCCTAACCGCCATCACTTAAATATCTGCAACTACAGTAGTTTACGAAACTTACAAATTCCGTGTGACTGAATTGTGACGCATAATAACACATAATGCACCGGGT
>Ga0209089_10004675_pt1 | contig 11369 bp, 9 predicted proteins | sample ArcticOcean_MG_C_FD_187431 | JGI IMG/M metagenome (GOLD analysis project Ga0209089, IMG submission 187431) | Marine microbial communities from western Arctic Ocean - ArcticOcean_MG_CB2_150 (SPAdes) (version 2) | ecosystem: Environmental > Aquatic > Marine > Oceanic | place: Arctic Ocean: Canada...
GCCCCACACTAAATCAGGGTTCCTTTACTGACACACGCCTTAGAATAGGGGGGTCATCTCTAGCCATCTTTATTCAGCGAGCATAGTCCGACACAGATTTTTGAATAATTAGGGTACTCTCCCCTCTATTCCTATATTCCTGTGGCTGGTGAAAATACGCCTCCTTTTCCCAACCACTGCCCTGCAATATTTGGATGACTAAATTTGGGAGATATTAACGAAAGCAATACCGATGCCTCTGAAAATACTTTTCTTCGGTTTTTTTATTTTACTCATAGCATTTTACGTCTTTTATTTCATAAGGGATTCCATTTCATGGGAGTCTTACACTTTAGATACTGTAAATGAAATGCATAAGGAACATATAAGTGCCGTAAATAACAATACGGAAACAGAGGACTTAAAATAAGACCCCAATTTGGCAACTATAAATACAAGGGTTCAATTATACCCATATGACTCAACTCATCACTTTGACGGGGCTGAAATTTATACTCAATTAGCACGACAGGATTTGGCGTTGCCAGATTACACTAAGGCAATAGAATTAAATTCAGAAAACATGTTTTATTACTGGCAGAGAGCCGGAGCCTACTGGGTCCTGGGTCAATATCAAAAAGCATTAGATGACTACGACAAAGCTATTGAAATAGAGATACCAACAGGATTACAACGAGGTCCAAAAGGAAATTCGTTAAGTTACGAATTAGATAAAATGCAAGAAGAGAGAAAGGAATTGATAAAGACCTTCGATTGATTTTTCATTCGAATTGTTGCCACAAAAAAAATTCAGCGTGATGCTGGGATGGAAGAAAGATACTTGGAGTGTCTCACTCGCTGTTAAGCAAATGTCTTAATGGTAAAGAGGACATGGAACCCAGATTTGAAAGACAGACTTGACCGCCTTGTCACCACTTTGCCAAATAATGGTTACAAAGGTAGTAACAATGAAACGGTGGGGGGGGCGGATATACATGCCTTTTTGCCGTGAAGGATAGTAGTGGTGGAGCTGAGGAGGCTCGAACTCCTGACCCCCTGCTTGCAAAGCAGGTGCTCTCCCAACTGAGCTACAGCCCCTTATAGGTATTCGTCCACTAACCGAAATTGAGTGAGACGCACATACCTTAACATCCAGAAAGTAGAAGGAAACCTAATTCAAAATTTTCTTTTTTTGCCTCATAGAGGCTATATATATAACAGCATCCTTTTCTAGGAGAGATTTGAGGTTTCAACAAAGAGTTCCTCGTACAAGTACGATCATACTCTATTTATATCCGCTCAGACTCCCGTTTGCTGATAGACCTAAGGTAGGCTAAAAAGCCTTCCCTACTCCCTTTAAAGGAGGTGATCCAGCCGCAGCTTCCGCTACAGCTACCTTGTTACGACTTAGTCCCAGTCACCAGTCCCACTCTCGGCGTCTGCCTCCCAAAAGGGTTGGCCCAACGACTTCAAGTGTTACCGACTTCCATGACTTGACGGGCGGTGTGTACAAGACCCGAGAACGTATTCACCGTAGTGTGCTGACCTACGGTTACTAGCAACTCCACGTTCATGCAGGCGAGTTGCAGCCTGCAATTCCAACTGAGATCGGCTTTGAGGATTCGCTCCAGCTCGCGCTGTGGCAGCCCATTGTTTCCGACCATTGTAGCGTGTGTGTAGCCCCAGGCGTAAGAGCCATGACGACTTGACCTCGTCCCCACCTTCCTCCCCCAGTGGGGGCAGTCTCGCTAGACATAATAACTAACGACAGGGGTTGCGCTCGTTGCGGGACTTAACCCAACATCTCACGACACGAGCTGACGACAGCCATGCAACATCTGTGAATCTGTCCCGAAGGAGGGCCCCGTTTCGGGGGCTTTCAGAAACATGTCAAGCCTGGGTAAGGTTCTTCGCTTTGCATCGAATTAAACCACACGCTCCGCTGCTTGTGCGGGTCCCCGTCAATTCCTTTGAGTTTTAGCCTTGCGGCCGTACTCCCCAGGCGGGATACTTATCGCGTTAGCTTCGACACTGGGGGGGTCTATACCCCCAACATCTAGTATCCATCGTTTAGGGCGTGGACTACCCGGGTATCTAATCCGGTTCGCTCCCCACGCTTTCGCGCCTCAGCGTCAGAAATAGCCCAGAAAGCCGCCTTCGCCTCTGGTGTTCCTCCCGGTATCTACGCATTTCACCACTACTCCGGGAATTCCGCTTTCCTCTGCCATTCTCAAGTCTGCCAGTATCCCATGACCCCTCCCAGTTGAGCCGGGAGATTACACATGAGACTTAGCAAACCGCCTACGCGCTCTTTACGCCCAGTAAATTCGGACAACGCTTGGATCCTACGTATTACCGCGGCTGCTGGCACGTAGTTAGCCGATCCTTATTCATCAGGTACCGTCCTTTCTCTTCCCTGATAAAAGGAGTTTACGATCCGAAGACCTTCATCCCCCACGCGGTGTCGCTGCGTCAGGCTTTCGCCCATTGCGCAAGATTCCCTGCTGCTGCCTCCCGTAGGAGTGGGGGCCGTGTCTCAGTCCCCCTCTGACCGATCGTGCTCTCACACCGGTTACTCGTCTTAGGCTTGGTAGGCCATTACCCCACCAACTACCTGATAAGCCGCAAGCTCCTCCCAAAGCGGCCGAGGCCTTTCTTCCAATCCAGCAGGCTGGAGAGGAAGGTACGGGGTATTAGGCCAGATTTCTCTGAATTATCCCCCTCTTCGGGGCAGATTACTTACGTGTTACTCAGCCGTCCGCCACTAGCTAACCGGGCAAGCCCGGATCGCTCGTTCGACTTGCATGCATTAGGCGCACCGCCAGCGTTCGTCCTGAGCCAGGATCAAACTCTAAATATTAACGGTTTCCTTCTACTATCCAGTTGTTAAGGTGCGTCGGGATGAACCCAAAAAGTGCGCTGTAAAACGCAACAGACACACATGATAATCTCACTGCCTGATTGCGTCAAGTGAAACAGGTAATCCGAAATTGGGTTACCCTCTTCTAATTTTAGTTATTTCTTAGTCATTATTTTTCTGACCTATTGGATGCTTCTTGCATCTTTTAGACATATGACCGCCGGCGTTTGTCCCTTCCAAAGCAAAATACCCATCGTACCCAGCATCTATCATGGCGTTGATAGCAAATCTATAATCTATGGCCCCATCAGGTATAGGCACTCTTATGAAGTAGGTGCGATCCAACTCTAGTACGTGGACTCTCTGAAGAGTTTTGCAATGCCAGTATTTGGAGTTCGAGGCTAGGACTACTGTAGCACCCTCACTGGGTTCTTCAGGTTCATCATAGTGCCAAAGTATGCTACCTAAATCAGGGTTAGTAAAAACATGATCACTATTCGCCATTTCAAGTAACTTCAAAGTTGAAGTACTAGTATCTGCTATAAAAAGCTGATGCACTTCTACAGTAACTTCTAATCCAGCACCTCCAGCTCTTTCTTGCGCTTCATGCAAAATACTGGCTGTTCGCTCAAAATCTTGATATGAAGCATGTTGGATTGATTCCTGTTGTATCAGGTTACCTGGAGTATGGTCTCCTAAAGTCTTATTTCTTGGCGGTCCTGACAGGGCACTGTTAACGATGTCTATGCTCAGCCACCCGGCTATTTCAATATACTTTAAAAGTCTATCTCTATTTTGCTCGCCAATCACAGGGGTAACAAAACCCACCTGCCCTTACTACCACGCAGGGATCACCTGAATCCCCTAAGCGTTTCTGTAATTCCTTAGCAGAAAACCTGTGGCCTCATAACCTCCAAAAACCGCAAATCATAGTTCAATACCGTGCCGTCAAACCCGGTTTCATTGATTTTGGTTAGGGATGTTGTTAATTCTGGTTCATCCGGAACCCCCCATCCATCAGGTCGGTAGGACCCTGCAGTGAATGGCTATACCGTTGTACGCCTGAAGGCATAGGCAATTTTCCTAGCAAAACTCCTTGCAAATAATTAGGCAGCGCTCAGGTCAAAAGTTTCTTGAGCCAAGTTCACTATATATTCACTTATTGTTATCGAAGAAGTTGCTCCAGGTGACGGAGCACTAAGAACATGGATAGCGTTCGTTGAAGCCTCAATCGCAAAATCTTGTAACAATCCGCCATTTGAATCTATCACTTGAGCTCTTACTCCAGCTCCTGGAACTCCTAAATCATCCCCAGTAATTTCGGGCATTAATTTTTGCAAAGATTTCACAAAGACTCCTTTAACTAGAGATCTATACTGTTCATGCATACCAACTTTCCAATATTTGGCCGACATCTTCCAGAAACCCGGATATGACAGAGTCCCAAATGTATCTTTCAGGTTCACGTCTGTTTTTTTGTAACCTTCCCTTGAAAACGCTAGGACTGCGTTTGGTCCTGCCTCGACACTTCCATTTATTCGGCGAGTAAAGTGGACTCCTAGAAATGGCATATTCGGGTTAGGAACTGGATAAATTAAACCTTTAACCATATGTTCTTTCTCGGAAATAATAGAAAAGTATTCCCCTCTAAACGGAACAATTTTCACTCCCACATCAACTCCCATCATCCTGGCTACAGTATCGGCATGAAGACCTGCACAATTTAAGACATATTTGGCGGCAAACATGCCTGATGTAGTATTGATGTAGACTAGATTATCTTTATTTTCGATGGAAATTACCTCAACATTCGTGAGAAGATCTCCTCCGTTTTCCCGCATACGTGTGCCATACGCCTGAGAAACCTCATAATAATCGATTATGCCTGTATTCGGAGATAATATTGCTTTAACTCCAGCAGAATATGGCTCTATGTCCTTTATTTCCTCTTGATCAACCATTCTCAAGCCTTCAGCCCCATTTTCGGTTCCGCGCTTAAAAAGTTCCTCCAGTTGTGGAACTTCCGAATCGTCTGTAGCAACGATCAGTTTCCCGCACATGTCATAAGCTATTCCATACTCGTCGCAAAAATCCCTAAGGAGCTTCCCTCCAGTGGAGCAGAAATTTGCCTTTTGACTACCTGGGGCATAGTAAATACCTGCGTGAATTACACCACTGTTGTGACCCGTTTGATGTTGAGCCACTTCTTCTTCTTTTTCCAAAACCGCAACTTTTAAATTTGGGAAATCTTGTGTCAGTTTCATCGAAGTGGCGAGGCCAATGATACCGCCGCCAACAACAACCACATCATATTGTCTATCGATCATACTCATTCACTCACTTATTTAAGAAACCTTTAATTTGAAGTAGACCAAGTGCCGAGGATTTTAGCATGTCATGAGCACACTGGTGTTTGTCACTGATATTAAGCGTAAAGTATTCCCTAACATTTAAATTATGGAACCCTTTCTCTAGGAGTTTTTTTTGTATACACCAACTCTAACTGACGTAATAGCCGCAAAGAATAGGATAGGTAGTTACATAACAAGAACCCCACTTCACCGTCATCTTGCCCTAGAGAAATTAATAGGCACAGAAGTGTACGTTAAGCATGAAAATCACCAAAAGTTGGGGGCTTTCAAGGTCAGAGGTGGTGTTAATCTTCTGGCCCAAATGGCACCTGCAGATTTAAAGAAAGGGGTATCCACCGCTTCAAGTGGTAATCATGGCCAATCCATAGCATATGCTGCGTCTTTATTTGGGGCGAAAGCATTCATAGCGGTCCCCGAAATAGCCAATCCCGGTAAAGTTGAATCAATGCGCAATCTAGGTGCAGAAGTAATTCATTACGGAGAACATTTTGGTATCGCAGATCAATACATGAGGGATCTATCGAAACAAAAAGGCTACAAATATATAAATGCTGTAGAAGAAACGCAACTCTACGCAGGGGTAGGAACCTACACCCTTGAGATAATAGAAGATCTACCCGACGTTGACACAATAATTGTGCCTGTGGGAGGAGGAAGTGGGGCTTGTGGTACTTGTATTACAGCTAAATCTATTAACCCGAAAATAGAAGTTATAGGGGTACAATCCGAACGGGCACCAGCAGCCTACAATTCTTGGAAATCAGGTGATTTGGAACAGGCTGAGATGACCAGTATAGCGGAAGGTTTAGCAACCAATAAAGGATACGAACCCGCACAAACAATTTTGAGAGAGATGCTGGATGATTTTGTTCTTGTTTCTGATGAAGAGATGGAAGATGCCATCATTTTATACCTAGAGCATACTCGAAATTTAGTGGAGCACGCGGGAGCGGCAAGCCTAGCGGCAGCCATTAAAATGAAGGGGAGATTAAAAAATAAGAAAGTGGTGATAGTCGCGAGCGGTGGAAACCTATCGATGGAGCACTTACTCCGAGCGATAGAAAGATACAAGGATTGATTATGGGAAATATTACCAATGGAGCCATCACTTGCTTTACGGGATTTGAAACCTTATATGGTTTGATTCAAAGTGAACTCGAAGGACTTACTGAAGAACAGCTAGATTACACTTCGCAGGATTGGGAGTGGGCGAGATGGAGCATTCGCAATCAAGTCAGCCATATGGCATCGTTAATACCAAGGTGGTTGGTTTTAAGATGGGGGTCAATTCTTTTCCCCCTAGAAGACCATGGAGTCAAAAACATCGAAGAAATATCCCAATCGAAATCAGATAGACGTCTTGATGATGGAATTTATTGGGAGATTAATGACATAAGCCTTATGTTGAAAAAGTTCATTGATTTGGCTATCCGAGTACTTAACGATAATTCACTCGAGTTTATGGCTTCTCAAAAAATCAATAGAGACACTACTCTCCAGTGGGAGATGATGGCAAAAGCTCATCCAAACGGTGTGACATCGGAAGGGAAACCAGCAAAAAGTTCCATGACACTTGAGGCTACGATGCGCCATATTTACTTTGAAGAACTAACCCATTTGTACAATATTCAACGCCTGAAAAAGGCCCAGGGATTAACCCCCAAAGTGGTAGTTCCAAATGTGGGCTACTGGACTCTAGACGGATGGGATCGAAGCCAACCTTAGATGCGTCTTTTTAGTCGATCCTTTAATCTGTCTTGCACTTCCAAAAGTCTTTCCTTAACCGGAGAGCTAGACCTTGAATAACCCATAAAAGCTGACGTAAAAATTAAGTCTGTTCCATTTAAAAAATCGGAAAGAGATATGTATTCCATACTTACACCCCCCTCCGGATCTGGTATTTTCGTTGTCGCGTTATGCCAATTACCCAAAGGAAATGCAATCCCTGTTGTGGAATAACCATTCACCGCAAAGGCGGTGGCTTCACAAGATCCTGCAGCCATCAGTTGCCTCTGGCATTTAAATTCTGAATCCCGTGTAAGTAAAGATTTTTTTGCCAAGGCTAAAATATTTTCAGCTTCGGCATCGAATGTATAAGAAGCGTCTCCAGTCCGTATCACCGGCCCCATGCCCTGTTCGACTCCGGGAATAACAGAGCTAGTTTCAACAGACACTACAAAAGTATTTGATGGTATAGTCTGCTCGACCGCGATTAGCCCTGCTCCTACCAACCCTACCTCCTCAGCCCGAGTAAAAATCCCGTAGATATCGGTCGTTACAGGCTCTCGGTTTAGCTCGATTAATGAAGCCATTATTGAAGCACACCCGGCGAGATCATCTAATGCCCGCATTTCTATTTGGTTATCTAGCAGGGTAAAATCAGGCAAATTGAACGTTATTGGAGTTCCAACATCCAATTTTATTTCTGAAACTACCTTTACTTCCCCTTCGCCGCCGTCAGCCCAAGGTTCAATACGGCATGGGTGTCTATTATTTTCCTGATCAAAAGAAAAGCAATCTGCACCTTTAATTGCTGCCGCCCTTGGAACACCTCCTAAGGATTTTCCAACCAAAAAAGACTCTTCTTCCCGAATAATTTCGTAACCTGGATGATCCATGTGGGCCACATATGCAATGGGTCGATGGTTCTCTTCGGTACCAGAAATTTTCGCTACAATATTTCCATAGTCATCTTGGGAGTAAGCAATGGAATTCTCTTCCAGAATCGACATTAATTTATTGGCTACTTGGTACTCGTTAAAGGGTGTGGCGGGACAACGGCCCAAGTCTTTTAGAATATTTAAAGCCAGGGTATGAATATTTTTCAAATGCGCCTCCAAAAATGGCCACTCAAACCTGCAAGTTTGATGGTGTCATATACTGGTAGAAGATTCGCACAATAAGTAGTAAATATACAACAAAAATACGGACCCTTACTAATCATCCTCAAATCATATTTTCCAGTGTTTCATCTAAAAACACCGTAACACCTTTCCTAGATACTGGATTCGAAGGAGCCCTATGGGTGAAATAGCGATAGCTTTACTCAATAAAGAACTAAAATTCTGTGAATTGTCCTCGGAATCCTCTAATAACACCCGCATCGAAGCTAAAGTGGGCAGGAATAAGCGAGCCAAAATACCTTACAAAAATTTAATATATAGGTCTGGTATACATGTAAACGATGCTATTGACCCACAGAAATTTTCTTCTGTCGCAACCCAGATGTCTAAAACCTTAGATTTGCACCTCGCCTGGGAACTGCTAAGCCAAAATTTAATTGAGAATGAAACCGAGCAAATCGATGTTTACGAAATATCTGATTTGTTGGATTTTGAGAAAGACCCCTATTTAATAGCAGCTATTTATCTTCATATTCATAAAGATTCATTATTTTTTTCGATATACGAAAATGGTTTATTGATTCATTCACCACAAAATGTTGAAGCAGTAAAAACGGCCAGGGTCAGGTCGAATAGGGAGAATGAAGACGAACAAACCTTAATTAAAAGTATTAAAAATCAATCAATCCCGTCCAATCCATCAGATCATCAATCACAGCTCATACAGTATCTGAAAAAATTTGTCATACTAGGCGAATCTTACAGTAGAAGTGCCAAGGCGATTGATCTAATCAACCGAATTTCCAACAATTCCCAAGGGGACCTTCAGAAAACAGGTTTTAAGTTACTTGAGCCTACAGGCATTATTAATTTAGACATACCTTATGAGTTAGAAAAACTCGAAATCTCAACTAAGTTTTCAGGAAATTTAATTAAGAAGTCTGAAATTTTAATTCCCCTGGATTACGAGTGGGAAGATTTAACCCATCTACCAACTTACACAATCGATGATGAAAATACGCTAGATCGAGATGATGCCTTCTCTTTAGACAAAGATAACAATCGCATTTGGATACATATAACAGCGGTAGCCAGCATTGTGGATTCGGGTTCCATCTTTGATTTGGAAGCAAACAACAGAATGTGTTCGGTATACTTGCCGGAACTGACAATTCCTATGTTACCCAGACCTATATCTGAAAACATATCAACACTCCAACCTAGGTTTCGACGATTGTGTCTATCTCTCAGGTTAGATTTGGATGAAAAATCAAAAATAATCAAACATTCTTTTGTCAAAACTACCATAGAAACAAATGATTCTTTAACTTATAACGATGCGGATAATGTTTTCAGTAATCCCACAGAACAATTGCATAACCTATTGTCAAAAATAGAGCAATTCACGACTAACAGTAAGTCAGAGAGGGAACGACAAGGCGCTTACTCTTTCAATAAACCTGATGTTGCAATAAAAATCTCAGAAGCCGGCAAGGTAAACGTATCAATGTCATCGGCTCATTCACGTTCCAAAGATTTGATAGCTGAGCTAATGATTGTTTACAACGCAAAAATAGCTCATTTTTTTATGACCAATCAAATACCTGCTTTATACAGATCACAGGACGATTCAAGAAATTCTCATTCTGTAGCAGCTATTGGACCGTTAGATTGGTATTTAGCGTCAAGATCCATGAAACCAGCAAAAATATCAGTGGCCTCAGGGAGACACTCTGGATTAGGTTTAGATTTATATTGTCAGGCAACCTCACCTCTTAGACGCTTCACAGATTTGTGTCTTCAAAGGCAAGCAATTGAATATATCAGCAAAAGTACAAATACGTATGGCCCAAAGGAATTATCAAACATAGGGGTTGAGTCTGAAATACGGGTTAGAGAAATCCATGGGGTCGAATCAAGGAGAAGAAAATACTGGCTTCTGAGGTTCCTGGAACAAGAAATTCTCAATGGAACCCTTCCCAATCGGTTGGTGGCAACAGTATTAGAAAATGACTCAATCCGTAGCGCCTTAATAGAGCTCACGGAATTTCCTCTGCGAGGAAGATGCTTGATACCTCAGGAATTTAAGCCAGGCAATGAGTGTGAGCTTAAACTAAACGGAGTTGATCTTTGGGATTTAACAGCACAATTTAGCTTGCTTTGATTCCCAAAACAATAATGGAATGGTCGGGGTGCTCGGGATCGAACCGAGGGCCTCCTGTTCCCAAAACAGGCGCGCTACCGCTGCGCCACACCCCGAAAAAATAGCTTAGATAGGTTACATCCTATTTCTTTGCAGGTAAAGAACATATCGAATCTCATTTTGAACTGTTTATTGCTCAACATGTAGAATCGGGCAATAAATATGACTAATGGATGAAAATCAAACAACCTTGAAGTCTTAAATTAGGAGGTGGCCAAATGGCTGTACTAGGTAGCGGGAATTTTAAATATGAAAAAGTGCCGGAATGGCCAAAAATGCCGAAATACTGGGGGTTCGGGGCTGCGTCAGATGGTGCAGTGAACTCGAAAGATGAAATTTACATCTTCAGCAGGGGAAAACATCCTCTCACTATATGGACCAAAGAAGGTGACTTCATATCCTCCTGGGGAGAAGGAACATTCTCTGCAAACCCACACGGAATTTATATAGCTCCAAATGACAATGTTTGGCTTGTGGACCGAGACTTTCACATAGCAACCGAATATACGCCTGGTGGAGAAATTCTTCGAACTCTGGGAGAAAAATTAGCCCCTTCACCATCTTTCCAGGGGCTACCTTTTAATATGCCTTCCGGCTTGGCTATATCTCCCTCCGGTGAACTGTACGTGTCAGATGGTTACGGAGGCCACAGGGTTCACAAATTTAGTGCCAACGGAGAGCTTTTATTATCATGGGGTAAAGAAGGTACTGGGCCTGGAGAATTTGCCCTATTACACAATATATGGGTGGACCAAAGAGAAAGAGTAATAATTTGCGATCGTGAAAATGACCGAATTCAACTATTTAACAATGATGGAGATTTTCTGGAGGAATGGACCGATTTATCCAGTCCTGGGGATGTTTGGATACATGAAGAGCACATATACTGCATAGAACAAGGTCCCCATGGTGGTGTAAGTATATGGACACTGGATGGTGATATTGTCTCAAGGTGGAAAATTGATGAGGAGCCTGGAAAAGGTTCAATCACGGACGGACACGGTATTACTGTAGATTCGGAAGGTTCAATTTATGTTACCGAAATCGGTACTGGAGAAAGAGTGTCTAAATTCGTGAAAGTTTGACGCGATAAACTTATTGAATGGGAGGAA
>Ga0209089_10004678_pt1 | contig 11365 bp, 12 predicted proteins | sample ArcticOcean_MG_C_FD_187431 | JGI IMG/M metagenome (GOLD analysis project Ga0209089, IMG submission 187431) | Marine microbial communities from western Arctic Ocean - ArcticOcean_MG_CB2_150 (SPAdes) (version 2) | ecosystem: Environmental > Aquatic > Marine > Oceanic | place: Arctic Ocean: Canada...
ACACCGGTTACCTGATCGCTACCCTTTGTACACCGTGTGGTACTTTTTCAATGACGGAACCCCGGCGAAACTGAAGAGCATCAAGCATGAGTACCGGGAGAGAATTGTTGTCAAAAATATTGATTGCCGATGATGACATCGCTGTGCGCGATATTGCCTGCACGCTGCTTGAGCGCGTCGGATACTCCGTTTTTGAGGCTGAGAACGGCGAACAAGCGATTGAGGTGGCGACCGCTGAGCATCCCGATCTGATCCTGCTGGACATAGCGATGCCGGGCATTGGTGGCGTTGAGGCCTTGAGGCGGTTGAAGGCCAGCGAGGCGACTTCAGAGATTCCTGTAGTGGTGTTCAGCACATATTCCGAAAAAGAACTGGTGACGGAGTGCGTGGAGCTTGGCGCTGCTGACTACCTGACCAAGCCGACTCGCCATGGCTGGCTGCTCACCACGGTGAAAGACATCCTGGAGACTTCCACGCACGATTACGCGCTCTCCGGTTCATAGGGCTAATCGTCTTTCGTTTCAGGCCCGCGTTACTGTGCGTGCTCGCTTGTTCGGCCCTATATACGACAGGGTAACTTTGACCGAAACGGATGCACGCGCTACATTCAGAGTTAAAGTCGACTCCACGTGGTCGGGAGGAGCACATGAAGAAATCGATTCTGGCTCTTGCCCTTGTTGCTTCTGTAGCCGCTGTCGCCGTCGCCCGTCGGGCGATCAAGCAGGCTGAGGAAGATAAGCGGGCGAAAGACCAGTCAGCCAAATAGCAGCTAGCGTTTGTTAAGTCGCGCGCTGGTCTGTCTGATGGACCATCTGTGATGGATTCCGCCGCCCTTCGACAGGCTCGGGATGGCTACCGTTGCTGGCAGGATGATGCCGTTGCGGTTAGCCCAGCTCGATCCCCAGGTTGCGTGCGTCTGAGAGTGAGCGGAACCAGTCGATCACCTCGTGGTGGTATGGGATGCCGTCTTTCTCTCTAATCTGCACCTCTTCGTGCTCCGAGAGGCCCGCGTACAGAACACGATCGTGGCCCGGCGCTGGTGGTGTTGTGGCCAGTGCTTCCAGGAACTCGTCCATGTCTGTCTTGAACTTGGCCACTTCTGTGAACGCTTCGATCTTGTAGGCGCAGAACCAGAATGACATTGATCCGGGGTTCAGAAATGCTGCTCCGGTGCCGGACATGACCTGGCTGAGGATCTCAGCAACGGCGGCGAAACCGTAACCCTTGTGTGAGCCCTGCTCTCGGGTGCCACCAAACGGCATCATCAGGTAGTCGGCTCGATCGTCTGGGAGTTGCGGGTTACCCATCATTGGGGAGCCATCTGGGTTCGCAATCCAGTTATCTTCCAGAGGGGATCCGATTCGTTTGGCGAGGCCCAGCTTGTTGCCTGCTACCTGCGTGGTTGCTACGTCAAATACGAATGGCGGCATCTTGTCGGCTGGCACTGCGTAGGCCCAGGGGTTGGTGGCAAGACGCAGCTCTGCGCCGAATGTTGGCGCCATGGACAATGGGTTTCCGGCGATGACGGTGACGCCGATCATATCGTGCTCCATGGCCATCATGGAGTGGTATGCCAGCATGCCCAGGTGCGACGTGTTGTGGACTGTTACCGAACCCATGCCGAACTTGTCGGCCTTCTCAATGGCCAGTTTCATCGCCTTGGGTCCGACGTGGAGGCCAAGGCCCATTCCACCGTCCATGTTGGCGGTGGCGTCTGACTCTCGTGTAATGCGAACGTTTGGAGTTGCGGTGATGGTGCCGTCGTCATACCAGTCGACGTAGCGGCGAAGCATGTTGGAGACGCCGTGTGTCTCGCAGCCTCGCATGTCGCTGAGCATCAGGACATCGGCGGAGAGCTTGGCGTCCTCATCGGAGAGACCCGATGCCTTGAACACGGTCTCGGTGGCGAGTTGCATCGCTTCACGCTTCACGTATACGCGATCTTTCTCTGGCACTTTGAATCGTTCAAGCATGATGCAACTCCGGAATTAGCTGGTGATCAGGTCTTTGTGAGCGTTGCCACCCTGCATGATCAGGAGCAGGTTGGACTTGTTTTCGAGCGCCTTGATATCAGCGAGTGGATCGCCATGGACAACGAGAAGGTCCGCGAGTTTGCCCGGGGTGAGTGTGCCGACTTGATTGTCCGTGCGGTTACATTCGGAAGCTGTTTTCGTGGCGGCGACGATGGCCTGCATTGGCGACATCCCGGTCAGGTCGACCAGGGCAGTCAGGTCTTCAGCATTGGTGCCGTGCTCACCGACGCCAACGTCGGTCCCCATGGAGATGGTGACGCCCTTGTCGTAGGCCATCTTCAAGTTGGCCGTTACGACGTTGCTGCGTTCGATGACATCTTCTGGAACGCTACCGGGGTTGTCTGCTTCTCTTCTGAGCCGTCCGTTGGTGAGATGTGCGGTTGGAACCAGGTATGTGCCCTGCTCCACCATTTGATCGGCCACTTCTTCGTCCATGAAGTAGCCGTGCTCGATGGTACGTACGCCGCCATCGAGGGCGTTCTTGATGCCTTGCAGGCCTTGTGCATGGGCGGCCACGTAGCTATTCCTGGCGTTTGCTTCCGCTACCATCGCCTTGATTTCGTCGACGGTGAACTGGGTGTGATGGGGGTCTTCGTTCGGGAGGCTGAGTCCACCGGTGGTGCAGATCTTGAGGAAGTCCGCACCAGCCCGAAACGTCTCTCGAGCAACCTTTGTGACGCCCTCAACTCCATCGCCAACGGAATTCGGCCACTCTGTTTCGTTGCTGAGCATCGCTGCCATCCAGGGATGTTTGATGCTGCTGGGTAGAGCATAGTCGCCGTGGCCACCGGACTGAGAAATGATGGAGACAGCGATGTTCATGCGAGGGGAGGCGAATAGCCCACGTTGGGCCGCCAACTTGAAGCCGCTCGGCGCGCCTCCAACGTCTCGGATAGACGTGACGCCAGCGTCCAGGGTGCGCTTTGCTCGGTCGGCAGCTTCAAACACGCGCGTGGTGAGCGATGCCAGTGCATCGGCCTCCAGATCCCTGAACTGCAGGAACAGGTGGACGTGGCAGTCGATCAGGCCGGGCATGAGCGTACGGCCTGAGAGGTCGATTACGTCTGCGTCGCGCGGAGGCTCAATGCCTGCGCCCACACCAGTGATACTGCCATCGTCGTCAATGACGATGGTGGCGTCGGAGACCGGGTCTGCGCCGGTGCCGTCGATTAGCGTTCCGTGGAGAAGTGCCTTCATGGTAGGACTAACGCGCCCTCACCCAAGCCCTCTCCCATGGGGAGAGGGAGTAAGAACTCAAGGTAGCTGGATGCCGAGGTCTAGTTCGCCGCTGATGGAGTGGAACCAGTCGATTACTTCTCGGTGGTATGGGATGCCGTTTTTCGTTCGTTCTTCAAGTTCACGAGATTCTGGCAGCCCTGCGTAGACGACCTCGTCGTGGCCGGGTGCAGGCTTGGTGTTGTTGAGGCCCTCAAGGAAGTCATCCATGTCTGACTTGAACTTGGCAACGTCTGTGAAGGCGTCGATGTTGTAGACCATGAAGTGGTGGCCGCCGCCCGATGGGGCGTCCCATCCTGATCCGGCCAGGGTCTGGCAGAGGATGTAGACGACTGCGGCGAATCCGTAGCCCTTGTGGGAACCGTTCTCACGGGTGCCGCCAAATGGCAGCATGCGGTATTCACCACGGGGTGGGAGATCGGTTGGCTCCATGATTGGAATGCCATCGTTGTCGGTGATCCAGCCCGGTTCGAGCTTTGCGCCGATGCGCTCTGCCAGCAAGAGTTTGTTGCCTGCTACTTGCGTGGTGGCAACGTCGAATACAAATGGGGGCATCTTGTCTGCGGGTGCGGCCCAGGCGATTGGGTTGGTGCCGAATCGAGATTCCGTGCCAAATGTTGGCACCATGCCGAAGTTGCCGACTGATCCGCCACCGCCGGTCATGCAGAGACCGATCATGTCATGTTCCAACGCCATCATTGCGTGGTATGCGGCCATACCAAGGTGGCGACTGTTCCGCATGGTGACGGAGGCCATGCCATGCTTCTTGGCCTTCTCAATTGCCACGTTCATTGCAACGGGCGCTGTGTGGAGTCCAAGACCGCCTCCTCCGTCCATGGTTGCCGTAGTGGGCGACTCTCGAATAGTGGTGATCTTAGGTTGAGCGATGATATCGCCACTGTTATATCCGGCTACGTACTGGCGCAACATGTTGGAAACGCCGTGGGTCTCACAGCCCCGCATGTCGCTAAGTATCAGGACGTCAGCGGAGAGCGCTGCGTCCTCTTCGGTAAGCCCCATCTTCTTAAAGATAGTTTCCGTGGCTGCCCGCATCTTTTCTTGCTTGACGTAAACCCGGTCTTCTACGGGAACGTGGAACCGCTCAAGCATCAGGTGGAATCCTCCGCAATTGGCATAGTCGTTTGGCGCGCAATCGTACACCCACTGGGCATCGTCTGCGCACTCGAATTTTGTTAGCGTGGTATGCATCAAATTATAGAAGCACGGCACGAGAGCCGTGGTGGTATCTAAATTAGGTTGTCCCGGGAGGACGCATGGCCGATTACATTGACACAACTAAAGTTGACCCAGCTCACTACAAGCTCCTTGGTGAGAATGAGCGGACGCGAATCGTGAGATGATTCTGCCGGCTGGTGAGACTGATATTCTCCACTCGCACACAGCAGAGAACGTCTACTTCATCTCTGGCGGCAAGGCGAAGATCGATATTCCAGGCGCCGACAGCATGGAAGCGGAAATTCCCAGCGGCCATGTGATGTTCAGCGAGGCGTGGACTCACCAGGTCCACAACATTGGCGACACTGAGATCCGAGCGATCATTGTGGAGCACAAGGACTAGGGTTATCGGCGTGGGCAATTCATGAATTGCCGTTACGCGATATCGAAGGGGTGGGTTTTTGGACCTGTCCCTTTTTGTTTAACAGGGCGGTATTTTCGCGATTATTCAGGTGTGGCTGGCGGGGAGCGGGTCTTAGACCCGCCACTGCCGGGATTATGCCGATCTGCCAAAGTTGTCATCCTTCGGCCGCATCGGCTCGCAGGATGACAACTTTGGACGCGGGCCATAGTTGACGAGCGGATGGGTGTGGTTGATGGCCCGTGGCGGTTCACGGTGCTGAGATCCCGGATGCCGAAGCGGCTCGGGGATGACATTCGACGTATTGCTGCTCGGCACCCGCGGCATTGTCGCCAGTACCAGCGCCGCTGTTAAAGAGGAGCCCCTCCCCGGGGGCATGGGGAGGGGCATCGCTTTCAGCGCTCGCGGGGTTGGCGCTGTGTTAACACAGGTGTGTCCGCACCTGTAGGTGTTAGCTAGTGGACCTCTTTCAGGAGAGGTTGAGGCATCCCTGTGCGTGGATGGCTGGTACTGAGGAACCCAATGGCTCCCTGGACTTTCGCGTCCAGGATGCGGAGGGTGGAGATGATGTTGAGTCGTCGGTACTCAGGAATTACCTGGAGCGGTAGGAGGTCTAGTTCTCCAGCGATATCGAGCGCTACCCCTTCAAGCTTTGAGATGTCGACTCCGGCCTTTGGTGGTGCGACGACTTCTTTCTGCACGCGCTTTTCAGCCTTGGTGCCGCGGAGGACGTCTTCCAGAATTTGCGCAACCGGTTTCGTGGGGTTCTTCTTGGCGTAGCCCACGATCTTTTCCACGTAGACGGAGCTGAGCCGACCGCTAATAAATGGCTCGGCGATTTCACGCTGCCGATCGTGGCCGTCAATGTCAGCGATGGAGCGCCCTTCTTTGAAAGTGAGTTCCTTGGAGGCGACTCTTTCACCGAGGTCTGGAGCAAGGTTTCGGACCAGGCTTTCGTAGTGATGAATCGTGCCGGGTGTGATGCCTGTTCGGCGGGCGAGTTCTTGCTGGCTTATGCCGAAACTTTCGCGGTACTCCAGAAATGATTTGCCCATTTTCATGGAGGGCACCGACTCGTGGTGGTAGCTCTCGCTGAGCTGGAGTTCTCGGATCTCCTGCTCATTCAGTTCGTCGCGAATTTCGCACTCGATTTCGCTCTGGCCTTCTGAGTTGGCCACGCGCCATCGACGCTCGCCGACAACGATCATGAAGGACCTGCTGCCGTTGGTCTGGTCATTGGTCTGGCGGACCACCACCGGCTGGTTCGTCCCTACGTTGCTCAGGCCCTTGCGAAGGTCGGGGCCTGTCTTACTTTCCAGCTCTCTATCTTGTTGCGCTGGATCGGCTACGATCTGTCCTACGGGTATCAACATGTTCTGGTCTCTACCTGTCGATTGATATGCGATACGGAAGTGCGTATCGGTTGAAGTACACGACATCAATTCTCTAAGTTCCTAAAAGTAAAATCAAAAACTGTCCACGGGAATTCTTGAGTATGGTTGAATTGGGAACTTTGCTGGGGTAGGGTGGTTCTTGAACTTGATTCCACGTGTATCCCCGGAGTGGGAAAGATGGTTGAAGGCCAACTTCAAATTCCTCCGTATGTGCCATACCGCACATTCCGGAACTTCACTGACCAGTTATGTGACGGCATTCCCGCAAGAATTGACCGCAGTGTTTGGGGTGCCCGTTATTCGGGATCTTCTGGAATTCAGCTAATGACGGCGCTGAAAGTTCTGGAACTTACGGACGAGGATGGCCGCCCAACTCCAGCACTTGAGAAGCTGGTTCACGCGGAGGGCGACGAGCGTCGAGCGGTGCTGACATCAATTCTGGAGCGCCACTATGTGCCCATCTTCCGGCTTGATTTGGAGCGCTCCACCAAGGCCCAAATCACAGAGGCTTTCAAAGTCTATGGTGCCCGTGAAGGCGTGCTCAGGAAGTGCGAAAATTTCTTCGTACAGGCTGCGCAGGATGCAGGGATTGAGCTGTCTCAGTACATCCTTGCGCGTCGCCACACCAAGCGCGCATCAGCCCCTGCACGACCCCGACAGACTGGCTCAGCTAGCGCGGCTGGCCGACCTGTTGCGGATGCCTCTAGTACGGCCCGATCACTGGCGGAAATGGTGCTGGAAAAGTACCCGGATTTTGATCCGACATGGGAGGCACAGGTTCAAGCGAAGTGGCTGGAAGGCATTGGCAAGCTTTACGAAAACCTGGGCGGAAATCCGGCGGCTACCAGCCCTGCAGAGGAAGCTTCAGACTAGTCTGGATTCCGGTCCGGTCGGGCCATGTGCGTCACGCCAATGTCGGCAAGATGGTCGGCTGACGGCTGCGAAGATATCACCAGCTTTTTGTCTGTCACGTTGGCCACAGTGATGGAGCTGTTGGGGACCTCACGGAGCATCAACGGCTCAAATCTTTTGCCCTCCGCGTAGTCTAGCAAAACGCTGATTGTGCCGCCGTGGACGAAGAGCGCCGGACGGGTATTTTCGTCGAGCATCTCCACAATATCCCGTGTGAAGGAGTAGATGATTCGCTCCTCAAATTCCGGCGTGCTTTCGCCGTCGAACTCAGTAAAGTCTGCCACCGGCACACCGTTGTAGAGGCGCCGTTTTATGGCCTCTATTGGAGCTTCTCGGAGGTCACCGATGCGGACTTCGTCCAGTCCTTCCAGCGCCACCGGTGACAACCCGGTGAACTCCACAGCCCGTGTTGCGGACTCTTTGGCGCGCTGTAGGTTGCTGGTGAAGATGTGCGTTATGCCGGCATCTCTGAGAGCTTTGCAGGCGGCGTCGGCCTGTCTCTGGCCCAGCTCAGTGAGGCTGGCGTTGTTGGGGTAGAGATGATCATCGCCAATCTCTGTTTCACCGTGGCGAATGAGGAATATGTCCATCCGATAATCGTACCCGCGCCCGACCCGCTTCGCGTGGGCCGCAAGCTCTCGGCGCCGGAAGACCTATCCGGCTTTGACTTCCTTGAACGGTGATTCCAGGTCTGTTGCGTCAACGATGTGGATCTGGTCCGGGTCTCCCTGCACTGCGAAACGAGCACCTGCCCGGGCGTCAGAGGTTACGGATATGACCTGCTTGTTTGCGGAGAGCGCTGCAAGGCCGCCCAGGGCAGTCCGTGAGTCTGCCGGTGCCAGTGCGCCAAAGAAGTCGTTGAGGACCATTGGCACGGAGCCTCCGGTTGAACCGTGGACTTCAGCAGCACCGGCCCTCAGGGCCATGAACAGGGCTGAGGAGTCCACTTCACGAGGATCCATGCTGACGCCTTCGTTATCGATGATCTTGTAGCCAATGGTGTTGCGACGATCTTCTGACGGAACCATCTCGATGCCGGTGTAGGCGTCGTCGGTGAGCATCCTCAAGAATCGGACGGCCGTCGCAATGACCTGGTCGCTGAGCGGCCTGCCAAGGATTGATGCCATGGATGGCGTTGAGTGCTGGCCATTTTCCAGGCTGCTCTCAACATCCACAGGAATCTCAGGGAGGTGCGCTAGTTCCGTCTCGTAGCCCACCAGATCCTGCTCAAGCAGACTGAGCAGGGTGTGCAGCCGGTCGATCCGCTCTGGCAGTTCTGCCAGTTCGGCCTGCGCACGCTCATGGTTGATTTCTGTGAGATCGTCTTTCACTGCCTTCGCGTCGATGCCTGTAATCATTGGCGTTTCGAAGCGCAGCGTTTCCAGCATTGTTGAGAATTCTCTGCGTTTGGCAGCACCCTCTACCAGGCTGCGGAATTCCATCTCATCAGCGGCGCCAGCTTCGTCCAGGACAGACTGCATCTTGAAGTCAGCCTCGTTCCATTCGGCGTCGGCCTCTGCCCTGTCTTTCTCCAGGAGGCGGAGTTCTGCGTTCATATCTGCGGCGCGACTGATCCGGGTGTTGATGCCGATGGCGACGCGATCCAGAGAGCTGTAGCAGAGGTCCACTGAGACGCTCTCATCCAGACTGGAGTCAGCAAGGTTCCTGATGCGGGTTTCGATGCGGTTTACATCGCCACGCAACTTGGCGACCTGCTCCTCAAGAGCCTCACAGGCTGTGACATGGCTCCGGATGGGCTCAAGCGTTTCCACAACGCGTCGCACCTGGGCCACTGTCATTTCAGGGTCCAGGTCGACACCGAACAGCCACTCTTGCCAGCCTTCTTCCGCGTGCGTCACTCCACCGCTTGTTTCAGCGGACTTGTCCTGACGCGCGTTGACCTCGGTCTGTGCGGCTCCGACCGACTGTTTCAGATCATCGACTTCTGAGCGTCGCTCTTCGAGTTCAACACGTCGTGCGGCACGTCTCTCTGTTCGAGCGATCTCATAGCCGATGGTCTCTGGTGTGACGGTACGGAACTCGTCCTTGCTCTTGTCTACGGATACGGCGTAGACACCAAGCAGGCGATCGACCTCAGCTTCAATCTGTTCGACCTCAAGGGAGGCACGTGCGACTGAGTGGTCCAGGGCCTTTAGCGGGTCCTCGATCTCGATGGAGTTCGAGTCTGCCGTGTCTTCATCTTCTGCTGGCTCGTTTGTTGGCTCTGGTGCTTCGGCAGCCACAGCATCAGACTCAGCTGCGACCTCAGACTTTTCGCCTTCCTCTACAGCTTCGGCGACAGGCTCTGCTGTCTCGGTTTCTTCACCCTCAGGCTCAGCATCCGAGGGCTCTTCAGCGTCCTCTGCGGTGGTCTCGTCAGACTCGGCTACAGGCTCTTCTGCGGTGGCCTCTTCAGACTCTTCGTCAGATGAGTCTTCGGGTGCGTCATCTGACTCAGCAACAGGCGGGCTTTCCTCTGCTGCTTCATCATCTAACTCACCTTCTTCTTCATCTTCTGCGGCCGCGACTGCGTCATCGGCGTCAGAATTTCTGATCTTGGAAATCAGCATGCCAACCAGGGTGGCAAGACCGCTCGGGGCCTCAGAGGTGTTCCCGGAAAACTGGACAGTGGGATAAGTGGATTCGCTGCCTGAGTGAGGCATGATAATGCCTCGTGAAACAGGCGCGAAAAATGAGCAGACGACCCCGCCGTAACCACTCGGCAGACTTCAAGGCTAAGGTGGCGCTTGCCGCCATCCGCGATGATCGAACACTGGCTGAGTTGGCAAGTCAGTTTGATGTACACCCGAATCAGATCACGCAGTGGAAGACCCAATTACTTGACCGGGCGGCACAGGTGTTTGGCACCGCAACAGGACAGCCCGAGAAGCCGGTGGATATGAAGACCCTGCATGCAAAGATCGGAGAGCTGGCACTGGAGAATGATTTTTTAGAAGGTGCGCTCGCAAAAGAGGGTTTGCCAGGCGCAAAGAGATGATCGATCGCAGTCATAAGCTGCCGCTCACCCGACAGGCAATGGCGGTGGGCATCAGCCGCGGCAGTCTCTACTATCGTCCTCGGCCAGTCAGCGACGCTGATCTCGGTCTGATGCGCCGTATCGATCAGTTACACCTTGAACATCCGTTTGCGGGTGGCCGCATGATGCGGGATCTGCTGCGCCATGAGGGTTTTTCTTCCGGACGTCGGCACGTTTCCACTCTGATGCGGCGAATGGGTATCGAAGCGTTGTACCGGAGACCGAATACGTCTCGCCGCCACCCTGCTCACCGCGTGTACCCGTACCTGCTACGTGGACTCACAGTGATCAGACCCAACCAGGTGTGGGCTATGGACATCACGTTCATACCGATGGCCAGGGGCTTCGTCTACCTGACTGCGGTGATGGACTGGTGTAGCCGTAAGGTACTGGCCTGGCGAGTATCTATCACGATGGACACGGCCTTCTGTGTGGAGGCAGTTGAAGAGGCTCTGGGACGCTACGGCACACCTGAGATCTTCAATACGGATCAGGGAAGCCAGTTCACGAGTGAGGCCTTCACTGGCCTGCTTGATGACAACGGAATCCAGATCAGCATGGATGGGAAGGGAAGTTGGCGGGACAACGTGTTCATTGAGCGGCTATGGAGGAGTGTCAAATACGAGGAGGTGTACCTGAAAGCATACGAATCGGTCTCAGGAGCCAGAGCTGGGATCGGAGAGTACTTCGAGTTCTACAATGCCAGACGGCCCCATTCGAGCCTTGGCAGAATGACCCCAGACCAGTTCTACAATAAACCGCTGACCGCACCCGCTGCAGCGTAATCTACGGCAGGCGATTCCACTTATAACACCCCACATCGCTGTTCAGACGACCGGGACCACCACAGTTCATGTATCAATCTCCTCAGGGTAGTTAAATACGGTGTTTCTGGATTCTTAGACAGTGGGGGCTACACCCTTACTCAAGGTTTCCCTCGGCTTTGTACTTCGGTGTTCGATCGATATAGGACTGGGTTGCTCTCTGGATGAGATTAGTGTGGCGCTCTTCCACAGGGCCACGAACCCGGGCAGGCATTCCCGCAACCAGAGAGTCCGGCGGTATATCCATATTCTCAACCACAACCGCGCCCGCCGCGACCAGACTACCTTTTCCAACCTTCACGCCATGATTCAGCGTCGCGCCATTGCCCAAC
>Ga0209089_10004680_pt1 | contig 11362 bp, 9 predicted proteins | sample ArcticOcean_MG_C_FD_187431 | JGI IMG/M metagenome (GOLD analysis project Ga0209089, IMG submission 187431) | Marine microbial communities from western Arctic Ocean - ArcticOcean_MG_CB2_150 (SPAdes) (version 2) | ecosystem: Environmental > Aquatic > Marine > Oceanic | place: Arctic Ocean: Canada...
AGGCCCAGAAGAAGTCGGTAATGCGCATTCAGAGATTCCATCGTCTCGACCTCGGAAATCCCCCATGATCCCGAGATCGATTCCACACGTCAAATCAAGCAGCACCCACTAAAATGCGCGAAGAACCTTGAATAATACGGTCGAATGCTTCTTGGATGTTGGCCATCACAAGCGGGCGTGGATCGATTCTTCCCTGAGTACCGAGCTGCCACACTGAACTAACGCCATCACCAGGGTCCGTCGGCAGTGTTCCAGTAGCAGACGGACGTTCAAGATTCGCAATAACGATTTCTTGTTCCGCGCAGTTCGGAAGTTTGTGGGAGTCAGTCGCGACCGGATGAAAGGTATCGGAAGGATCAACTTCGTATGGAATGCCAAAGGTTCCGACTGCAATGTTGTAACCAGCGTCCTGCAGTACGGATTCGCACGCATTCGGCATATCAATCAACATGATCTTCGGTTTGTTGTATTTGGGTGCCATTGTCTTGCCAGTGGGCGTTTGAGGTCGATCAGATGTGTGTCAATTGCAGGACTCATTACGCGAAGTCACCTATAGACTTCGCAGGGAAAAGGGGCTCTGGACGGGAGTGCGCAGAAAGAGAGATGGTAGTGTACGGCGGGTTGCGCCCGTCGCCAACCCACATGCGCGGCATCTATAGTTGCTCGGTGTACGGCGTAGTGGGAACTGCGGATATGGACGGTTGGGAGTCAAAGGAGCGATTGCAACGCCACCAGCCGACATAAAGCCGGCGGCTCGCCTTTGGCTATCCACCAACCACTATTCTCGTTACCTACGCCAACACGCCTTTGACCACTTCGCCGGCGATGTCCGTCAAACGGAAATCGCGGCCTTGGAAGCGGAAGGTCATGCGTTTGTGGTTGATGCCTAAGAGGTGCAGGATTGTGGCGTGCAGGTCGTTGACGTGGACGATGTTTTCGACCGATTCGTAACCCAGTTCGTCCGTCGCGCCGTGGGTGACGCCGCCTTTGATGCCGCCGCCGGCCAGCATCATCGAGAAGCCGCGGATGTGGTGGTCGCGGCCGCTGCCCTGGGCCATCGGTGTGCGGCCGAATTCCCCGCCCCACACAATCAGCGTATCGTCGAACATGTCGCGTTGCTTCAAATCTTTGATGAGCGCCGCCGTCGCTTGATCGACCTCGCCCGCCGTTCCTTGCACGGTCCGCTTGATGTTGCCGTGATGGTCCCACGCGCGGTGATACAGTTGCACGAACCGCACGCCGCGTTCGGCCAATCGTCGCGCCATCAAACAGTTGGCCGCAAACGAGCCGTCGGCTCCTTTGGTGCCGTAGAGGTCGAGTACGTGTTTCGGCTCGTCGGCGAAGTTGGTTAGTTCGGGAATGCTCCGCTGCATCTGGAACGCTTTTTCGTACGCCTGCACCCGCGTGGCGATTTCCGGGTTATCGACCAGACCGTTCCGCAGGCCGTTTAACTCGGCGACAGTATCGACCACGTCCTTTTGTCGGCCACGGTCAACGCCCTTCGGGTTCCCCACATACAACACGGGATCGCCCTGGGCGTGAAACTGCACGCCTTGCAGTCGGCCGGGCAGAAATCCGTTGTGCCATTGTCGGGCGGCGATGGGCTGCGATTGTCCGAACTTGCCAATTGAGGCCAGCACGACGAAACCGGGCAGGTTGTCGGCTTCGCTGCCTAGTCCGTAGTTGAGCCAGCAACCCATTGCCGGTCGACCGGAAATGGTGGTTCCGGTGTTCATCAGCGTATGGGCCGGGTCGTGATTGATGGCGTCGGTCACCATCGAGCGAACGATGCAAATGTCGTCGGCCACGGTTCCCAGTTGCGGAAAAATCTCCGCCAATTCCTGGCCCGACTTGCCAAACTTCTTGAACGGGTGCTGCGGCGCGAGGCAGGTGAGTTTTCGCCCTTGCAGCTGCGCGATGGGTTTGCCCTTGGTATACGATTCGGGCATCGGCTTGCCGTTCATCTCGGCCAGCTTCGGTTTGTGATCCAGCGTCTCCAAATGCGAAGGCCCGCCTGCCATGCACAAATAGATGACCCGCTTCGCCTTCGCCGCATGATGCAGCGGATTGACAACGCCTTCCCAACGCCCGCTGGACGACGACTCCTGGCCTTCAGAATGCGCCAGCATGGAAGCGAGCACAGCCGACCCGATGCCGGCGGTTGTGCCGTTGAGGAAGGTGCGGCGGTTGATTGATGTTGCGAGTTGTTCGATTGTATTCATCATTCAATTCCGAATCTTTGTTCGTTTTCTGGTTCCCAAGCTCCAGCTTGGGAACCCGCCTTCTCGAAGCTCTGCTTCGATCGATGCCATCAATTCGCGTTGCTCGAAGCGGAGCTTCGAACGAGTCGGAAAGTCACCGTCGTACAATCGTCTCGTGCAAGTTCAACAACACGCGTGTCACGCTGGTCCATGCGGCGAGTTCCGCCTTGTTCATTCCGCCCGGTGTCTGGCGTTGGCCGATACTTAACAACTCGGCCGCAGCCTTCGCGTCGGCGGTGTATTGTGCTTTATGTTTTTGAAGCAGTGCTGTGAGCATTCTGGCTTCTGCTGGGTGCACTTCGCGCGACAGGCAAACGCGATATGCGAACTGCAAACGCTCGGCGTCGCTTGTGCCGCCTTCTCGTACCACACGCTCGGCGAAGACCCGGGCGGCTTCCACATACGTGGGGTCATTTAGCAGTACCAGCGCTTGCAGCGGGTTGTTCGAGCGCGAACGGTTGGCCGTGCATTCTTCGCGGCTGGTTGCGTCGAATGCGAGCAAGCTGGGATGTGGGAATGTGCGTTGGATGTAGGTGTAAAGTCCTCGGCGATACTGGTTCTCGCCGGTGTCGGGTACCCATTTGCGTTTGGGGAAGTTCAGATGCATCCAGTAGCCGGCCGGTTGATACGGCTTGACGCTTCGTCCGCCAATTGCGTCCGCCAGCAACCCGCTGACTGCCAATGCGTTATCGCGAACGGTTTCGGCCGGCAGACGAAATCTGTTTTGCCGCGCCAACCACTTGTTGTACGGATCACGCTGTCGCATCTCCGCACTCACAGCGGAAGACTGCCGATAGGTCCCCGACATCACCATCAATTTTATCATGTGTTTCACGTCCCATCCGCTTTCGACGAATTCAACGGCCAGCCAGTCGAGCAGCTCGGGATGCGAGGGGACTTCGCCCTGAACACCGAAGTCGTCGATTGTGCGGACAAGTCCTTCACCGAAAGCGGTTTTCCACAACCGGTTGACGTACACACGGGCCGTCAGCGGGTTCTCGGGCGAAATGAGCCAACGGGCGAAATCGAGTCGCGTTGCCCGTTCGCCGGCCAGTTTCATGTTCGGCAGAAACTCCGGCGCACCCGGTGACATAATGGGTCCGGAACTATCCAGCCAGTTGCCGCGTGGCAGGAGGCGAATCGCACGTTTGTTGCCGGTGGTGGAAACCAATGTCGTGGGAATCGTCGCCTGATGTGCTTTCTTTTCGTTTTCTCTTACGGCGAGCTTCTGGCGGGTTGCTGCCAATTCCGGAGCTATTGTGCGATACCAGGCTGCGAGTTTCGCGAGTTGCGGTTTGCTGCGTTGTCCAACGTCGATGGCGAGAACCTGCAATACGTCTTTCGGCGGTTGCGGCGTCTTTGCTTTGTTGTCGTTTTTCGGCTTCTGTCCCGGTACAGGCGCCACAACGGCATCGCGCGTCGCTTCCCATCGCTGCTGTGACCGATCCAGTTCCGGCGTTTGTGTATTCATGATCTTGCGAAACGGTGCAATCGCAGCGTCCAGTTTCCGCATTTTCGCTGCTTGTTCTTTCGTCGGCACGGCCGTTTGTGCCTGTCGGCCGACCGGACGCTCCTGGATGTCACCGAACATTGCGGCGAGGCTATAAAAGTCCTTCATTGTGAACGGGTCGAACTTGTGGTTATGGCATTCCGAGCATCCCATGGTCGAGGCCATCCAGACTTCCGAAATGTTCCGCACACGGTCAGCGTCGTATTTTGCCTGATATTCTTTCCCCTGCGCGCCACCTTCCTCAGTCGTTTTGAGCAGCCGGTTGTAACCCGAGGCGATCCGTTGCCATCGTGTTGGTTGGGGCAGCAGATCACCTGCCAATTGTTCGATGGTGAATTGATTGTAGGGTAAGTTTTCGTTGAACGATTTAATGACGTAGTCGCGATAAAGCCAGACGTCGCGATGGTTGTCGCTGTGATAGCCGCCGGTGTCGGCGTACCGCACCTGATCCAGCCAGTACAACGCCATCCGCTCACCGAAATGCGGCGAGCGCAACAGCCGATCCACAAGCGCCTCGTACGCGCCGTCACTCTTGTCGGCCAGGAAGTCCGTGACCTGGGCAGTCGTCGGTGGCAGACCTGTGAGGTCGAAACTCAGTCGGCGAATCAACGTGATTCGATCCGCTTCATTTGCCGGCGCAACCCGCTTGCGGTTTAGCGAACCCAAAACAAAGCGATCGATTTCATTCCGCACAAAGCCGGGCCGTTTGACATTGACGACAGCGGGTCGTTTGACGGACGTGTAAGCCCAATGTCCCTTCCACTCGGCTCCCTGCGCGATCCATTTGCGGATGATGTCAATTTGCTTTTTCGTCAGCGTCTTGCCCGAATCAGGCGGCGGCATTTTTGCGAATTCATCGTCTGAAACGATCCGCTTGAACAGTTCGCTCTCGCCCGGCTTGCCGGGGACGACGGTGAAATGATCGCCCCGTTTGGCGAACAGTTGCTCGCGTAGATCGAGCCGAAGTTCTTCCTTGCGGTCCTTGTCGTCAGGCCCGTGACACTTAAAGCAATTGTCCGATAGGATTCCTTTGACGTCTCGGTCGAAGTCGACTTTTTCATCGTCGGCACCAAACACACTGCCGCCCGCGAACAATACTCCAGCCATAACCGTTGCACTGAGGACACGTCTCATCGTACTGCTCCATCGTCCGTCAAAAAAAGATTGTACGTCGTTGTCAATGTCACATTCATGTTAGCCGATACGACAGCGAACGGCTATTCAGCCAACGTATACACTCTGTAAATCAGCACAGTCTGCCGCGAGATGACGAGTCTCATTCGTTCGTTCCCGACCAACGTGCAAGAATCGTCATGCCTGCCATGCTCGCAGCGCCAAAAATGCCAATCCCCAGCACCGTCGATGCAATCACCGCCGCGAACAACTCGGCCGTCTTCAATTGGTCCGATGTCTGTCGCACGAGGTATCCCAACCCGAACCGTTCCGCTCCGTAGCCGGCGAAGAATTCGCCCACAATTGCGCCGATGACTGCTAGCCCGCTCGCGGTCTTTGCGCCGGTCACGAGGTAGGGGACGGCATTCGGCAGTCGCAACTTCCACAACAGTTGCCAGCGTGACGCATTATGCAGACGGAACAAATCGACGAGGTCGTTATCGACCGAAATCAATCCCGCCGTCACGTTGGCGATGATTGGAAACAGGCTGATGATAAACGCGACCACCACCACGCTTTGAAATCCGTAGTCGAACCAGATGATGATCAGCGGCGCGATTGCGACGATGGGAACCGTCTGCAGAAAAATTGCATACGGATAACAACTGCTTCGCACCAGCCGCGATTGCGAGAACGCGAACGCAATCAACGTGCCGACGATTAAACTGGCAACGAAGCCGCAGGCTGCCGCGGCAGCTGTCAACGCCATCGCCGAGATCAATTGTCCGGCATTCTCACGCGCCGCCTCGGCGACAGCGACGGGTGAAGGCAACAGGTACGCCTTCGGCCGGAACACAATCGTCGCCAGTTGCCACGACAAGACGACGAGCAGAAACATCCCGACCGGAGGCAGAATGTCGTGCAGAACTCGCCGCCACAAACCATTCATGACGACGCCTCCCGCAACCGGGCGCTGACTTCACCGGTCAGTTGGGCGAAGTCGGCATCTGCTCGTAATTCTGGCGACCGCGGATAGGCAAACGGTACCGTGACATCAGCTATGATCCGCCCCGGAGTTGCACCCATCACCAAAATCCGCTGGCTCAAAAAGACGGCCTCGGCTACGTTGTGCGTCACAAACAGCGCCGTCCATTTCTTCTCCGTCCAAATTCGCAGCAAATCCTCGTTCAATCGCTGCCGCGTCATTTCGTCGAGCGCGCCAAAGGGTTCATCCAGCATTAACAAGGCAGGATCCGTCACCAGCGCCCGCGCTAACGAGACGCGCATCCGCATGCCGCCCGAAAGCATTCGGGGATACTTCGCTGCATCGGCATCCGACAGGCCGATCAACTTCAGACTTTCTGGCACAATGGTACGGCTGACAGAGAGATCGGTTCCTTCCAGTTCCAACGGCAATTGAATGTTGTCGATCACGTTTCGCCACGGCAGCAGTGTCGCATCCTGAAATACAAACGCCATCGGATGCCATGCCCTTCGCGCCTCGGCCGGCAACAGTCCGCCCACGGTTAGCGTTCCCGCCGTTGGTTCAATCAGACCGGCAATCAACCGTAGCAGTGTCGACTTTCCACATCCCGATGGCCCGATGATCGAGACGAACTCCCCACCCTCAATTGCCAGCGACACATCGTCCAAAGCGTCGTGCGCGCCGTCAAATGTCATGCCGACAGCGTCGGCTGCGACGATGACGTTTGCTGCATCTGCATTCTCTTGTTTCACCGCGTCATTCACGTGGATTGTTCCGAACCGCAGTAGTACGCTGGTCGATCCCCCGGGCCGCAGCTCGCGGGCTTTGAGATGCGCCGATGACAGTTTGAGGCTTGTTAAAATGGTCGATGTGACAATACATTTGTCGCATCATGCCATTTCACGTCCACAATTGACATCTCGGCGGTTATCACACCACACTCAATTCTTATCGCGTTTAACAGCAGGCCGATTGATTATGACCCGCACTGCCATCATCGTGAGCGTTGTCGCCGTGCTGCTATTGCCGATTGTTGCATTGGCGCTGATGAGCCTCTTTTCGCGTCGTCCCCCGCACCTTGGCGTGACTGACGGACGCCTCGCGGCCTGTCCGTCCTCGCCCAACTGCGTCTGCTCGCAGGCGACCGACAAGGCCCATCAGGTCGAACCGCTCGAATTTGCCGGCTCGGCAGCCGAAGTGATCGCGCGGCTGAAGACTGTGGTCGTAAGTTTTCCCCGTGCTAAGATTGTCAAAGAAACCGATACCTATCTGTGCGCCGAGTTCACCTCCGGCCTGTTTCGTTTCACCGACGATGTCGAATTCCTCGTTGACGATTCGGCGGGCGTCATCCACGTCCGTTCGGCCTCTCGCACGGGTCGCTCCGATCTCGGCGCGAATCGCACGCGGGTGGAGGCCATTCGCAATCTGTTCGATTCAACAAACAGCGAGTGAATCACCGGGACGTAGCGGAATGCACTCTGGTTGATCACCAAAAGGCCAGCACACATCTTCCACAACTCACCGAACGTGGTCGCCCGCCTGACGCGATACAACCTGCACTACCCGACCAACCATTCGCAGTTTTTTCCGATTGTTCCTGCACCGCTGCGTTGCGCGAACAGAACGAGGATTCCACCTCAGTCATGATCGTTCTAGCCAACGGCAGTTTCTGCCGATCTCGAACAATGGCCAATCGCGCTTGTGCAACCAAGTCCCGTCCTGTCATCACATCCCCGACTCAAGCAGCGATACGGTTGGCCCACCAACCGGACACCTCCAGAGAGTTCGCTTCGCCGTCACAAAAACACTTCCCCTGACGCGTGAATTCTCTTCGGAATACCTCTCACTGGGAGCACAATTCCAATACGTTACATACGACTGGCGACGTTTCTCGTCGTCGGCATGGGCATCTGCGCTCATGCCATACCCGTCACCGCACAGGACAAGGCAGCCAATCGCGAAGTCCTACGTGCGCTCCAAAAGTTGCGGCACGAAGTGTCGATCTTGAAAGAACAAAACAACCACCTCAAAGGCGAGTTCAACAAACTCAAGAAGCAGGCGAACCAACCAACCGTCGATGTCAGTACGGCGGTCCCGTTGAAAGAAATATCCGAGCAGCGGCAGTTGATCAATCAGCAGGCAAGCCGCATCGACGGACTGGAAGCCAGAAACGCCAGCTTGCAGGACTCGGTTGATGCGGTTATTAATCGGCCGCCCGCAGAAGCCATCGAGATTTTCGAGTGCGTGGAGCCAGCCTGGATCATCGAAGCGGGCCTCATCAATTGGCGAGCGCGACGCCCCAGCATGCCGTATGCGGGGGCATTGAACGTTCAACCGGGCGGATCTTTCACCAACAACCTGCGGGAAACAGAATTCGACCGCGACAGTGGTTTTCGCGTGGCGATCGGCCGCCGCAACGAAGAAAACTGGGATGTGATGTTCCGTTACACACTGTTGGAAACCGGCGGCAACAGCAGTGTCGGGGACGCGGCAAACAACAACGACGCTGTGTTTGCCAACCAGCTCGACCGCTCACTCGCCGACCGACGTCTTAACCTGAACGTCGATGATGGCCGCGTGGATGTCGCCAGTGAGAGTCTCTCGCTGGATCACTATGTGTACGATCTGGAGTTGGGAAAGACGATACAAGGCGACACGATGAAGTTCAGGCCGTTCGGCGGTTTGCGCTTCGCCGAAATCAAACAGGACGCCAGCATTCTGTATCAGAACCGCGTCGCAGCCAACAATCTCGACAGTTATCTGATCAATTCCAACGTCGATATGAGCGGCTTCGGTCTGCGGACCGGTGGACAGTTCGACGTGAAACTGTGGCGCAACCTCTCACTTTTCGGACGCGGGGCCGGTTCGCTGATGCTCACGGAATTTCGCGTGAATCGCACCGATGCGGCCACGGACCAATCGGCAGGGATTACCGAGTCTCGCGCGCATAGCCACAAGTACAATTCCATCGTTCCTGTGACAGAACTGGCGGTTGGTCTGCGGTATCAATGTGGCAACTTCTTCCTCGCCGCCGGATACGAGTACGCCAACTGGTTCAACATGTATCAACATCTCGATGTTGTCGGATTCGACGACATCGATGACCAGACAACGCCCGTGCGTTCCGATCGCGGCGACCTGAGTTTCGACGGCTGGTTCATCGATGCCGGGTTGGAATTCTGATACTCGGCCGCACCCGTGTTTATCGACAAATTTCGATCTCCCACCGGGGCCGTCCGTCAGTTCGAGGCAGGGCGGCTCCGGTTATTTATAGATATTTTGTCCCGCTCGATTCTCACCGCCGCGTCCATTCACTACAATTCGGCCACTTTGATTTCGGTTCGCATGGTGGCGGACCGGTCCAATCCAACGGATTCTGGAGCGCGGGATTTCAGTCAGCCCCGTCCCGCGAATTTGGCATATGGTCGGTCGATCCGACTCGTTCCGGTTGTTCGTTCACGGTATTCAACGCCTGGTGGAGCGGATTGACATGAGCGACGAACCCTATTATCCCGGTCTCGAAGGTGTCATCGCCGGCGAGACCGCCATTTGCAGCATCGTCGGCGGTCTCTCCTATCGTGGCTATTCCATCGAGGAACTCGCCCGCGATGCCCGCTTTATCGAGGTGGCCTACCTGCTGCTCGAAGGCGAGTTGCCTAATCAGGAGCAGTTGGCCGACTTCCAGTCGATCCTCGTCGAATCGGGCGAACTGCCCCCGTCGGTGACCGATCTGATTGCATCCATTCCGCTGCATGTGAGCGCGATGGACGTATTGCGGACCGGCATCAGCGCCATCTCGCATTTCGATCCGCAACTCGACGACAACGGCCGCGAGGCCAATGTCGCCAAAACATTGCGGCTGCTCGCGCAAATTCCGCAGCTCATTGCCGCCCGCTATCGGCTCAGTCAGGGTGAAACCCCGCTGAAGCCGAACGAAGAACTCAGCTTTTCGGCCAACCTGTTGTACATGCTCACCGGCAAGGAACCGCCCGCCTCGCACGAACGGGCGATGGAAGTCTCGCTGATTCTGTATGCCGAACACGAGTTCAACGCCTCCACCTTCACAGCCCGCGTTGTCACCTCGACCATGTCCGATCTGTATTCGTCCATCGCCGCCGCCGTCGGTGCGCTCAAAGGCCCATTGCATGGCGGAGCCAACGAGCGGGTGATGGAAGTTCTTGAAGAAGTTGGCACGGCTGGCCGGGCCGAATCGTGGGTTCGCGATGCGTTGGCCAACAAGCAGCGTATTATGGGTTTCGGCCACCGCGTCTACAAAACCGGCGACCCACGAGCCGTCATCCTCAAGCAGTATTGTGCGGAACTCGCTGAAGAAACGGGCCAGACCGAACTGGAAGAAATCGCCAACACGATCGAAAACATCGTCGTCGCCGAGAAGGGCTTGCCGCCGAACCTCGATTGGCCCAGCGCCCGGCTATACCACTACATGGGCCTGGAAGTCGAGTTGTACACGCCGCTGTTCGTCGTCGCCCGAGTCCTCGGCTGGGCCGCCCACGTCATCGAGCAAACCGAAAACAACCGCCTGATCCGCCCCCGCTCAAAATACAACGGCCCAAAGAAACGCGAGTTCACGCCGCTGGTGGAACGTGGCTAACAGCTGCGATGCCACTGCATCGCAGAAGCCGAGCTTATTTCAATTCCTGATCCGCGTCGCGGTGCAAGTTCTCCTGGGATTGCAAGCCGTGGCGGCAACTGCATGGTGGTGGGCTTCGCCGGGCGGTTTCCCAATTGGCCATCTGAAGTTCTGGGCCAACGCAGTCGTTCCCGTCGTGATTGTCCTGGCGGTTGGATTCGCCCTGTGGTCGTTGTGGACGAAGAAGCAACAGCGAATCAGCGCAGCATTGGCGGCGTTTGCAGTATTCTCCCTCGTCGGCGTCACCACTACGGCAATTCTGTTTCCACATAGCGCGCGCCGATTAATGCTTGCGGGAGTCTCGCTGGTTGTTGTTCAAACAGCGTTCGCGGCTCACTCTCTTTGTAAGCGCCCACTTCATTGGAAATTGCTTGTGTGTGGCAATTGCATGGCGGCGATGTCAGCGGCCGTCCTTGTCTTTGCGCAGCAAGGTCCGCCGCCCGAAACGCATCCGCTCAACCCGACGATGCCCGCTCTCAATGGTGTGTCGAAAACAAACGGCCGATCACGAATTGAACTCGCTCAACATACGACTGTCGATTCGGCCCGCGCGACCGTCGATGTCCACTGTGGGAAGCTGCGAATCGAATGCCAGCCACTGCTCACTTTTCATGACTATTCCCCAGATCGCTGTTGGTCAATTCTTCGGCCGAGAGACGTTCCACTGATTGCGGCACACAAGTTGTCGGTAGTAGATCGATCGACGAACCTGCTCGGGTTGGCGTACGGTGCCAACGCAGCTCTCCTTGTTGACGCAACCGACGCTGACGTTTTGCAAGTTGAAGCGTTCTGCCGTTTGCAGGAGCCGGTTTACTCGCACCTCAACACGTTCTGTGAGCTTT
>Ga0209089_10004684_pt1 | contig 11356 bp, 14 predicted proteins | sample ArcticOcean_MG_C_FD_187431 | JGI IMG/M metagenome (GOLD analysis project Ga0209089, IMG submission 187431) | Marine microbial communities from western Arctic Ocean - ArcticOcean_MG_CB2_150 (SPAdes) (version 2) | ecosystem: Environmental > Aquatic > Marine > Oceanic | place: Arctic Ocean: Canada...
ATCAAAAATACAAGCACATCTACTCTTATTATAATGTATCATCTATGTTAGATTTTTTTGTTACTGTTAATCCTGTTAAGTCACTAAGTTCTTCTAAATCAAACTCATAGCCCGCTTTAGATAAAACGTCTATCTGTTTCAATTTTAATTCGTGGTCAGTACTATCTGCTTCTGTATATTCAAAAACACATCCATCTAACCACTTAACACCTAACTTAATAAGCCTAGGTATAATCATGTAATTAATGGTGTCTGTAACTAGTTGTTCATCACTTTTTAGAATCGAATCCATTATTCTTTCGTTCGCTTCCGAGCTACCCACATAAGCAGACTCCTCGCCTAATGATTTTACACCAATTATTAACTTTGTAATTTGTTCAGAATTGTATTTCGTAGATTCTAAAAATGCTTGTGAATTACTATCACTAATTTCTAAAGTTTGAATCTCATCATTTGCATCTATAACACCATAACTATTTGACGATAAAGACTTTAAAAATTCAGCCTTATTGTGATTTGATTCAGCATTGTTATTATCAGACTTAATTATTACTGGTGTCACTCCAAATTTAGAAATATAGTTAGCCATATCATTTTCAGAATCTTTCAATCTTTGAAAATATGGTACAATTTTATGAAAAATACCTAAAAAATTAGGGTCTGTGTTATTTTTAATATAGAAGTAGTTATCTTTGTATTTATTATCTGTTACTAATACACCATCATTACTATAACCGACTGACATCTTGGTCTTTATGTAATCAAATTTAGGATTACAGTATAACCTATTAACATTATCAATTGTTTGTATATTAGTCTTTTCGATATTATCTATGTCAGTTATGTCACCTATTCCTAGACAACTAAAGCCAAACATTTCGGACTCGATAGAATATTGTACTAAATCTCTAAACCATCTTTGCTTAAATAGATTATTCTCAACTTCATCACCATCTTTTCTAATAGTAAATGCTTTGTCCAATAAACGAGATATTCTTACTTGTAATACACTATAAACAATAGCGTTATCGTATAATTCTCTGTAAATATTTTGTAAATAATAGTAGTCAGATTGCTCCTTCTCAGATTTTTCGGCTTGGTAAATAGCTTGTCTCCATTTATAAATTGTAGTTGTGTCTCGTACAGTGTTGTCGTATTTAGGTTGGATTATTTTATCAACTTTAATAGACTTTGGTTGTAGTGTATCCTCATTCATTAATTCAGATAACTTTAAGCTATCTATATTTTTATCATATTTACTCATTTAAATTAAAATTTATTTTTATTATTATCAGTTTTCCCAAATATAATACCCTCGTGGTTGTGATTCTCCAAAATACCAGTTTCTGTATTCGCAATATAATTATCTCGAATACCTATATCTATTCGTCCTCTATTTATTTTATCTAACATATCTAATGCTTCGTTATAACGGTCTTGTATAGAGGCTGATATGTCCGAACTTGATACACTTCTAAGCAAATCGTATATAGCTATACTTAATACTATATCTATTAAGATAGGATTTCTATCATCATTTTTTATATCCATCTGTACGAATGTATCAAAACTCGTCCCAGATGTGCCTTGTGGTAGTACATATGTACCACTTGTACCATAAACATAAATCTCTTCGAAATCTAATCCACTTGTTCCACTAGTATTATCATGTAGTACACGTGTACCATTGTCTATATCATTTAATATTAGACTCGTATCTATCTCACTATCAAGAACATAAGGTCTTAATTCGAAATCATAATCAAATTGATGTCTCATATATGATTCACATATGCGGATGGAATAAACCTCGGCAACGTCTAGTAATCGTTCATCCCCATTGGTCAAATCCTCCAATAAACAAGAATTTAAAACTCTGTTAATGTCTTGTTTTTTTAGAAATTTCATAAATTTTATTAAATACTTTAATGTATTTATAAAAAATCAAAACTGTAATAATGTTTATTAGTATCTATTAGGCTTATTAATATTAATTGTTATTGGGTTAGATTGTTCACCTCTAGTGTATGTTAGAAATTCTTCACGGTATACTACATTTAGAATATATGAAAAACAATCTGAAAAATGACCGTATTGTTGGTAAGTAATATTATTTTTTGTATCCTTAAACATTGCCTTAGACTTCTTACCAATATCTGAACCTGTTGTTTGTGGGAGAAGTAATTCCATATCCTCTATTAAGCCTTTACAATTATTAGTCATTCTTATTTTCATTGGCTCTAGTCCTGCTAAAATTGAATTTGCCCAATTATCTCTATCCAATATAGAGGGGTTCGAGCGAGGAGTAGAATTATTTTTATTAACACATTCCATATTTCTAAAAAATATTTTATTAAAGTTATCGTCCTTTTCTAACATTGAAGAACGAGCATTAGAAGTAGCATCTCCAATATAAACAACTAAACCTTTATGGTTTTTATATCTTTTATTAAACTCTTCGATTACAGAATACATATTCTCCATGAATAATTTAATTTCATCAAAAAAGTGTATAGTATTAGTCTTAGTATCAATCTGTGCGAATTGTGTTGCACAATATGGTACTGCATTCTTATCTACACTAACATATAAGGTTAGGTTAGGGTCATATTCCCATGTAGAAATATGCTCTTCTGTTTTATAATTCCTATAATATCTTTTAGAATCGAGTGACCCAAATTTACCTAGACATACTCTCTCATACTTCTCATAATCAAGTAGTTTAATTCGCTCAAACTTTTCTATTATAGATGGTGATAGGTTTTCTATGTTATCAAAATAGGTCGTGTGTATGTATGTGGTATCATCTCTGTTAGCATTATCTCCCTCAAACCATTCGTGATATACAGGATGTTGCTTAGAACCTGGATTTAAAAGTAATATCACTCTATTTTGGTATATCTTAGACCTTACGCTCAAATCAATTTTTTCAAAAGCTTCATAATCATATAACTCTTCTGCTTCCTCTAAAACCATACATGTTATACCTGTCAAAGATTTCAGATTCGCAGTTTGATTACCACTGCCACTTTTCATACCCCTAAAATAAATCTTATTCCCTGTATGTTTATTGGTTATGTCAGTTTTGTTAATAGTAAAATCGTTCTCTAAACCCATTATCTCTAATAACTCCACGAATTGTGGTATAATAGATAAATGTGCTGAGACCATTGTTAATCTTAAAAATAATATGTTTTGTCCTATCTCATAGGTCAATAGCACCAAAAATGCTGATATACAGAAACTCTTACCACTGCCACTCAGCGACCTCCCGTGACGATACTATATCGTGTTTGGGAGGTGAATAAAGGCTTATATTTTTCTTTTAATATTATTTCGCCCATGTGATTATAGGCATTGATTTTTCGGTTGTAGTTTCTACTGTTTCTTCTTCTGTTATACTCTCATCTACAGACTTAGCTCTTCCAAATAACTGTTCAGCTACCCATGCACGACCTTTACTGCCGTCCGATTCTAACATCTGTACTAGTAGTGATACTTTATTGCCAATACTAGAACCTTGTTGATAATATTTTTCTAAGGCTTCACTAAAAATATAATTTCGTGTCGCATCAGTAATTGTTTTCGGTCTCATAAATTATTCTATTTTTTTTTCTTCTTATATTATATATTGGGGAGAATGAACTCAAAATAACTCATTCTAATATATATTACCACGACCAAAGCTATTTCTACTATATCTTACCTAACTACTTAAATGTCAACTCTTTAAGTGTTATTTCTTCACCTTAGCTTTAGCTCTAGCTTCTTTGATTTTTTGCTTATAATCTAAATCATATTCTGTTTGCATTGTGCGAGAATCAAACCAAAAATCAGGTTTCATGAATAATTCTAAATACTTATCAACATCAATTTTTGAATTTAATAAAAGATAATGGGTATCAACATACAACATTTGTAGTGTTATTTTGTTCTTCAGAACAATTATCTCTCTTATATTTCTAGTGTTTTGTAATCTCTTTACCTTATCCATATACTCTCTTATTTAATTTGATGTTCTTCTTTTACCATGTTTTTAACTTTATTTAATAAATCTAAACTAAGCTCATGTTTTAGCTCAGATTTTGATAAAGTTCTATTTGAAATTGTTATATCGTACATGTTATAATCACCGAAACATGTAGTTATCAAGCACTTAGTAGTTTCACCATAAACATATATAATAAATTCGTTTAAATCATCTACATATCTGCCTAATAACTCTCTCTCTCTCTCTAATTCCATACTGTATATATTAAAATAAAGGTGATACTTTTTCATTTTAAGTAAAAAAACACCTCAATTTTTTGAGGTGTTTTAAATAAGTAAAACGAAAAACTTATTTTTTAAAAAATAATAAATCTTTATTTTGGTTTATACAGACCCGAATAGTTCTTTTTTCGTTTTCTCTTCTCGGATATATTTGTAATATTCTTCGAATGTTACACGGTTATGTATTGTATAATTATTTCTGTAATAGTTTAGAGATTCACGAATAAATATTTTCTTGTCTAATAGTCTACTTATTTCCTCTATCTCTTTTTCGTTTTCAACTTTTAACTTTTCTATTTTTAAACTTGTTATTTTATTCATATTATTTCTATTATTTCTTTTTGTTTTTATAATCTTCTCTTCTTTTGGCTCTTATAGCATCACCATCCTTCTCCATTCTTTCTTTTCGTTGTTTCTTAACCAACTCTTTTCTACCTTCTCTATATGCCTGTATTTTCTCTTTATTATTACTATTCCATATCTTCTGCCTAGTTATATAAGCTTCTTTATTTTTTTGGTAATCTTCACTGCGTGTCTTTTTTTCTTTTTGTTTTAGTGCTTCTCCACCTCTCGCGATGTAAGCTTTTCGAATCTCAGGATTGTCTTTATAATGTTGTTTACTTCTTAATCTTAACTTTTCCTTTATTTCTGGTCTTTGCCTATAAGCTAACATAATAGCCTTCAATTTTTCTTTTTTTAGTAAATAATTTCTCTTGGCATAAATCTTATTTCTTTCTTGCTTATTAAGTTTTAATCCCAATGTGTCAGCATTCTCTAAATGTATTTTACGTTCTCCTGTAAGCTCTGCCATTCTTTTAGTTATGTTATCCACTATTATTTGTTCTTCTTTAGTAATCATTTTCGTATCGTTTGTATTTATAGTATATATAAAGATTAAGTTCTACTTTTTATGTTTTTTCTTATTTATTTTAAAATAATATTATTAAGCTCTATAAAGCAATAATAGAAGTATAGTAAGGTGTTTGTATAGCTTTATTGTTAAAGTGGCTTAGAATGGCTTAGAATAGCACTCACATGAATATACAAGATTATGGTATATTAGTATTAGTATTATATTATTATTATAATTGTCTTGTAAGCTATCTAAAGCAATAACAGGAGTATAGTAAGGTGTTTGTATAGCTTTATTGTTAAAGTGGCTTAGTATGGCTTAGTATGGCTTAGTATGGCTTAGGATGGCTTAGTATGGCTTTAGAATAGCTTTAGTCTATAAAAGTGTGATTATGTTTCGTGATTATGTTTCGTGATTATGTTTCGTGATTATGTTTTTTTGCTCCGTTTTATGTTTTAGTTTTTGTGTAAAAAGTGGGGGCGTAATTACTCTTTTACTAGCGTTTTCGCCCCCACTTTTTCATACAAAAATATGACTAGAAAACACTCAAAAACACCTCTCAGACGTTGGAATCGCATATAATTAGTAGATTTAGTACGCTTTTAAAAACTACAAAAGTGGAAAAACGTTTTTCCACTTTTGTAGTTGTTTTTGTAGTTGTTTTTGTAGTGATATTAGTAAGTATATTATATTATTATGTGCAACTTTATTCTATATTAACATATAATAATTGATATTATTATTGTTTATTGTGATTTTTTACCGAAAGGGAGCACGTAAAGTTTATATATAGTATTGAGTAGCATGTAAAAGTGTTATAGTTTTGGAGTTTAGTAAAAGGAATGGATTAATTACCCATTCCTTAAATTCTTAGAATTATGATATCATGCTCCATAAAAACTATAATATAAACGATGCGATTACAATTAAAAAGTGTTCAACACTTAGACTCTATTAGACAGAACCACGTAAGCGGTGAAGCAGATGTAAACAATCTGATTTTTTCGATTGATGATAGAATAGAAGAATATTCAAACTTAGTAAAAAACCCACAATACAAAGATTTAGACATATCTAAATTAATATACAAAGATGGTCATAAAAAGGGATTATACTCTACAGCTAAGAATAACCTACCTGCTATAGTAAATAGTTCATTGACCCCAAAATCAGAAAGATTAGCAGAAGAAAATATAACATTCTATGTCCCATTATATTGCTTTGATGTTGATATAACATTAAATAAAAGTAAAATATATACCCCTGAAGAATTAGATTATTTAAAAGAGGGTGTTGCTGAAATAAAAGAAATATTCATGAAGAGTGAATATGTATCTTGTGTTCATACTAGTGCTAGTAAATTAGGATTAACTGGTTTAGTAAAAATAGGAGATGTAATATTAGACATTAAAAAAGATAATATTAATATATCCGATTTAAAAGTAGACCACGCACAGCGAATCATGACTTTTAATTATGATATGCTTCATAGAAACAATGGGGAATTAGATAAATTATGTAAAAAATACGATTTTCATTTTGATAGTTCTGTAAAGGATTTAATTAGAAGAAGGTATTTAACAAGTGATGTAAATTTACATATAAAAACAGGTGTAACATTTACGGATATAGATGCTGATTTAATATTAGTAGATGCGGGGCGTGACGTAAACGGAGATAAAGTAAAAAAGATAGTAAAATATAGCGACCAAACACCTAAGGTGGTAGTATCTAAAACTAAAGCTAAATATAACTCACCGACAACTAAAAGACCTTCACACGCAACTAAAAAAAATGGTGAGATAGATTATACTTTATCTAATCTAAATAAAGTTAATAAAAAAGCATTAGAGTTATTATCAAAGGATTTTCACATAGAGGATAACACTGTTTATAATATTGATACAAGTAGAGGTCTTAGGAAGAAAGGTAGTTTATGTCTTTTAGATAATGTTTTAATGTTCAAAATGTTTTCTGCGAATAATTTACAAGGATATGATTTCAATGTAAATGAGTTATATTTCCCGAAAGATATATTTAAGAAGAATGGTTTAGATTATTATGATTTCATAAATGGAGAATTAAGTAAGAAACACAAAAGTGTTGAGAAATTAGTTTTAACGCCTACGCAAAAACAAAAAACAGTAGTATCAGACGATACATTTTTAGATATAAAATACGGTAAAGAAACGTTATTAACGGGTAAGAAATATATAACTGAGGATAAAGATGGTAAAGGAAATTCCGAGGTTGTTAGGCGTGTTTTAAAGGCTTATAAAAGAGTTAGTTTAGAATCTACGACAGGTACTGGCAAAAGTAGATTGATAAGTAAATTGAATCCGAGTAATCGTATAATGGTGGCAAGTCCTGTTACGTCTATCCAACAAGAACAGGCTGTTAGTTTAAATAAGAACAACTTTGGGATTGAGTATAAAGTATTCAACTCGGTTTTGAGAAATATAAATACTGCACATTTAGAAAAACATATTCTATGTTGTCATGCATCGATGAATAGAATTTTAGAGAGCATAAAAAAAGATGGGAATTTAGACGAACTTACAGTAATTGTCGATGAGTATCACGCTTTATTAACAACTATGGATTCTGAGGAATTAGATAAGTTTAATAAATTTATTTTTGAACATAATATTAACATTTTGTATATTTCTGCGACTGTTGATGAATCATTTAATGATGTGTTTAAAATACAGCATAATATCAAATTTAAGCAAGACGAGAAAAAGAAAGAAGATATAACATTTTATGTAGAATGTGATTATATACAAGGTAATAAAATAAAAAAGAAGGATTATCGTTTAGCTTTTCTTAAACAATATCTTTTAGTTAATTATAAAGAGGGTAGAACTATATTTGTGGCAATCGAGGATATTGAAGAGATGAATTTCCTCCATGATAATATTGGTGGTAAATATAAGAAATTATTATTTAATAGCCAAGTGGATAATAAAGAAAAAATAACACAAGAGATAACAGAAGAAGACATTGACTATGATATTGTTTTTATGACGAGTATAGTTGAAGCTGGTAATAATATTATAAAATCTGATACGAGGTTATTAGTAATGACACCTTTAAGTGGTTATCATCAAAACTTCTATAATACTAAACACTTTAACGCAATTAGAAACACGCAATTGAAGGGTAGATTAAGAAACTCTTCGCATATTGATTTCTATATTGATTATCAAATCACTGCGAAAAAATTAGAGTATAATGATTTCAGTGATTTTAAGACTAAAAATTACTACGACAATTTAGTCAATGAGCAATTTACAGATTACACTAAGTTAGTAGAAGGTGTTAATAAGTTTATAACAACGAACTCAGATGGTGTTAATTATTTCTCAGAAGCGGAATATTTGAAATATTATATTGATTTAAAACACGCTTCGAAAAGCATTGAAGATATAGCAAAAGAGTTAGGGGGTTCTGTAAAGCGAGCTTCTGAGATAATAATAGATGTAGAAATAGCTGAACCTAAAAGTAATTTAGAAGCTAAGAAGTTTATGAATAAATTAAGAGAAATCGTAAAAAGTGATTTATATTCTGTAGTATCGTGGGGTGTACAGCAACACTACGTTGGAAAGGAATTACAGCAAAGTATATTAAAAACAACACCAAAAAGTATAGATTATAGTAGAGTTAGTAAAAATGTAACTACTAGTCAAGACACATCAGAATGGTTAGATGAGAATGTTGAATATATTTATAATTCTAAAACAATGAGAAATTTTAAGAAAAATGTTGATAATGAAATAAATTATACGAATGCTATTAATTTTTATAATAATTTTGATTCAAAACACAAACTTAACGATAGTAGATTAAAAATGATTGATGAATTAAAAGGAGTAAAAAAAGAATTGGCGATACAAAGAATATTAGAGTTTAAAATATTAGTAGAACATAAGATTTTCTTAAAAGACCAATCAGCCTATTTAAAAAATATAAAATTAGCATCAGTTGCAGAGAAAAAAGAAATGTTGAACAAAGCAGAAAGAATGTTTGCTATTGATAGTCACAATTTCAAAAACGATATTGAAAAATATATAGCAAGTAAAGGTAGAATATCTAATGTGAAAAGTGGCGATTTAGTAGATTATTATAAAGCAAGATTTAACAAAAATAATTATTATGATTTTATAAAATTATTAAACATACATTTTAATATAGACTATAAAGGTAGTAAATTTGAAAGTTTTAAAATAATAGATTTAAAAGCAAAAAGTGATAGAGGATTATTTTATATAAGATTTAAATAAATAAAAAATAAGAAAGATAATGACAAACGAAAGATTACAACAACATATAGATTTAATGAATAATAAGAAGTTAAAATATATTACCGAAGAAGAACTTAGTTTAAATGTAATTAAGATAACACTATTTGACAACATACAAGATATAACTACATTTGATAGTGGTACATTTGGGGGGGAAATAGAATTGGAAGACATGTATTTTATTTTTGATGATGACTTCTCGGTAGTCGTGGGGGTTGTATATGACATGCAAAGCGATTTACATTGGTATATAGACCCCAAGTATAGAGAAAGGGGATATCTAACAAAAGCCTTACATGAATGTATCTTTAACGATGTAATAAATGAAAGAGTAAAAATAGAAAAGGAAAACATCTATATAACAATAGAAAACAACAATTTAAAATCTAAAAAAATAGCCGAGTCACTTGCTTTTAAAAAGGATTATTTTTGTAAAAAAAGAAATTCAGAAGTTTGGAAATATAAAATAAAAAATAAGAAAGAAAGAATATGAAATTAAAAGAATTAAAAAACGAGATAAGAAGCTACATGATTGATAGACAGGTAGTTATGCTTGACATGACTGATAACGTAAAAGCGTATATGAAGTTTTTATTTGAATTAGACGATACTACAGATAAGCAATTACGAATTTTGAAAAAGCTAATAGATAATACAATAATATAGACAACATACAAGGTTTGTAAATCTATAAATTAAGAACTAAAACGAATAGATTACATGGGATATTATAATTACCAAACCGAGATGGAACTAGAACAAAACGCTGAATTTGAGTACTATATGGAGATGGTATACCAATATGAAGAATATGAAGAATATAAGAGTAAATATAATATAATAACAGGTGTTATGTTAGATAAATAATAATAAAAAGCGAAATAATTCATTTATTTCGCTTTTTTTTGCTTTAAATCGACTTTTTGGGTTTATATATTTGATATATACAATAAAGAAACACGAAGAAAGATGAGAAGTAAGAAGGAAATAGATGAGATGTTTAATGAATATATATTTGAAGTAGACGTAAATAAAAAAGAAAAAGCGTTACATATAAAAAGATGTGAGAATGATATGGTACATTATCACGATTTTTCGAAATCAATAAATGCTTTAATAAAAATGCGTGAGAGAAGAAATAAAATAAAAAAATTATTAAAGAAATAATGGTTAAGATATATGGGATATTTGATGGTGATTTGTGTGTATATGTTGGCAAGACGAAAAGACAAGATTTAAATTTACGTTTAAAAGAGCATTTAGTAGATAAAAATTATAAAGAAAAGGCATCTTACTTTTTAGACAATATGTGTACTATACAGCTACTCAGCCAGGTTAGAGATTTTGAGGCAGCTAAAGAAGAACAATATTACATTGATAAGTATTTCCCCGCTTTTGATTTGGTATATACTTGCTTTAATAGAATTAGAGCCAAAAAGATGTCTAAAATCGACACACAAGCTCTCTCACGCATTTTAATGAGAAATATGAAGAAAGGTAAGCAAGACCAACGTGGGATGTTTGAGGTGGACTCTGGTGATGATTTGGATGATTTCTTAAATAATTAAAAACATTTATTAGGATTTTAAAATAATTATAATTACCTTTGTAGAGAAGGAAACAAAAACACAAATGTTATGAAATATATTAAAAAGTATATAAACCCAATCTTAATCGGTATAGTTAGTATATTATTATATGTGTTTATTACAGAATTGGTAAAGTGTCCATAAAAACACTAATAAAAACAAAACAAAAACAAAACGAAATATGAAAATTATGAAAAATATAATAATAGGAATAATAGGAATAATAATACTAACAGGGTGTGCGAAAGAAGAAATAGCACCTGTTACGAAGACAGTTACAGTTGTAGATACTACTATATGTTTAGCAAAACATATTACGAATGTAGAGCCTATTGACT
>Ga0209089_10004710_pt1 | contig 11308 bp, 21 predicted proteins | sample ArcticOcean_MG_C_FD_187431 | JGI IMG/M metagenome (GOLD analysis project Ga0209089, IMG submission 187431) | Marine microbial communities from western Arctic Ocean - ArcticOcean_MG_CB2_150 (SPAdes) (version 2) | ecosystem: Environmental > Aquatic > Marine > Oceanic | place: Arctic Ocean: Canada...
AGAAGTGGAAGGCACTAGACGCCATCTCCGATAGCATGGGAGAAACGAACGATTGCAGCGTAAAGGCAGTAGCCATGTTCTGCAACGTACGATATACGGAGGCTCACCGCGCTCTGGCATTAGTTGGACGCAAGAAAGGCAGAGGCACTACACCGGACAGAATCAAAACGGTGGTGGATAGCATCTTAGGTAAGAAACACGAGTATATATACCCGCTGGACGCACGACAGAAGGCCGCAGGCTGGACTAATCAGTTGGGATGTGACGCTAAGACGCCTACAACATTCGCACGCAAAACGCCTGTGAAGGGCGGACAGCTTGTCATTGTCAACGGACATATAATCTACACAAAGAATGGCGTCATACATGATCATGATTCATGCAATAAGCGGCGCATTGTAATGGTAATGAGTCACGTATAACAGGATAACAGTGTAGCATCTTGGCAACAGGGTGCTACCATGTGAATCCTCACAGACCGAAGGAGTATTAGTATGGACGTAGTAACCAACGATGACGCGATAGAACTGGCTTATGCCTTTGCAATATACAAGGGCGTGCGAGTCGCGGACTTAGAAACGCGTATGGACTGCCAGTTAGCGCAAAGCGCAGCACGCAGACTTCGCAAGACGCAGAACGAAATAGGCATCTACCTTGTCGATACAGACAAGCTGGAAGCGACCGAACGGCGCATGGCACGCTATGCCGAAGTATTAAAGACGCAAGGCATCATATAACGCAGGATAACAGTGTAGCGCATTGGCAACAGTGTGCTACCATGTGAATTCTCACAATACAGGAGCAAGACGATGATAGTTGATAATGGATATGATAGGGCGTACAGTAGCTTAAAAGCGCTTTATGTTAACGCAAGCGATAAAGCGTATTGTGACACGCGTTGGGGAGTGTGGAACGAATACGGCATCATTGCTATAGTGTACGCACATCACGAACAGGAGGCGCTTGACGTCATTGTAGACGAAAGCACGAAACTTGACAGTTGTTTAGTTGAGTTTAGTGAAGCGAATTATGATGAGTGTGCTTCATTGGGGAACGCTGGCGAGCTATTCGACCTGAGCTATATAGGAATGCAGCAAATTTAGGCTAACAGGGTAGCGCAGTGGTTAACGCTGTGCTACAATGTAACACTTAAACCACAGGAGAACACAGGAATGAATCTAGAGCGCGTAATGCTAGAGCAGGACAGAAAAGAGAAAAGGGCGCAAACTGGTGAGTATCGTCAGGAGTCGCTTAGGTTAAAGGGCGGCACAATTGCAGTGCATATCACCATAACTTTTGACGAATTATTTAACTAAAAGGCGAACATTATGAGCAGAATAGAACGCAGCATAAACCGTGTCATGGATAGCATAGAATTGTATGATCTGGATTGGCTAGAAGACGCGGCAAACTTGATAGAAGAGTACACAGACCTAGACGATGACAGCCCAGCACAGGATGCGGCAATGTACGCCTACGGCATTGATGAGGTGGGACTGTTCGAGGTGTTCATTGCAACATACCTGTACTGTGTCGATTATCACGATGGGCAGTGTTGCAAAGAGTACGAAGTGCTGAGTCAATTGAAGAGCGCTGGCTTGCAGGTACAGGGTAGCATCGACGATCAGGACGAAAGCATACAGGACTTATACGCTAGAATGGTGGAAGTCCATCACGCATAGGCTAACAGGGTAGCGCACTGGTTAACGGTGTGCTACAATGTGAAACTTAACCACAGGAGCAAGACAAATGGACGACTTTAACCTAGAAACATACTTGAACGCATTAGACAACCCAATAGCCGGAGCATGGTAATATGAAATTCACAAGCGAAGCACTATCAGCATATAGCAAGGGCGTAGCGGACGGTACAATTACTGACACTGTTACAGAGATAATAAACCTTCTAATGTGGGAGCAGGAGATTGTCAGCTATTGTTCCGAGAACGGCACGTATTCATTCGACCAAGACGACTTAATAGGAGAGCTGTAACATGGGCCAGGATTTGAGAGGATACACGGACGCTGAGCTTTCAATGTTCGTGTTCAATACGGAGCTTTATTATACTTGCATGATAGAGGACGGACTGTTACAAGTTACAAACATGTTGCGCCTCAACAGCATAGAGTACACAGTGGCGCAGTGGGACATGTTGTGTCGTGACTATCACGATGATCAGCAGGAACTAGCAATGGTACACGCACGCAGCGAGAGAGGGGAATAACATGATGACACCAGCAGAGAGTTACGAGCGCCAGTGTGACTGGTCGCAGGGCTGGGACGCAGCGGAGAAGCATTACGAGCAGCGTCTCGACAAGATGGCAGAGGAGTATGAGGCACTGCTGAAGGACGCAAGAGATAGCGATAGCAGGGCTGCTGACACCATCAGAAGGCTAGACGCAAGAGCAGGCATATTTGAGCGCATGATAGAAGACGTTAGGGAGGCAGTACAATGAGAGCGCATCATAAACCGATTACACAAACAAAGGCAGAGTTACAGACGGAGATTGAGATACTACGTCATGAAATTGAGATACAGAAGCGTGAGCTGTTAGCGCGTAGCGCAGAGCGAGACTTTGCAGAGAAACAACTAGACAGAATACGGAGGGCGTTAGCATGAAGACGGAAGATATGATGGTATTACACATGGCGTGCTTGACAGCTATAGTGGATGTGTGCGAGACTATGGATGTGAAGGCGCAGAACACGGAAGAGTGGGCAGAGGCGAACGCTGTGTTGCACTCATGGGTGCGAGGGGATGTGACTGACGAGCAGGCTACGCAATACTTCAAGGCACATGTAGGCTTATACAAGGAATAGGAGGGGAACAGTGTAGCGCATTGGCAACAGTGTGCTACCATGTAACACTTCAACTAACGAGGGCAGGACTATGAGACAGACAGAACTATTAAACATGGTGGACGCGATCAGCTACGAGGGTTATGACCGATGGGTGACAGACAACTCTAAGCACACAGTGTATGACCCTATGCACACGTATATCTACGAGGCATGTCAAGAGAACGGCTACGAGCCAACAGGGAGCGACATGGGAGAGCTTAGGTCTGAGCTTATGTTCTTGATAGAGCAGTATAGCGAGCTGCTGTATCGCTTCTATACACACGTAGGATGCACGAGCGCAACAGAGGCAGACGTAGTCCACATCATGGCAGGGATGCAAGAAGAGATGCGAGAAGATGCACCTTTCTGAAATAATGCTTGACAACATTTCCGATGTGTCATATAATAGTTTTGACACTGACGAATAACAACCACAACAAGTACAACCATTACAAACAAACATAAGGGGTACGTTGATGTACATGCAGACGAATGACTTAGACTACGCTAGCGAAGAGGAACAACAAGAGTATGATCTTTATGTCATGGACTTAGAGACACTCATCACAGAAGAGGAAGCAGTAAAGATAGAAGCAAACATGATCACAGAATATGAGATCACGTACAAACGGTCAACTACTGACGTTGATCTGAATGAGGATGATGAAACTTTAGATGGGGAGAACGTATGGTACTCATGATTATATTTGAGACACTATCAATGATGGTTGCAGGGTGTGCGCTTGCGCTGGTCGCTGTAGTAGTCATAGAGGGAGGGCTTTAATGGCAGATTGGATAGGAGGACAGCTGAGCTGTGAAGACTGCGGCTCTAGCGATGCACGAAGAGTGAACACGGATGACTGGAGTACATGCTTTAGTTGTAATACACGCAAGTTTGTAGGTGACGGGGAGAAACGAGTGACAGCACAGGTAACAGACAGAGCAACGAGCGAAGACAAGAGCATCAGCACACACACGCTGACGGCATTGGCTAAGGTTCCAGCATCGCCGCAAGGCATACCAGCACGAGGCATCACGCCGCTGACGGTTCAGAAGTTTGGTGTAGTGGTACAGGGTGAGAGCCACATCTATCCATACTATAGCAAGGACGATGTGACGCAGCTAGTGGCAGCTAAGAAGCGCCTACCTAACAAGGCCTTCCCTAGCGAGGGCAAGATGTCTGACACTGCACTGTTCGGGCAGAACGTGTTCCCTGCTGGTAGCAATCGCAACATCGTCATCACAGAGGGTGAGTGTGACACGATGGCAGTGTATCAGTTGCAGGGTAGCAAGTACCCCAGCGTGTCCGTGAGGAGCGCCACAAGCGCACTCAATGACTGCAAGCGTAACTACCTGTACCTTGACTCATTCGACAGCGTCATCGTGTGCTTCGACAATGACGAGGCCGGACGCAAGGCAAGCAACGAGGTGGCAAACCTCTTCGCTGGTAAGAGCAAGGAGATACGCTTCTCTGCTGATTACAAGGACGCGTGTGATGTGCTAGCCGATGGCGCTAAGGGTAGGGAGGCATGGAAGTCTTCATTCTGGGGAGCTGAGACGTTCACACCTGACGGCATCATTGCAGGCAGCAGCATGTGGGCAGAGGTGAGCAAGCCTATCGTTAAGAGCGAGGCAGAGTATCCTTGGGCTGGCTTGAACGCTCTCACCTACGGTATCAGGGCGCAGGAGTTGGTGACAGTAGCAGCAGGTAGTGGGCTAGGTAAGAGTCAGTTTATACGAGAGATCATTGGTGGATTGCTCGAGCAGACTGACTGGAAGATGGGCTTGATGTTCTTGGAAGAGAGCAGCAGGGCAACGGGACGCAGCATCATGTCTCTTGCAGCTAACAAGCCGCTTCACCTGCCCACCACCGTAGCTAGTGAGGAAGAGATTAAGGCAGCGTTCGATGCGACACTGGGGCAGGACAGGATGTTCTTCCTTGATCACTTCGGCAGCACCAGCATCGAGAACATCGTTGCTCGCGCACGCTACATGGTGAAGGCTCTTGACTGCAAGGTGATCTTCCTTGACCACATCAGCATCGTGGTGAGCAGCGGAGAGAATGGGGACGAACGCAAGGCGCTGGACGAGGCTATGACTAGGCTCCGCACACTGGCACAGGAGCTGGACGTGTGTATCTTCGTTGTCTCTCATCTCAAGCGGCCTGATGGTAAGGGACACGAGGACGGTGCAACCACCAGCCTATCGCAGCTACGAGGCAGCGCCAGCATCGCGCAGCTGAGTGACTTCGTCATAGGACTGGAGCGCAACGGACAGGCTGAAGACCCTATCGAGGCCAACACTACACGGATACGGGTGTTGAAGAACAGGTTCAGTGGTGAGACAGGACGGTGCGGAGCGCTGCTGTTTGACAAGGCCACTGGTAGAATGAATGAGGTAGCAGACGAGGATACACTATGATACATGCAATGTGTGCGCTGTTAATGCACGAGGCACTGTACGGGCCGTTAGCTGACATACCTATCGAGAGCATAGGGACTTGCACTGGTGAAGTATGTGTGGTATACTGGACTGAGAGTAGGGAGTGTGAAGAAGTGGAAGTAAACTTAACTGAGAGGAAGGACGTATGAATATATTTAAGACGACAGTGATAGCAGCAGCAGTGATAGCAGTGGCGGGGTGCGCTAACAATGCACAGCAAGACTACTACCTAGCGATGAGCCAAGCAGCACAGGCCAATGCCGAGACGCAGCAGATGCGCTTCGCAGCACTGACAGCTATGGCACAGAACGGGGACGCAGCGAGCAAGACAGCAGCAGTTATGGCTATCGCGCTCACTAAGAACGACATAGTAGCACCGCGTTATATCGAGAGTGACGCACTCAAGTGGGCCAGTGTGCTTGCACCAGTTGCTTCAACCCTGACGCTTGGCTTAGTACAGGCTGACGTTAGCAAGAATAGCAGCAACAACAGCAAGGACATTGCTCTTAACGCGCAGAACAACAACACCATCGCAGAGCTGGGCAGTCAGCAGCTAGTGGGAAGTATTGTTAATGGCGGTAACGAGGCAAGAGCAGCTGGGTATATAGCTTTGACGGACGTAGCAGTTACATCCATTGATACACTGGGTGTCATCACTGAGACGGCAATCACACAGCCACCGTGGGCCGTGACAGTAGTAGACCCTGTCATTGTAGAGCCTGTCATCGTTGACCCTGTCATCGTAGAGGTAGGCGGCGGACTGTAACACTAACGCCCCCGCAAGGGGGCAACACTAAAGGGTACTGAATGATATACTTCATAGACATAGAGACTAACCTAGCGCACGACAGGCTATGGTGTGTCGCTACGACAGACGAGGAAGGGACGAGCAGGCTGTACACTGAAGGCATGTACGACCAGCTACCAGATGTACATAGCAACACGTTCGTTGCACACTACGGGATGGGCTTCGACTTCCCCAAACTTAAAGAGCTGATAGGGTACGACATCCCATTAGCTAATCAGCTGGACTCTATACTGATCAGCAAGATAGTAGACTGCAACACAGAGGGTGGACACAGTCTCAAGAACCTAGCACGTAGGTACGGCAGTGAGTTGAAGGACGACTTCGATGTAGCTGATTTCGATTTGGGCTTTTCGCAGAAAATGGGGGACTACTGCGTACAGGATACACGTGCATTACGCTCTGTCTACAGGGGATTGATTGAGAAACTGTTTGCTACTGGCAGCCAGAACATCAACGAATTCTTAGAGATGGAACACCAAGTGAGGGCGCTCACCTATCAGCAGACAGCGAATGGATTCAAGCTAGACGTTGAGGCAGTGAGTAATTTATACACTGACCTATCATGTCACACTGCTGGCATCGAAGCAGCACTACGGGAGAGCTTCCCACCTATCATCACGGAGCGATGGAGTGAGAAGACAGGCAAGCAACTGAAGGACAACACGGAGGTGTTCAACCCATCATCACGACAGCAGATAGCACGCAGACTTGAGGGACTGGGTGTCAAGTGGACTAAGATGACAGACAAGGGCAGCATCATCGTGGATGAGACAACGCTGAGTAAGCACGTTCATATCCCTGAAGCTGCCGCTGTCCTCGACTACCTCACCACCAACAAGAAGCAGAGTCAGGTTAACTCATGGCTCAAGCATGTCACCCCAGAGGGACGCGTACATGGCAAGGTGGACACGTTAGGCGCAGTGACTGGTAGGATGACACACCAGCAGCCTAACATGGCACAGATAGCCAAGGGTGCAGACACACGAGGGGTGTGGGTGGTGGAGAAGGGCAACAAACTGGTAGGCATTGACGCCTCCGGCTTGGAGCTGAGGATGCTGGCTCACTACATGCAAGACGCTGAGTACACAGAGGCAGTGGAGAGTGGTGATGTACATGCCATGAACCGTGACGCTCTTGGACTGAGTGGTAGTGAGGGCAGAGACGTAGCTAAGACTTTCATCTACGCATTCCTGTACGGAGCAGGCGATGCCAAGATAGGAAGCATAGTGGGTGGCGGTGCTAAGCAGGGCAAGGCGCTGAAGGATGCCTTCCTTGCCAACACACCAGCACTGGCTAAGCTACGAGAGAAGGTGCAGAGGCTGGCTAAGAAGGGCCACCTGCCTGCACTAGATGGACGCAGACTACAGGTACGGAGTGAACACGCAGCGTTGAACGTGTTACTACAGGGAGCAGGCGCTATCGTTATGAAGCGTGGCTTACTGCTGGGTGACAAGCTACTGCAAGGAACACCGTACATGTTAGTGGCGCAGGTACATGACGAGCTTCAGTGTGAGGTGAGTGATGAGCATAGTCATAGAGTGGGACACTGCTTCGTTGAAGGGATACGACAGGCCGGACAATACTATGACATGCGTATCAAGTTGGACGGTGAGTATAGCGTTGGCAATAGCTGGCACGACACACACTAAAGGCTTGACAACATAGGCTATCAGTGGTATCATAGCTTTGTAGGTAGGGAAAACTTAAACTTATATAGGGAACAAGAACATGGCTAAATTAGAAACTAACATCAAAGTATCCGCTACTCTTATGTGGCCTTTCCTTGATCGCATCAACGACATGGCTGGCAAGTATTGTGTAGACCTGTGCTTCCTCAGTGACAATGCTAAGGCTGCGCTTGAGAGTGAAGGCTACACCATACGCAACAAGGAAGAGAAGGGAAACTACGTAACATGCAAGTCAACCTTTCCCATCGCTGCTTACGCAGAGAATGGCACTGAGTTGGTGAGCAAGGACGTTGACCCAGTCACACCTAACGTGCGTGTAGCTAACGGCAGCCTCGCTACTGTCACACTGGGTGGCTTCAGCTGGGCAGCACAAGGTAAGAGTGGACAGTCTCTCACCATCAAACGCTTAGTCATCACTGACCTGATCGAGTATGTGCTTGACGGCCAAGACGAGACAGACGCACTGTAACATGGACGGGGGCGGCAACGTCCCCATAACTTTAAGGAATAGACATGAAGAGATACGAGACAGCAGGTGTCATGATCATAGCAGTAGGCGTGATCTACTTAGTAGCATGTGAGATGGGGTTATTAGTATGAAGGACAAGATTATACAGGGCATATTGTTAGGAGGCTGGGTCATAGTGGTAGGCTTAGTGGTAGGCAGCACCGTGTTGTGGTTGCTCACTTGATCAGGCCACGCAGCAATCATGTCAACATAGACGGGGACGTGATCGTGTACGCGGCAGGATTTGCAGCGCAGACAAACGAATACTGGGTGGACAAGGACGTGTTCGACAGCAAGAAGGACGCAGTCACATTCTGTGAGCGCTACGCCATAGACATAGAGGAGATAGAGGTACGCATTATAGCTGAGCCAGTTGAGTATTGTCTTAGCACAGTGAAACGTATGACGGCAGGTATTGTAGAGAAGGCGGGAGCCGAGACGTACAGCATCATACTGTCCGGCAAGGATAACTTCCGTGTCAAGACAGCAACCATCCAGCCATACAAGGGCCAGCGCACAGCAGCTAAGCCTATTCACTTCGATGCTATCAGGAACTACATCACTACCGTCCTCAACTGTATCACTACAGTGGGCGAGGAAGCTGATGACTACCTGAGCTACCGCGCAGTGTCGCACAACGATACGATAGCTACGGTGGATAAGGACTTGAACAACACTGAGGGCTGGCATCTTAACTGGAACAAGGACGGCATGTACTACGTTGACGCACGTACTGCTGATCAAAACTTCTGGGTGCAGATGCTCACGGGTGACAGCACTGACAACATCGCTGGCATCTTCAAGCTGACAGGTACGAAGGCTAGCGCAGCCATGAAGCAAGAGGTGCAGAGCTGTGCCACGTACAAGGAGATGCGGCAGTGTGTCATCGAGACATACCAGCGCTGCTTCGAGAAGCTGGCTAACAAGATGGGCGTTGACTTCCTACCTGACGGTGAGCTGTACGACATGCTCTCTGAGATAGGGCAGCTACTATGGATGCGGCGGAAGCCGGACGAGCTGTGGAGCATAGACTATGGGTGCTAGGGTTAAGAAGGAGAGAGCTAACGGACGGTGGAGCGAGGCTAGATACTTTAGCTTCATACGTTCGGCGCTACGTAAGGCGTCAATGTCATGGCCTGTTAAGAGTGATGTGCTAGCTGCGTCACGTAGGGATAGGACAGAGGCGAGTGGGGAGGGCAAGCACAGGTATGAGTACGAGTGTGCAGGATGCCGCCGACACTACCAAGGCAAGGACGTAGCAGTTGATCACCTAGTGCCAGCGGGTACGCTCAAGAAGTTTGAGGACTTAGCAGGATTTGTATCGAGACTATATTGTGAGGCTGATGGATTACAGGTGCTATGCACTGACTGTCACCAGACTAAGACTAATCATGAACGGGGAAGCAAGACATGAAGAAGACTAAGCAAGCAAACAAGTACACGGCACAGTACACCACCATCAAGAAGGACGGCACACCCATACGTCACCTCGTGATACCAGACACACAGTGTAAGCCTGATGTATTCCTAGACCACATGACGTGGGTGGGCAACTACATCGTAGACCAGAAGCCTGACGTGATCATCCACATCGGCGACCATTGGGACATGCCTTCACTGTCATCGTATGACACAGGTACACTGGGCTTCGAGGGCAGACGGTACAAGCGTGACATCGAGGCTGGCAACAAGGGCATGGACATGCTGATGGCTCCCATCCTAGCTGAGCAGGCACGACAGAAGCGCAACAAGGAGAAGGTGTGGCGTCCGCGTATGATCTTCACCCTTGGCAACCACGAGAATCGTATCACTCGTGCAGTCAACGATGACCCTAAGCTGGAAGGCTTGATGTCTTACGCTGACTTCAACCTTGAGCAGTACGGCTGGGAAGTGTTGCCGTTCCTTCAGGTGGCTACCATTGACGGCATCTGCTACGCTCACTACTTCACCAGTGGAGTGATGGGACGTCCAGTGTCAAGCGCACGCGCACTGCTCACCAAGAAGCACCAGAGCTGTGTCATGGGTCACGTGCAGGACAGGGACATAGCCTTTGACAAGCGTGGCGATGGCTCACGTATCACTGGCCTGTTCGCTGGCATCTGCTACCAGCATGACGAAGAGTACCTCACACTACAGACCAATGGCTCGTGGCGTGGACTGTGGGTGTTGAACGATATACAAGACGGGGCGTTCGATGAGCTGCCTGTCTCCCTAACATACTTGGAGCGTGAACATGGAATGTAACCTGCTGTTTCAACTGATACAGGATCGCATGGACTGCGAAGAGATAGTTGACTTGTGTGGCATAGAGGTGGGGGAGCTGGCGCTACGGCTACGCTCTCACATCATCGCCAACAGAGCACGATTTGAAGACTACCTAGACATATACGACAACGAAGAGGAAGCATCTGATGACTACTAACAGCGAGAGAAACTTGAGCGTTGATGAGATACTACGCAGGCGTGAGGCCGAGTTCGAGAGAGACTACGGGTTCACAGGTAAGGCTTCGCCTGAGTACGTGCCAATGACTCCTGATGAGGTGTTCAACACCACTACCTTCGGGCCACTGAAGCACGCGCCTTGGGACAACATAGACCCTGACCCAAGGTGGCACAGACCTAACGATATGGTGGAGCTGACTGAGCATGGTGCTGAGCAAGACAGGTTTGCTGGCTCGTGGGACATGGCAGTGGGTGACATCAACAGCAATGCCAAGGGCAGCGGCGCACGTGCCAATGGGGACAAGGTTCCTATGGACTTGATACCTGTGTCAGTGTGGCGTAACAAGTGGCGCACTGCTATGTCGCAGAGCGTAGACGGCGAAGAGTTGATGGACATCATGTATGCGTTGGAGCGCTGGCAGAAGGGCGAAGACGAGCCACTGTCCAGCGTGCTTTCCTTCAACAACCTAGACGGTGCGTGTCGTGTGTTCGCCTACGGTGCCGGTAAGTATGCGGCATGGAACTGGGCTAAGGGTATGGCTTGGAGTGTACCACTGGGCTGTGCGCTGCGTCACATG
>Ga0209089_10004716_pt1 | contig 11300 bp, 8 predicted proteins | sample ArcticOcean_MG_C_FD_187431 | JGI IMG/M metagenome (GOLD analysis project Ga0209089, IMG submission 187431) | Marine microbial communities from western Arctic Ocean - ArcticOcean_MG_CB2_150 (SPAdes) (version 2) | ecosystem: Environmental > Aquatic > Marine > Oceanic | place: Arctic Ocean: Canada...
AGCCCGATACGCCGTCAAAATCAGCACCGTGGCCGGGATCATCAACTTCGCCGCCGGGTTTTAACCAGCAGACCTAAAAGGGAAGTTGTGTCCCGGAAATCAGGACCCTACTTTTGCAACAGGTCTACTGCATCAATAGCGAATATTCGAGAAGTTGGCAGGGGGTGGACGCCGGGCAATGCGCCGGCGTCCAATCTCCGCATGCTCAGAGCTTGCCCGGATCGATCTTGTCGTAGATCTCGCGCTGAATGGCGGCGGTCAGCTTGCCCACGTCCCGGCCGATGGCGGGAGCCAGTTTTTCCCACTTCTTGAGGTTCTTCAGATAGGCCGCCATAAGCCGTTTGGAGGTCTTCTCCTTTACCTTAACCTTCTTGAGTGCCTTGGGGATGGCCACCATCTCGTTCCTGCGGTGCTTGGCCATCAGGTCGTCGAACTCCTTGCCGCCCGGGGTGAAAGTCAGGCCGCGCTTGAGGGCCGCCGCTTTGACCGTCTCGTCGGCCTTCAGGTAGCCGATCAGCGTCGCCCGCGCCGAGGCGGCGGGCATGTGCTTGATCATCACCTTCTTGTGAGCCAAGCTCAGGGAGGCCCAGGATTTCCGGTTCATGGTCATGATCGACAGGGCGCGCGGATTGCCCATTGGGTAGTCAATGACCCATTTTGCCACGTCCATATAGCCATACGAGGTAAGCCAGGCGATCGGGCCGTGGATGCAGGCCAGCGCGCCGCGCTGCATGGCCGTCACGCCATCGACCGGCGACATGGCCACCGGGCTACCGCCCATGGCCCTGACCCAGCGAGCATTGGCGCCAACGGCGCGAACCTTCAAGCCTTTCACGTCGGAAAGCTTGGTGACCTTCTTGGCGCAGATCAGCTTGAAATCGGTAGTCTGGAAGCCGCCCAGATAGACTTGGTTCTGTTTCTTGTACTCGGCCAGGCATTCGGGGCAATTGAGCATCACCGTCTCGATACTGGCGCCGCCCATGGCGACCATATCCGAGCCGAACATTCCCATGTCGAACAACACGTTGTTGTGTGCCATTTCCTTGCGGTTGAACACCGGGATGAGCAACCCGGCATCGACGATTCTGTCACGCACGCCGGGCAGCGTGCTGCGCGCCGAGACCATTTGCCCGCCAGCCAGTATGCGCCATTTCACGGCGCCGCCCGTATCTCTCTCGACTGCCTTGAAATAGGGCGCCAAGCCTGCCGTGTTGACCCCGTGCTTTGCGGAGACCCAGGAGCCGTAAACGAAGTCCTTAGCCGACGCGGATTGCGCCGCGACGAGCAACACCGCCGCCATGACGGCAAAAATCAATCGAATTTTCTGAAGCATGTTAAATCCCCTTGAGATTTTACGCATCTAACGATCTGGCCGAAAGTAGTGCATTACTTAATCATGTTGCCACATCCTGGTTGGCTGTGCAATAACGACATAGGGATTTTCGGAGGGGGCTGGCGTGCACAAACTGGAAAAACTGGTCGATATACCGAGCAACTGGCTGGTTGCGATCTCCGGCATCAGCACGGTGATAATGATGATCCACGTGACGACGGATATCCTCACCAAACACCTGTTTGACTACCAGATCGAGGGAACGATGGAGTTCGTGGCCAGCTATAATATGGTCATTATCGTTTTCCTGCCCTTGGCCTATGTGGCGGCCCATGAGGGCCACATCATCGTTGAGTTGTTCACCCGCGCCCTGCCCGACCGCACGGTGAGCAAGCTGGATGGCGCCATGGGTGTGATCACCTTCCTGTTCATGGCCCTTTTCACCTGGGTGTCGGCGGTCGAGGCCATCGGCCGGACCATTGAGGGGGAGGTCGAACTCACCGGCGACGACGTTCTGATAATCTGGCCGAGCCGCTGGCTCCTGCCTATCGGCTGCGGCATCATGGCCGCCTTTGTGCTGATCCGACTGATCAAGGACTTTCGCGGCACCGGAGAACACTCACACTCGACGGATGGCCCCCGTTTCGATGGGTAACACCCAGACGACAAGGATCTGACCGTGACCCCACTCGAACTTGGTTTTTACTCCATGGGCGCGGTGATTCTTCTGATCGCCATGCGCCTGCCCATCGGCATCGTGTTGGGTCTGGTTTCCATCCTCGGCATCGCCTATATGCGCGGCATCGACGTGGCCTTCGGCATGCTCAAGACCATCCCCTTCGATTTCGCCGCCCACTGGGCGCTGTCGGCGATCCCCATGTTCCTGCTCATGGGGTCGGTGGCACATCATTCGGGAATCAGTTCCTCCTTGTTCCGCGCTGCGCGGCTGTGGCTCAGCGGTCTGCCGGGCGGTCTGGCGGTAGCCACAAATTTCGCCTGCGCCGGGTTTGCCGCCGCCTCGGGCTCTTCGGTCGCCACCGCCGCCGCCATGGGCCGCGTGGCCATCCCCGAAATGCTGCGGGCCGGTTACCAAAAGGGTCTGGCGACCGGCACGGTGGCCGCCGCGGGAACGCTGGGATCGCTTATTCCGCCCTCCATCCTGTTCGTGCTCTACGGTATTTTCGCCGAGGTATCGATCACCAAGCTGCTCATCGCCGGCGTGTTTCCCGGGCTGCTGACGGCGGCGGTCTATGCTGGCATGATCATCACCCGCTGCAAGCTCAATCCCAAGCTGGCGCCTCCGATCAGTATGGACGCTAACTGGCGGGAACGTTTTGAGGCGTTGGGAGAGGTTTGGCCGCTTTTGGTTCTCATCTTGGGCATCATTGGCGGGCTCTACTCGGGACTCGTCACCCCCACCGAGGCCGGCGCCTTCGGCGCGTCCCTATCTTTCCTCATCGCCTTCGTTCAACGCCGCCTGACCTGGAAATTGATCAAGGACAGCGTCAACGAGGCGGTTACCAGCACGGCGCGCATCTTCTTCGTCGCGGTCGGTGCCGTACTGCTGACCAAGTATTTGGCCTTGACCGGCGTGCCCGTCTTTCTCGGCCACATGATTGGCGACTGGGCGCTGGACCCGCTGCTCCTGGTGGTCGCCACGTCGTTAATCTACCTGGTGCTCGGCATGTTCCTCGATCCCCTCGGCCTTTTGCTGATCACCCTGCCCATCCTGCTGCCCATGTTCGAGGCACTGCACCTGGATCTGATCTGGTTTGGTGTCCTGGTGGTCAAGTATCTAGAGATCGGCCTGCTGACGCCACCGGTGGGGTTTAACGTCTACGTCATCAAAAGTGTCGTCGGCGATACCATCCCCTTGGAAACCATATTCAAAGGCGTCATGTGGTTTCTCGCCTGCGAGCTGGTCATCGTCACCCTACTGGTCGCCTTCCCCGAGATATCGCTCTATTTACCGAGCACCATGGAATAGCGCGCCATCTTCGTTCGACGGTCTTGAACAGGTTCTCCAGCAGTGTGGCCACTGTGGTCAGCGATCAACGTTCCATTTTCTTTGATGGGACGAAAGTTCGAGGACGTTAATCCCCATCGGAGGGGCCTATTTTTCCACCGCCTGCGCGAGATCATTGCTTGGCAATTGGACGAAGCCTCGCCCCCGGCCGGAGAGGTTGAGGCCGATGAAAGTTACTTCGGTGGCAATCGAAAGGGGGAGCGTGGCCGTGGTGCCGCCGGCAAGGTTCCAGTCTTCGGCATCCTCAAGCGCGGCGGCAAGGTCTACACCAAGATGATCCCCGACGCCCGCGCCGAGACCCTGATGCCGATCATAAACCGAATGATCTTACCAGATAGCATCGTCTACACGGACACCTGGGCACGCTACAACGCACTCGACATATCGGACTTTCACCACGTTCGGATCAATCATTTGGAACTATTCGCCGACCGAAACAATCACATCAACGGGATCGAGAACTTCTGGAACCAGGCGAAACGGCATTTGCGAAATTTCAATGGCGTCCCGAAACAGGACTTTTACCTGTTCCTAAAGGAGTGGGAATGGCGCTTCAACTAGAGATCGCCCAAGCAACTCTTGAAGCATCTCAGGCAATAGATCAAAGTGGCAAATCAAAGGTAGTTATCTAGGACAGCCCCTAATTCCATTGAAAACGGTGTGGTTTTGTATAATCGTGCCGATTGTGAAGATCACATAGGAAATGTCGGTTTATTTGACCCCTGGGGAGGTGAATGCGGCGTCGCCGGGCATGGCGACCTTGCGCGGACACGACCGGGCGTGGGAGTATCTGCTGCGCCGCGCAGGAATGTCGGACTAGGACAATATGGCCAAAGCTTCGGAAATCACCGTCACCCGTAAAGGCGCCCATCTGGGCGCCGAGGTTAGCGGCGTCGATTTTTCCAAGGCGCAGAGCAACAGCAACCACACAATTCTATTCGATGCGCTGATGGAAAACGAAGTTCTGGTGTTTCCGGAAATCGATATCACCGTCGAGGAACAGTCCGCATTCGGCAAACAGTTCGGCGAACTGTCGGTGCATCCGTTCTCGCCCAACGACGCCGATATGCCGGAATTGATCATCCTCGATAACGATGGCGAGCGCCCGCCGCTGGCCACCGATATCTGGCATTCGGACGAAACCTTCCGCGAAGTGCCGCCCATGGGCACCATCTTGCGCGCCCGCATCGTGCCCGAGGTGGGCGGCGATACGGTCTTCGCCTCGATGACCGCCGCCTTTGAAGGGCTTAGTGACCGCTGGCAATGCTTCCTCACAGGGCTCGAAGCGGTGCATGATTTCAAACCGTTCCGGCGCTTGTATTCCGGCGATCCGGCCAGCCGCGACAAGCTTCACGCCATGGAGGAACAGTTCCCAAACCCGGTGCATCCCGTTGTCCGCTTGCATCCCGTCACCGGCAAGAAGGTGATTTTTGTCAGCCCTCAGTTTACCCTGCTCATCAAAGGCATGACCGAAAGCGAAAGCCAATCGATCCTCGATATGCTGTACCGGCTGACCGAAGTTCCCGAATACCAGTTCCGCGTCGGCTGGAAGCCTGGAACCATGGTGTTCTGGGACAACCGCTCGACCCAGCATTATGCGGCGCGCGACTACCTGCCCCACCGGCGGCGCATGGAGCGGGTGACCTTGCGCGGCGATGCGGTAATCGGCGCCGCCGACGAGATGGCTGATTTGGTTAGGTTGGACGCGGCTGCCAACAAAAAGCCAGAAGCCCGACAGCAGGCGGACATCAACTCCTACCAGGGCACTTCTTAAGGTTCATCCGCGCTTCTAACCTCGGCATTCGGGTGCTAAACTAGCCGCTTAAGGGGGATAAGCCATGGCAGAACCGGAAAATCAGGCCGAACGCGAAGCCTATTACGCCAAAATCGACAAGACCGACATGTCGCCCTTGTGGACAACCACTTTGGTGCCGCCTAGCCCTGAGGATTTTGTCCGCTCGGTGCCGCATCTTTGGGACTTCGATAACGAATTGTGCCCGCTGCTGGCCGAAGCCGGCGGGTTGATCACCGCCAAGGAAGCCAACCGGCGGGTGTTGTCCCTGGAAAATCCGGGCCTGGATAAGCCGCCGCGCATCCTGGAAAGCCTCTATGCGGGTTTGCAGATGATCCTGCCCGGCGAGATTGCGCCGGCCCATATGCACACCCCGTCCGCTTTGCGCTTCATATTGAAGGGCAAAGGCGCCTGGACCGCGGTGTCGGGAGAGAAGAGCTTCATGGAGCCTGGCGATTTCCTCATTACGCCGTCCATGACCTGGCACGATCACGGCCACGACGGCGAGGACCCGTTTTACTGGATGGACGGGCTGGATATTCCCATGGTGGCCGCCTTCGGGCCGATGTTTTTTGTGCCCTACCCCGAAGACCGGGCGCCGGAAAGCCGCCCGCCCGGCGACAGCTTGGCCCGCTACGGCGCCAATATGCGGCCCGTTGGCGAGACCTGGGACAAGCCGGAATCGCCCATATTCTCGTACCCTTACGCCCGCTCCCGCGAAGCCCTGGAAGAATTGCGCAAGAACGACGATTGGGACCCATACGCCGGCATCAAGCTGGAATATATCGATCCGACCACCGGGGGGGCCGCCATGCCGACCATGTCCACCTTCCTGCAATTGCTGCCCAAGGGCTTCAAGACCGAAGAATACCGGACCACCGAAAACACCGTCTATTCGCCGGTAGAGGGAACCGGCCGCGTCATCGCCGGCGAGGGTGCGGATGAAAAAATTCTGGAATGGAAGCCGCGCGATATTTTCGCCATCCCCTGCTGGGTGCCCTACCGGCTGGAGGCGGATACCGATGCGACGCTGTTCTCCTATACCGACCGCACCGCCCAGCAAAAACTGGGCCTCTGGCGCGAAATGCGCGGCAACGCCTAAGCGATCCGACGGAGCCCATTATGGAATTTGGATATTTCACCCTTTCGGACAACCGCTATCCCGACAATCCGCGCACTTCCGAACAGTTCCTGTTGGAGATAAGGGATCAGGCCATCTATGCGGAACAGCTGGGCATGCATTCGGCCTGGATCGGCGAGCATCATTTCAACCGGCGCGGCTGCGTGCCGGTGCCGGGCCTTACCCTCGCCAATATCGCCGCCTCGACAAAACGCATCCGGCTCGGCCCGGCGGTGGTGGTGCTCAACATCCACCACCCGATCCAGGTGGCCGAGGAATGGGGGGCGCTCGACCAATTGTCCGGCGGGCGCGTCGATTTTGCCTGCGGGCGCGGCTACGATTCCCACGAGTTCGCCCCCTTCGGCGCCGACTTCCAGAAATCCGCCGAACAGTTCACCGAAGCCGTCCAGCTGCTCACCAAATGCTGGACCGAGACCGAGCCGTTCACCTTTGACGGCGAATTTTATTCCGTGCCGGATCCCATCGTCGTCGATCCAAAACCCATGCAGGACCCGTTCCGGCCCTATATGGGCTCGTTCTCGTCCTTTTCCATGGAGATCGCCGCCGATCTGGATTGGAACCTTCTGCAGGCGCCGTTCGCCGCCACCATGGTGTTCGGCGGACTGCAACAAGCGGTCCAGGCCTACCGGGATATCTGCGAGAAAAAAGAAAAACAGGCGCGCAAGGTGAAATGCAGCTATTTCATCCATATGGGTGAAAGTGACGCTGACAAGGATTACGCCCTGGCGCGGCTGATCGATTATTTCACATTGTCGGGCCTGCGCAAAAAATCCACCCAGGGCGGCGCCGGGCCGTTGCCGCCGACCATGCAATATTACCGCGATATCGGCAAAGTGCTGGCCGATCCCACCAAAGACGATTTCGATCACAACTCGATCCTGTTGGGCGGGGCGCAAGAAATCATCGATCAGTTGAAACGGGTCGAGGGCTACGGCATCGACGAGGTCATTCTGTATTTCAACCTCGGCGCCAAGCCGGACGCCATGGTGCGCGAGCAGATGCAGCGCTTCATGGAAGAGGTGGCGCCCGCCTTCGACGGCGCCCACCGGACGCTGAACGCCGCCCAATAATCATTCAATCCAGGGAACGACACCATGAACGAGCGCATTGGCGAGCCGGTCCGGCGCAAGGAAGACCACCGCCTGATCATCGGCAAGGGTACCTATTCCGACGATTTCAACCAGCCCGGCCAGCTCTATGCGCAAGTGGTACGTAGCCCCCACGCCCATGCCCATATCCGAGACATCGATAATGCCGAGGCGCTATCAATGCCCGGCGTCATCGCCGTGTTTACCGGCAAGGACATGGAAGCGGATGGGCTCAAAATTATCCCCCACAACGCCCGGCCCACGGCGGGCCTCGACATCACGCTGGAAAACCGGGACGGCGGCGATCCGATCCTCGGGCGCCACTTCGTGATGCCCACCGATCGGGTCCGCTGTGTCGGCGAAGCGGTGGCCATGGTGGTCGGCGAGACCGTCGCCGCCGCCAGGGACGGCGCCGAACGGGTGATCGTCGATTATGATCCCTTGCCGGCGGTCACCGTGACCAAGGACGCGCTGCAGGCGGAAGCCCCCATTCTCTATGACGGCTGGACATCGAATTTGTGCATTGATGCCGATGTGGGCGACAAGGCCGCCGCCGACGCCGCCTTCGAAGGCGCCGCCCATGTGGTCAAGTTCGAAACCTGGATCGCCCGGGTTACCGGCGTGCCGATGGAACCGCGCGCCGCCGTCGGCGTCTATGACGAAGGCACCGGGCGCTACACCCTCTATGCCGGCGGCGGCGCTATTGTCCGCCCGAAGATGGAACTGGCGAGCATTTTGGGTGTTGAGCCGGCGATGGTGCGCGTTGTAGCCAAGGAAGTGGGCGGCAATTTCGGCACCCGCAATTCCTTCTTCCCAGAATTCGCTATGATGCCCTGGGCGGCGAAAAGACTGGGCCGCCCGGTGAAATGGACCGCCGACCGCTCGGAAGCCTTCGTTTCCGACTATCAGGGCCGGGATCTCGATGTGGAGGCCGAACTGGCCCTCGATGCGGACGGTAATTTTTTGGCCTTGCGCACCTCCAACGTCTCCAATATCGGCGCCCATACCTTGTCCATCGTGCCCTTGACCAAGGGCGCCGAGATCATGAGCAGTGTCTACCATATTCCGGCGGTCTATGTGCGGGCGCGGGGCGTTCATTCCAACACCTCGCCCACCAACCCCTACCGCTCCGCCGGGCGGCCGGAAGTGATCTATGTTATGGAACGCCTGGTCGATCTGGCGGCCCGCCAATGTGGCTTCGATCCGATAGAATTGCGGCGCCGTAACATGGTGCGGCCCGATGAAATGCCCTACGACAATCATCTCGGCATGATTTACGATTCCGGCGCCTACGAGCAGGCCATGGATCAGTGCCTCGGCGTTTCCGATCTGGATGGGTTTGCGGCGCGCAAAGCTGCATCGGCCAAGCGCGGGCTGCACCGGGGCCTCGGCATCGCCGCCTATATGGAGACCTCGGGCGGCGCCCCCCGGGAGCGTTCCGAAATGACGGTGCACGCGGAAGGCCGCATCGACGTGATTATCGGCACCCTGTCCTCGGGCCAGGGCCACGAGACCAGCTTTGCCCAACTTGTCACCGAATGGCTGGACGTGCCTATCGATGCCGTCAATTTGATCACCGGCGATACCGATATCGTGACGGTGGGCGGCGGCACCCACGCCGGCCGCTCCATGCGCCTCGCCGGCATCGTCATCGGCATGGCCACTGATGTGATAATCGAAAAGGGCAAGCGCATCGCCGCCCAGGTCCTGGAGGCGGCGGCCAGCGATATGGAATTTTCCGGCGGCCGTTTCGGCATTGCCGGCACTGATCGCTCGCTCGATATCTTCGAGGTGGCCAAGGCGGCCATGGAGCGGGACGATTTGCCCGACGATCTGCAAGGGGAATTGACCGGCGAGGGCGATTACACCCAGACCAAGCTGGCCTTTCCCTTCGGCTGCCATTCTTGCGAGGTGGAAGTGGACGCCGACACCGGCCATGTGGCCATCGTCCGCTACGCCGGCGTCGACGATGTGGGGCGTGCCATCAACCCGTTGATCCTGCACGGCCAGGCCCATGGCGCCATAGTCCAGGGCCTCGGCCAGGCTTTGCTGGAAAGCACCGCCTACGATGCCGAGACCGGGCAGATGCATGGCGGCTCGTTCATGGATTACGCCATGCCACGGGCCGGAGACATGCCAAGCTTCATTACCGAGATTTCGGAAGTGCCGACGCCGATCAACCCCTTAGGCATCCGCGCCGGCGGCGAAGGCGGCACCACCCCGGCCCTCGGTGTCCTGGTGAATGCCATTGTCGATGCGTTATCGGAGTTCGGCGTCCGCCACGTGGAAATGCCGACCACGCCGGAAAAAGTCTGGCGGGCGATACAAGACGCGAAAGGCTAGCTTTCCGGCATACCGGCTTTGCGGAGGCCCTCCACATAGACTTCGATGAAATGCGGGTCGGTGGCCGGAAAGTTGTCCCGGAAGTGGGCGCAACTGAAACCCGGCATCCTTTCCAGCACCGCCGTCCGGGCATCGGCAACGTCACCTTCGTCCTCGCCAGCCAATGCGAGCGCCGCGACCAGCGTCGCCTCGGGCCATATCCCGGCGCGTGGATGGGTGACGGCGCGTTTGCTCAACGGAACGGCTTCGCCAAAGTCTCCCAATGAAATATGCGCCTCCGCCAGCCGCGAAAGGGCCTGGCCCATGCTCGGATCGCGTGGGCTAATTTTAAGAGCCTGTTCCACAAACGGTATCCCTTTGGCCGGCTCTCCCGACCAGATCAGCGCCGCGCCGGTCCAGAAAATACCATGAAAATAATTTGGGTTCAGCTCGCAGGCAATTTCGCCCTCTTGGATTGCCTTGCCATGCTGCCGGGTCACCATGTAGGCACCGCAAAGTGCCGTATGGGTGACCGCGTCCTGGTTATCCAGTTTGACGGCTTCGCGTCCTGCCCTGACAATTTCGGCTCTCGCTTGGGGCGTGTTGTCAAACCCCTGGAGGATCTGCCGGTACATGGCACGGGCAATCCCGGCCCAGGGCAGCGCAAAGCTGCCGTCGAGTTCGATGGCCATTTTAAAATTTTGAATGGCTTCTTTCGTGTTGGTCGGCGTCGGGCGCTGATAATATTGGGCCAATCCGCGCTGACAAAAATCCCAGGCGCCGAGATTTTCCGGCGATTTTATTTTCGCGCGGGCCGCTTCGGCATGGCGAAGTTCCGGCCCGACCCCACCGGCCACGGCCTGGGTAATCTCATCCTGAACCGCAAATATATCTTCCAGCTCCCGGTCATAGGTTTCGGCCCAGATATGATTGCCGCTTTCGCCGTCGATCAACTGCGCTGAATTCCGGACGCGATTTCCGGCTTTGCGGACGCTCCCCTCGAGCACGTAGCGCACGCCCAAATCCGATGCGACGGCCTTAACATCCACCGCCTGGCCCTTGTAGGTAAATGTGGTGTTGCGGGCGATGACAAAGAACTGGCGGATGCGCGATAGCGCGGTGATGATATCTTCGGTGATCCCGTCGGAGAAATACTCCTGTTCGGGATCGCCGGAAAGATTGTCGAACGGCAGCACCGCTACGGACGGTTTGTCCGACAGTGAAGGCTCGGCGTTTTCCGCCAGCCCCGCTAATTCAAGACCGTCCAAAATGCGCTGCCAATCGGCCGGGTTTTTGTAGGGAAGGACCTGCCCTTTCTCCTCGGCGGTGAAATCGGGTTGTGCCTGTTTCAGCTCTTGCCAGACATTTTTCGCCGCATCGAATTGACCGAGATGGCCGTAACAGGATGCCAAAAGCATGCGCGAGCTATCGGTCTCCGGATACCGTCGTATCCGCCGCGTCAGGTGCTCGGCCGCTGCCTCGTAATCGCCAAGCAAGAGATGGCTGTGGCCAAGAAAATGCAGATACAGATCGGGATATTGAGGGTCCAGGCGCATGGCCGTTTGCAAATTTTCCACGGCCTCGGCGGGCTGGCCGGC
>Ga0209089_10004726_pt1 | contig 11293 bp, 11 predicted proteins | sample ArcticOcean_MG_C_FD_187431 | JGI IMG/M metagenome (GOLD analysis project Ga0209089, IMG submission 187431) | Marine microbial communities from western Arctic Ocean - ArcticOcean_MG_CB2_150 (SPAdes) (version 2) | ecosystem: Environmental > Aquatic > Marine > Oceanic | place: Arctic Ocean: Canada...
CCCTTATTACTATTACATGGTAATCCAATGTCACATGTTACCTGGCATAAAATAGTTGAAGAATTAAAAAATAATTTTTATATAGTTGCTTCTGATTTAAGAGGGTATGGAGAGAGCATTGGCCCTGAAGACGGTGGACAAAATCACATAAACTATTCATTTAGAGCCATGGGAAATGATCAGATTTATTTAATGAAGCATTTAGGTTTTAATAAATTTAATTTAGTCGGACATGATCGTGGAGCAAGAACAGCCCACAGAATGGCTTTAGATGTTCCTGAAAAAATAAAAAAATTAGCAATATTTGATATTATGCCCAATCGACATATTTGGACTGTTCAAAAAAAAGGCTGGTCTATGACTAAATGGCACTGGCTTCTTATGATGCAGCCTTACGATCTTCCAGAGCGAATGCTATCATCTATTCCTGCAGAATATTATATGAGAAAAAAACTTTCCAAACCAGGCGCAAGCCTGGACTTTTGTAAAGAAACTTTTGATGAATATGTTAAATGCTTTACTTATAAAACTATTAGAGGATCGTGCGAAGATTATAGAGCATCACCATCCTGTGATTTAGATATGGATAATATCGACTTTGAAAAAGAAAATAAGATAAATTGTCCTTTTCTTGTATTATGGGGAAATAAAAGTGATACAGGTAAAGTTTGGGGAGAAGTTTTAGAGATTTGGGAAACTTATAGTAACGAAAAACCTGTTGGAGAAGGTCTTGATTGCGGGCATTACCCTCAAGAGGAAAAGCCTAAAGAAGTAATTAACTGGTTAAAAAAATTTTTATAATGTCTGATTTGTCGAAAAAAAAATGTATTGCATGTGATGGCAATACTCAGCAAAAGTTTTTTCATTTATTTTTATTTCACAATAAATATAATCTTACTTTAAATATTTTTTTTCTATTCCCGCGCCCACTGTATATTTGGGGTCTACAAAATTACCTAGTCTGACTTTACCAACTTGACTTAGGATCATATAAATATCCCACTGATCAAATCTAAAATCTTTAGCAAGCCATCTAACTAGTTCTCGGTAAGCTATTCTAGTTGCGTCTTCTAAAGGTCTGGTGCTGCCAATCGCCATGAGCATATTCTCAGTTTCAAGTCTTGGCCACTCGATAGTATAATTTTTAATAAGATCAACTTTAATTGTAGTTGTTGTGGGATATTCTACTGCAACACCACAAACTTCGCCATCACCTTGGCAAGCATGAGCATCTCCAATAAATAGTCTTGCACCTGGACTTCTTACCGGAAGGTATGTGACACTTCCAGGTCCCATATCAGGAAGATCCATATTACCTCCATGATTATCTGGTGTAAGTGAGTTTATTGAGTCAATTTCAGGTGAACAGCTTAAAGTACCTATGTGAGGTTTGTACGGTAAAGTAATTCTGTCGGACCAATACACATTTTTTTCATCTAAATTTATTTTTCTAACTATTTCAGGAAGCGGATCATTTAAAGTTGCTGTGTAAGCTGTCCCTGTTAATGCTCCAAATTCTTGAATCATACAACAAGTGCCTAAAGGGTTTTGTCCTCTTGGTACCATTTTTTCAATATAAACAGCGATGGCATCTCCTTTTTCAGCACCTTCAATCATAATTGGACCGTTTTGAGGATTTAAAAATGGCATGGCTAATTTTTCACTAGGCTTATCAGTTTCTTTTTTTATTTTACCTTCAAATGCATCTCTAGTTTCAACTACTACGGTGTCACCAGGCTTAATATGCATAACGGGATCAGAGTAAGGTCCCATAGTGTAATGATAATTTCCTTGAACTTTTTCAGTTAGTTGATGGGTTTGTCCTTTACTATCTTTACCTACCCCCCTTGTCATCATTATTGAATTTTTTAGCCAAGTCATATGTTTCCTTTCTCTTTGTTAATGGGCTTCAAGGCTTAACAAGTCTCTCGCTTTTTCAACAGAGCTCAGCTGTGAAGCCGTTAAAGTTTTAATATTACTACCTTTGTGAACTAAAATACAATCTGAATTTAATTGACTTATAAAAGAAATATTTTGTTCAACAACTAAAAATGCAGTATTGAAATCTCTAGAGAGCTTTTTTAGAGTATCGGCAATAAAAGAAACAATTGATGGTTGAATTCCTTCTGAGGGCTCATCTAATATAATAATTTCAGGATTAAATATTAAAGCTCTAGCAATGGCTAATTGCTGCTGCTGACCTCCGCTTAGAGATGCACCGTTGTCATTTCTTTTTTCTTTTAAAATAGGAAAAATATTGTAAATATTTTCTAAGTTTTTTTTAACATTAAATTTTAATTTTTTTCTTGGAAATATGGGCAACATAATATTTTGTTCAACAGTTAACGTGCTAAAAATTTCTCTTCCTTGTGGAACGTAGCCTATTCCCATTATTGAACGTGATGAAGGATTTGACTTAGATATATCTTCATTTTTAAAATAAATTGAGCCTGTTCTCACTTCGATTAGACCCATAACGGTTTTCATTAGAGTTGTTTTTCCCATCCCATTTCTTCCAGTAACAGTAAGTATTTCACCTCTGTTGATTTCAAAAGAAAAATTATTAACTATGGTGGTTGATCCGTAGCCGGAAAATATATTGTTAATTTTTAAAAAATTATTTTTACTCATTAACTAACACCTAAATAAATATTATTTACACCTTTGTTTGATAAAACTTCTGATATAGTTCCTTCAAAAAACATTTTACCTAAATGTAAAACGGAAACTTTAGTGGCCGTTTGTTTAACAAAATCCATATCGTGACCTACAATTATAAATGTAATGCCTTGCTTATTTAATTTTTTAATTATTTCTCCCGTTTTTTTAGTTTCTTCAAATGACAATCCAGCAGTAGGTTCGTCTAAAAATACAAGATCAGGTTTAGATAGTGTGGCAAGAGCTATATCTAGCCATTGTTTTTTTCCATGCGAGAGATCAGCAGCTAGTGTTTCTTTTTCATCTTTTAAAGAAAAATCATTTAATAAATCATCTAGATCAAAAGATTTTTCTCTATTATTTGCTAGTGATAAATTTTCCATAACCGTCAATTCAGAAAAAACTGATGGAGCTTGAAACTTTACTCCCATACCTAATTTTATTCTTTCATGAAGCTTTAACTTTTCAATATTTTCATTTTTGTATAAAATTGTTCCGTTGTTTGGAATGTGGTAACCAATAACTAATTTAAAAAGAGTGCTTTTTCCAGCACCATTAGGACCGATAATAAATCTAATTTCTCCCTCATTAACAGTAAGAGAAACTGTATCTAGGGCAGTAAAGCCTCCAAATTTTTTAGTTAATAATTTAGTTTCTAGGATTGTAGCCATTTAAATTTTTTAATTAGTTTATTTTTTAATATTAAGATAAGGCCATCTGGAAAAAACCTTGTGGTAATCACTAATATTAAACCCATAGCAATAATTGCAAATTGAGCTCCATTAATTGCTAGCATTTGTGATAGCCAGACTAAAAATACACAACCAACAAAAACTGATAAAAAATCTTTTTTTCCACTGGCAGCAACCCAAACAACTGGCAGAGCTGCCGAAACTAATCCCATTGACGATGGAGTAATATAACCACCCCAATTAGTATATAAAATTCCACTTAAACCAGCTAACAATGAGGCAATAACAAAAGCTATCAACTGAATACGCTGTACATTATGGCCTAAGCTCGCTACTCTATCTCTATTTTCTTTGGTTGCGAGAAAAATTAATCCTGTTTTTGAATTTTTAAATTTATATAAAGCCAACAAAATAACAGCCGCAAGAAACAATATAAAATAATATTGTGTCATACCTTCAATTAAACCAAATTTTAAATTTTGAAAACCCATTGTTGGCATACCTTGCATGCCATTAAACCCATTGAGTCTTGCCGGTCCTATTGCATACTCGGGACCTGCTGTTTGCTGCATGAATGTTTCAAATACTAATGTTATAGCTAAAGTTACTATACCTACAAATACATCATAAATTCCGCCATAGAATAAGAAATACCCTACAATTAAACCAAAAAATCCAGTTACAAGTAATGCCAAAAACGGCGACCAAATACCTACACCTGCTACACCCAAAAAATTAATACTGATTACAGAAAAAGAGTACCCAGCTAACCCAAAAAAAGCTGTTTGTCCAAAACTTAAAACTCCTCCCATTCCCCATATCACGGCTAAACCAAGAGTAATAAAAGTCCAGCACATAAAATAAGATATGTTGTTTACATAATAACCATCTAGAAAAAAAGGAGCTATTCCGAATATTAAAAATATTATAACGGGTAATTTGTTTTTTTTTATACTAGTTTTCATTATTATTTTTGTCTACTTATTAGTCCACTAAAACCTTTTGGTAAAAATCTTATAATTATGATTACAGAAAATAATAAAGCTATAATTCCGATTGTGGCTTTATAAAAAAATGTAACAGAAGTTTGTACTGTACTTAAAAATGCAGCTGCAGGTACTAAACCAATAAAGGGACTGGCCCCTGCTGTAACAACAGTGATGAATGCACTTATTATAAAAGCCTGTCCAATACTTGGAACAATAGTCATTGTAGGTGCATAAAGAGCCCCTGTAACTCCAGCTAAACCAGCTCCAATAGCAAAAGTTACTGAATAAACATTATTAACATTGACTCCCATTGAAGAAGCTATTTCCGGCTTTTCAATTGTAGCTCTAGCTAAAGTGCCAAAGCTAGTCTTCATAAATAAAATATACAATAAAGCTAACAACAAAAGAGAAAAAAATATTAAAAACACTCTATATTCAGAATAAGAATAATCACCCAATTTAAAATTACCCATAGGAGTTTGTAAGCCTTCATAAGAAGGTCCAAAAATAACTAAAAAAGATTGTGAAACTATTAAGCTTATACCCCAGGTAGCAACAACTGAGTCTAAAGGTCTTCCGTATAAATATCGAATAACTAATTTTTCTAATATTAAACCAAAAATTATTGTTACCATAACTCCAAAAGCCATGGCAATTGGTAAAGGTAAATGTAAAACTTTTCCTGAAACTACAGTTCCATATGCGCCAACAGTTATAAACTCACCGTGTGCTAAATTTATAATTTTCATCATTCCAAAAATGACAGCTAGGCCTATTGCAGATAAAAGTAGAAATGAAAGTGCATCTCCAAACTGATAGACAATATTAAAAAGCATAATCATAAATTTAATTTATTCACCTGTTTGATTTAATAAACAAACTTAGCGATATTTTTTATATCGCTAAGTTTTAATGTTTTGTTTATTTTTTTGGTGGTTTGCTAGGTGTATACTGAGAATAATCAGCTTTTACAGGTAAATTACAGCCTGCCTCACCTAACCAATAAGGTTTAATATCTTTCCAAATTTTTGGTATAGATACTTTGTGTCCTTTTCCAACGTGAACCAAGAAAATCGTATGACTTCCGTGGTGACTTTTTGGATCAATTGACACAACTCCTGAAGGACCATCAAAAGAAATACCAGTCTCTAAAGCAGCAATTACTTTTGGTCTATCTGTAGTACCAGCTAGTGCAACTGCTTTTGCATAAATATTAATTGCATTGTATGCATTTGCAGCTTCCATATTTACATATGGTTCATTAGGATATTCAGCATGAAATCTCTTGATAAAATCTTTACTTTTATCATGATATTCACCAGACTTAATTACTTCATGCACTTCTTCGATGTAGTTAACCGTAACATACATATTTTCTAATGCTGGCGGAGCAAATCTTCTATGTTCGTACGCTTGACCTACATTGATTGAGGTAGCCATTGGAATTCCTAAGCCTGCCGATGCCTGTTGTTCATAGAAAGAAGCTTGTTTTGCTCCAACTAATAAAGTCATTAAGACATCTGGTTTAGCTTTTTGTATCTTTTGAATTGTTTGACTATATTGAGAAACATCAAGTGGGATAAACTCTTCTCCAACTAAATTTCCTCCATTTTCCTTTATTATTTGTCTAACCCATTCAGCAGATATTTGTCCAAAGTTATAATCAGCTGCGATTGTGTAGACATTTTTTCCATATTTTTCCATCATCCAAGGAACTAATGTACTAAATTGTTGTTCTGGAACAGCTCCAGTAACAAAAACGTTTTTATCACAAACTCCACCTTCATATTGGTTGTTGTAGAAGTAAAGCATTTTAGCTTTATCCATTATAGGTCTGATTGCTTCTCTAGACGCACTTGAGAAAGCTCCAAAAACTACATCTACTTTATCTTTTTCTATTAGTCTTCTAGCAAACTCTTGAAAACGTGTATTGTTTGACTGAGTATCATATCTCACGATTTCAAGTTTTCTTCCAAGTACTCCGCCTTTAGCGTTTATTTCTTTAACTGCTAATTCGTAAGCATGAATTTTTGGAACTACAGCAATTGCAAAATTTCCAGTTTCATCTTCCAAGATACCTAGTTTAATAGTTTCTGCAGACCAGGCATTTGAAAATAATAAAAATAAAAATGATGTAATTAGTATTGTTATTTTTTTCATATATTTCCTTTTGTTTTATTTTTTTATATTCAACATCATAATCCCCTCAATTAATACCCTCTAAAACTTATGTTAATCTGTTAAATTGTTTTACTTAGGACAACTGAAGGTTGTAAAAAATTTATTTAGATATTTTATTTTATTATTGTTCCGTAATAATTAATTAAAAAAATTCCTAGAACAATTAAAACAATTCCAGTTAGGCCAAAAAAATTTGGCGTTTGATTAAATTTTATTAGTCCAATAACTGTAACACCTGTAATAGTTAAGCCGCCATATGTGCATAAGTAAAAGCTACGGGTATTGTATTCATAGCTCTTGATAAACAAAAAATAGCAGCAATAATAAAAATAGAACAGATTGTAGATGGTATAATTTTTGTAAATCCCTCGCTAATTTTCAGAAAGTACCCATTGGCAATAATGCCAAAAAATATCGCGGCAGTTAAATAAAGATAAGACAATATTTTCATATATAATGATTTTGTCTTAATAATTGCTTCATTTTCTACAAAATAGTTAAATATAATTAAAAACAATCAGAGGTTGAGGGATAATTATGCTGTCAACTATTAAAAAATTTATTAAGCTACAAAATAGTATGAGAGAGCAATTAAAATTTAAAGTAGCAGCTGTTCAATATGAGCCTAGCCAATTTAATAAAAAATTAAATATAAATTCTTTATTAAAGCTATCTGAACAGGCTGCTAATGAAGGTACAAAGCTTATAGTAACACCAGAAATGGGAACTACGGGATACTGTTGGATGGATAGAAAAGAAGTTGAGCCTTACGTTGAGGCTATTCCTGGACACACAACAGATAAATTTTTAGAAATAACAAAAAAATACAATTGTTACATAGTTGTAGGAATGCCTGAAATAGATAAAGAGACTAATTTATATTATAATTCAGCGGTTCTTATTGGCCCTAGTGGGATTGTTGGTAAACACAGAAAAAGTCATTCCTACATTGCTGAGCCTAAGTGGTCTGCTCCCGGTCAAAAGCATGTAGTGTTTGAAACTGAAATAGGAAAAATAGGAATTTTAATATGTATGGACATACATTTTATAGAAACAGCAAGACTGATTGCTTTACAAGAAGCCGACATAATTGTTCATATTAGTAATTGGCTGGGTGAACGAACGCCAGGATCTTATTGGATAAGTCGAGCTTTTGAAAATAGTTGCTATTTAATTGAAGGAAATAGATGGGGCCTAGAAAGAACTGTTCAGTTTAGTGGAGGCAGTTGTGTAATTAATCCTGACGGATCTATTGCATCTGTGATTGATAAAGGGGATGGCCTTGCTTACGCCGATATTGATCTTAATTGGCCGAGAGAAAGAAAAGTATTAGATGAAAAAGTTTTTAATGATAGACGACCTGAAATGTACATGAATCTTCCAACAGATCCTTATTTATGGAATCCTTTAGAATTTTTTGGTTTATACGGTTTAAATCCTCTTCCAAAAGGAAAAAAATCAAAAATTTCAATTACTCAAATGACAACAACAAATAAAATAAAAGATAACTTAACTAAAATGCTTCAGTATTTGAGTTTAGCTAAAGAAGCAAAAAGTGAAATGGTAGTATTTCCTGAGCTGTGTCTGACAGGACACTTAAATGGGAATTCTTCACCATTAAAAAAAGAATCTACAGAAATTAATATTTTAGCTGATTATGCAAATCTAAATGATATTTATATCTATTTTGGATTTGCAGAAGAAGAAGATGGTCAATTTTTTAATTCCACAGCTTTATTAGGTCCAGAAGGATTGTTAGGTATTTATAAAAAAATTCACTTAAACAAGGAAGATAAAAAATGGGCTTCTGAAGGTAATGAATGGAAATTTTTTGATACGAAAATTGGGAGAATTGGATTAATAATAGGATACGATGCAATTTTTCCAGAGTCTGCAAGATGTTTGGGTTTACAAGGTTGTGATATTATTTTGTGTGCATCCGCACAAAAAGGAATTTTCACTCACGGACATAAAGGGAGCAAAATAAGACAGAATTATCCAATACCAATGGGAGCTGACCCAAATCATTGGAATCATTTTCGTATGAGAGGTGGGGAGAATAATGTTTATTTTTTATATTCTAATATTTTTGACAAAAAAAATAATTTTTTAGGTAAAAGTGGTATTTTTGGCCCAGATCCATTTAAATTTCCTAGGGAAGAAAGTTTAATTCATAATAATGAGGATATTACACACCTAGTGATTGATACCTCGAACTTGGATACTAACTATCCAACTAATGTAGTGAGAGATAAATTTATGATGTCAATGAGACAGCCTCAACATTACATACCTTTAATTAAACATCATCAAAAAAAATAATTTTCAAAATTTAATTTAAAAAAAGGACTATCCTAAGACTATCTATGGATCACTCCTAGGTCATTCCTAGGTCACTCTCACTGGCCATACATTTTTCCTCATTACCATTAATGCTATCTGTGTACCACCCCTGTATCACCGAGAATGAATAGTGGTACCAAGTCGGTTTGGTAATTTGAAAGTTTTAAAGAGGGGTAACACCCTTATTGGAGTAGATGTAACTTATATCTTACCTATATACCTTGTTTCAGACAGACGTAGGCAACAAAAACTTAATTAAAATTATAAAAAAATTACAAAAAATATTTTTGAAAAAATGATACCTTAATTAAAAATAAAGAAAGGAGAGATGTGACTTTTATAAAAAAATATCTTAAATGGTTGAGTACTTTTCTGGTTTTAACTGGAATACTTTTGACTAACTTAAATATCTACCCTGTAAACATAATGTTTCATGGCGCAGGAGTTGTAGGTTGGACGATTGCTGGTTTTCTATCTAAAGATAAAGCAATTCTTACAAACTTTGGATTACAAATACCTTTGTTTTTAATCGGTTTATATCAATTAATCTAAACCGTAACCTGCTGATCTTACAGTTCTAATTAGTTTTTTCATTTTTTTAAGTTTATTAATTATAAATCCATAAATAATCATATTTACGACTATTAGGGCTATTCCCAGGTATATCTGTAAATCTTTAGTTAGGTTTATTGGATAAACAATCGGCACTAAATAATTTTGAATAAAACCTTCAGTATATGTTGTTAGATTAGCTTTATGTAAAAACCAATTTTCAAGATAAGTCAGAGGACATATGGAATGAGTTAATTCGATATAGGATCCCCAAATAAAAGCGGGAATGTGGATAAAAATAATTTTTGTTGTAATAAAAAATAATAACGCACCAAATACAACAAAGAGAATAAAAGTAAAATGAATAATTAATGTTAAATCTGCAGCCAATTCATACATTTATTTTTTACTTTTCTTGGTTATTAAATAAATAACTAAAATCAAAAGTATTGTAGCACCACAACAAACCCAGAACTATGATCGCTAAAAGTTTTTTCATTTTGTATAAAATTTACTTTTTCTTTATTTTTTCAATTTGATCAAAAGCAGAATTAATAGCCCTCATTTTTTTCTTACTTTCTTCAATCACTTCTTTGGGCACTCCTTTGTTCATCAATATATCAGGATGGTGCTCTTTTGAAAGTTTAAGGTATTTTTTTCTGACAGTTACAAAATCATCATTAGAACTACAACCTAATACTATATAAGGATTTAACTTATCAGAACTTTTTCTTGACTCTTTAATCCCTTCAAATTGACTTTCACTTAAACCAAAAATTTTTGCAATACCTCTTATCATTGTGATTTCAGAGTTGGACACATTGCTGTCTGCTTCTGCAATATAAAACAATGTGTTGATGACCTCATCTAGAACCGCAGGATTATTCCTATAAATTTGTGCTATCTGTTGGGCGTAAGGTTCATAGCCAAGTGAGTCTTCTTTGGCTTTGTTAAATATTTTTCCAACCTGATCCATTTCGTGTTCAGGAATTTTTAATTTATCTTTTATGGCAATTAATTCTTCTTTTGAGACATGTCCATCCGCTTTAGCTAGCTTCGCTGTTAGAATAATTAGTGCAATAGCAAAAATTTGCTGAGGGGGAGCAAAGCTTTGTTGAAAACCTGATCTTCTAGCCGACGAGATTTTGCCTCCAACCATTGAACCTATTAAAGCTCCAATAGGACCGGCAAATGAAAAACCAACTAAGCCACCGATAAGACTTCCCCATATACTCATATTTGACCTTCTGATAAAAACTCCACAGCAGATACTGTGCTACACACCATTAAACTCATAACCACGATCCCTAAAAGTTTTTTCATATCAAGAAGTTTATCAAACTATCCTTAATATAGAACCAAGCAAAATTTTTGTGTATAAAATTTATATATACAGTCAATATTTTTTCATTTATTAAAATAAAATATATATCTAATGATAAATTTTACCAATGTATTACTATTTTTAATATTAATAACTTTACTTACTTACACCTGCATGCCATGGCAAGGTATAGCTAAAGGAACTTGGTTTACACTTATAAAATACTGGATTGGTTTCTTTGCTTTATTTGGTGTGGTACTAGCAATTTTATTTAAGCTAAATTTAATCACTTAGTATTTACTAATTTTTGTGTAATTCTGTCCAAGATAATAGCTAAAATTACAATACCGGTTCCACCAATTACAGCCGATCCAATATCTAATCTCCCTAAAGCAACATAAACTGTAAGCCCTAGTCCACCCGCACCAATTAATGCAGCAATAACAACCATAGATAAAGACAACATTAATGTTTGATTTATACCTACCATTATCGTTTTAAGTGCCAGCGGCATCTCAATCTTTATTAAAATTAATAATTTTGTTAAACCTAAA
>Ga0209089_10004730_pt1 | contig 11287 bp, 14 predicted proteins | sample ArcticOcean_MG_C_FD_187431 | JGI IMG/M metagenome (GOLD analysis project Ga0209089, IMG submission 187431) | Marine microbial communities from western Arctic Ocean - ArcticOcean_MG_CB2_150 (SPAdes) (version 2) | ecosystem: Environmental > Aquatic > Marine > Oceanic | place: Arctic Ocean: Canada...
AAAGACCACTAGTCAAATCAGATATTGAAAATGCAATTAGAGAGAGATTAAATCAATTTTATATAGATACAGAAGTAATTTCAATTACAGACTTTGAGTTTTCACCATTATTTGCAAAAGCAATTGAATCTAAAGTAGAAGCAGAACAAAAAGCCCAAAAAGCAGAAAATGATCTAATTAGAATTGAAGTAGAAGCAAGACAATTAGAAGCTCAAGCAGTAGGTTTAGCAGCAGCAAACGTTGCAGAAGCACAAGGTGAAGCAGAGGCAATTTCAATTATCAATCAAGCACTATCAAATAATCCATTCTACATAGAATGGCTAAAGACACAAGCATGGGATGGTAAACTTCCACTTGTAGTAGGTGAAGGCGGAACACCGTTTATTTCAATTCCAACTCAACCATAAAATAATTAAAGTAAAATATTATTTTTCCTTAGTCTTATCATTATCTCTAATTGCATCATACATTGCTAGAAATTGTTCTGGCTCATTTTGTCTATAATTTTTTTCAAGTTTTTGAATTGCTTGATGAGATAATGATTCACCTTTATTTTCATAATATTCTTTAATTATTTGTGAAGGTGTTTTTTCAATATTATATTTTTCAAGTGTTTGATTTATGGATCGTTTAGAAAAGAAATCACGAAGTAGTAATGTGTATACAAGATAAGAAGAAACTGCAATCAAAACAACGACTAGAATTGGTATTATGATAATAGCAGCCATACAATTCTAAATTTAATTTGTATATTTCACTGTTATTATTTTTTAGTAATGAGAATTTTCCTTTAAAAAATCAAGTTAATGTTAAATGTAGTATTTTCATATTTTAAATAAATTGGGAGAATTTCAAGAATTTACTGAGGCATTATTTGGACAATTATCAGTTGAAATTGACGAAGAGAAAGAAATTATCAAATTAGCAAGTAGAGCCAATGATGACATAGGTCGAAAAGTAAAATTTAAGGACTTGGAAGATATTGCAACAGATATTTTTTCAGAATACAAGAATAAAGTAGAAGAATTTCTAGGAGTAAAAATTCCAGAAAATATCAAATTAGAATTTCCAGAATTGACAGATCTAAAAAGATTGAAAGGAAAAAAAGTATTCGCAGATAAGGAATCAAAAGAATTTGTAACAGAATTATTTAATGCCGTTGCAAAAGAAGACAAGACACGAATTGCAGAATTGATGCAAGAAGATACTGCAAAATATTTAGTCTATTCGACATATGCAATTCAATATATTTCTAAAATTACAACAACATATGGGGATTATTTAGATTCAATAATTTATTTAAATAAATTTATTCTATCAAGATATCCAGAAATAATTCTCCATAAACAAGGCAAACCATATGAATTAAAATTTGATAGGGTAAACTCGGGATATATAGGAGCTGTAAAAATGACAGTTCTTGAAGAATTAATTCATGCTACACAAGAAAATTTACAACAAGTAAATAAAAATGCAGCAATTGAAGTAAATAAAATAAATGAAGAACTAGCAAGTATAATTTTATCATTAGATACTGAAACAATCAATAAACTTTCAGAATATTGTCAATTACAAGCTGTACCAGATGATTTCCCATTTGCAAAAAAAGCAAATCTATTTTTCTTTTTGAATCCAGATCATTTCTTAATTGAACAAATAGGTCCGGACGTAATGACATTCACGCATGTAGAAATAGATCCAAAAATAGGAGAATCAATCCCACAACTTTTAGATATTTATAAAAAATGGTTAGTTCCAATACAACAACATCATGCAGCATTTACAGCAATGGAAGGAATGGCAGCTTTTGTAATTGGGAATATTTTAAAAGATGATCAAGATTTTCAAAATTATCTTACCACGTTTATGGGAACTGATTTTTCAGCATATCAAGTACGAAAAAATATGGGTAAAGACTTCACTAAGGCAGTATATGAAAAATTAGGTACAAGCACATTTAAAAAAATTAACAATATTCCCCCAAATACAAAAGAGTTGAAAGATCCTCAACTATACATAAAAAAACTGAGTTAGTAATATTGAGTGAAAAATTTGATCCACTAGTTGCAGAATGGGTATCATTTGTAAGAAATCCAAATTTCAACTTAATTGAAAAATGCCTCAAATTCTCACAGTTAATAGAGTATCCAGATTTACATGTTGATGAATATATTAAAAAAATAAATCGAATTGGAATGTCACTAAAAGAATCAATCAGCGATATAAAAAATCCAACATATCTAATCTCAATGTTAAACGAACATCTCTTTGAAAATTTAGGTTATAGTGGAGATGATGATGATTACTATAATCCAAAAAATAATTTTCTTAACGAAGTGATTGATAAAAAATTAGGTCTTCCAATTACAATATCTATTCTTTATGTTGAAATTGCAAAGTTTATTGGATTAGATCTTAAAATTGTAGGCTTTCCAGGTCACATACTAGCAAAGTACAATGAAGAAATGATTTTAGATCCATATTATGATGGGCGTTTATTAAATATCGATGATCTTCAAGAAATTTTAGATGCTAATTTTAGTGGAGAGTTAGAATTTAAACCAGAATTTTTAGACGAAGTAACGTCAGAACAACTATTGATACGAATGGTTCGTAATTTAAAAAATTCATACATACAATCATTCGTATATGATAAGGCATTACGCTGTGTAAACATGGCATTAGCAATTGAACCAGAAGCTCCAGAAGACATTAGAGATAAAGGGATTTTAGAGCAGCGATTATTAAATTCTGAAAAAGCATTAGAGTATTTGAACAAATATTTAGAAATAAATCCTAATGCAGAAGATATAGATTTTATTTTAGAATTAATTAGAAGTATAAAGACAAAAAATTAATCAAAGTATAGAATCTATGTCTTTTCCATCTTTGATCATAGTTATTTCGTGACGAGCGATTTTATTTCGAAGTGCCCCTTTGACAATATCTAATTCACTACGAAGCAATGCAATTTCATCTTCAAGTTTTGCAACTCGCTCATAAACAGTTTCAGCTTCTGAACTCATAATTACTTATCAAGAAAAAATTGTCTTAAAAAGTTATGGGTGAATAGTTTAACCAGTATATTATATTTTTAAATTATAATTCAAATTCTTGACGACATTTTTCGCACTTTGCTCTTTCTTGACCAGGTGAGCCTAAAAGAAAGATTTTTCCAATTGTGTGACATAAAGGACACATTCCAATAGTAGCATTTTTTGGACCTGTACGAATAATTTTTTGACTTTTTCTACGTCCCATAAAAAAACTCTCTAAATCACTCTATTAAGTTTTAATGGCGCGGGGAGAGGGATTCGAACCCACGAGTTCTTGCGAACATGAAATTAGCAATCTCACGCCCTACCAGGCTAGGCGACCCCCGCATAATTAGAACTTGAAGTATCTGTAAATAAATTCATTCGTTATCACATAGTAGAATTAATTAGAAGTATATCAAAATCTTGCAATAATGAGTAAAAAAGCTGTAGTAATGAAAGGCGACGGTATTGGACCTGAAGTTGTAGATTCAATGCTAAGAGTTCTAAAAGAGTGTAACTTTCAATCAGAGTTAATTTTATGTGAAGCAGGATCAGAACAATGGGAAAAGAACGGAAGAAAAGATACATCATACATTCCAGATGCAACTATGAAGACATTAGAGGAGGTAGATTGTTGTTTTAAAGGGCCAACCACTACAATTCCAATTCCAGAAGCACCTAGAAGTGTTGCAGTTACATTAAGACAAAAATTTGATCTTTATGCAAATATTAGACCAACTAAAACTTATGATAGATTAACACCAAATAGAAAATTAGATTGTGTCTGTTTTAGAGAAGCAACTGAAGGTCTCTACACAGGTGTAGAAACAAAAATTACAGATGATGCAGCAATAGCAATCAGAAAAATTACTAGACAAGGAAGTAGAAGATTAGTTGACTCTGCAGTAGATTGGGCAAATAAATTCAATATGAAAAAAATGGTTGCAATTACAAAAAGAAATATCTTAAAACAAACAGATGGAATATTTTGGGAGGAGACACAAAAAGCAGTAGAAGGAACTGGAATAGAATTATCAGAAATTTACATAGACAACATGGCACAACAAATGGTAATTGCAACTGAACAGTTTAATGGTTCAGTATTAGTTAGTACTAATTTATTCATGGATATTATTTCAGAGCTTGCATCAGCTCTAGTAGGTTCAATTGGATTAATTTATTCTGCAAATATTGGAAATAATTATGCAATGTTTGAAGCAGCACATGGAAGTGCACCACAATTTACAGGACAAAATAAAGTAAATCCAACAGCAACTGTGTTATCAGGAGCTTGGATGGCAGATTATATGGGCGAGAAAGAAGTTAGAGATGCAATATTTGCTGCAACTGAACAAGTCATTAATGAAGGAAAAACAGTAACATGGGATATTGGCGGTAATGCAACAACTACACAAATGACAGATACAATTATCACATATGCAAAAGATAGATTAAAAAAATAATTAATTTTTTGATTCTACAAGAATTAGTTCTTCAAAGAAAAGTTTCTTCTTTGCAATAATAGTAGTTTTCAAACCTAATTTTTCAGTATAATCTATGAGTTTTTGATAATTTGATAAAGAAGAAGTAACAAAAATAAATTTTCCAGATTCTTTAAGATTTTTTAAAGCTGAGTCAAAGATTTTTTTAGGTATCTCAAATCCTTCAGCACCTCCATCAGTTGCAATATCTAAAATTTCATCAGTTGCAAGATAAGGTAAATTGCAAACAATAAAATCAAATTTTATTTTTAATGCATCTGAACTATTACAACAAATCAAATTATTTGTTTTGTAAGAGCTTTGATATTGTAATACATTATAATTAATATCAGTTCCAACAACAAAAGCAAAATTTTTAGAAAGTAATTTTGTAAGATATCCAGATCCACTTCCAATATCTAATGCATAATCTCCTTTTTCATTTTCAATATTATTTGCAATGAAAAATGTATCCTCAGATGGAGGATATTCATCATTTTGTAATAATTTGCTTTCCAAGATTAACTATTTCATCCCCTGAAAGTTCATCAATGCGTTTCTCTATACCACTTTGTTTATTGAATTGTTTTAAAATATTTTTTACCGTTTTTCTCCTATAAGAAAAAATATCATTAATGATAGAAATTAATTTTTTATCCATATTAATTTTTTTAGAAATCTTTAAAATTACTGAATCAACTTTTGGTGGAGGTGAAAAATTATTCTTACCAACGTCAGATATTTTTTCAATATCAAATCCATAAGTTGCAATTATGCTAATAGCCCTTCTATTTTTTGACTGTGTAAGAAGTTTTTCTGCAAATTCTTTTTGGACCATAATTATTCCGTGAGAAAAAGAGTTCTGTGCTAACCATTCAATGGCATCTTTACTCCTAGAATAAGGAAGGTTAGAAACAAAAATAGTAAAATCATATTTTTTCTTAAAGCCATCACCTGACTCTAGTATAAGATTATGAAATGTAGAGAATTCAATTTTTGCTTTTTTAATGAGATTTTCATCAGCATCAACTGAGATAACTTTTTGAGCATGTTTACACAATAACGGAGTTAATATACCAAGTCCAGTTCCAATTTCAAAAACAATATCAGTTTTAGAAATTTGAGCTTCGTTAACAATAAATTCTGCAATAGATTGGGAGTTAAGAAAGTGCTGTCCCAATAATTTACGTTTTATCATTTCTTAACAAAGAGATTCATTCTACTTTCACCAGAAATTTCATGCAAAATTCTTTCAGAGATATGTTTTACTGGATCCTTGAATCCAACTCTATCTTTTAAGTCAACATAACTTGTAAATTTTTTCTTTTCTCTTTCTTCAAGCATTATTTTCATGTATGTTTTTCCAATTCCAGGAATTAATTCAAGTGTATGTATCCTTGGAGTTAATGATCTTGCATTGTTAAGATATTCTACAAATTTTATTTCATTTGCAGTTACAATATTTTCTACAACGGTAGATAATTCACTTTGAGCAGATAATGAAATATGATCATATTCCATTTTTCCCAATACAGATGAAATTTTAGTTCTACCTTCCTTACCAATGTAAATTTTTTCTCCAATTTCAAAAGTTGAATTTGGAATACCTAAAACTTCTAAAAGAGTTAAACGATCTTCACCAATAGAAGTGATAATAATACCATCTCTTCCCCTTATTGTGGTTGATTTTCCTCTAGGATTATAATCTAAAACATATGCATACTCTTCATACTTTCGAGGAGGGGATTTGGCCCGATACAAAAGTTAATACTCCAAAAAATTATGAATGTCCCTGAATTATTTTGAGCATTTTTTCCAGGGTTTCAGCAAGAATTAATTTTTTCCAACCAAATGTAAATGAACGTAATTCAGCCATACTTGTTGGTCTAATATTAACAATTTCAACAGCTTCATCTTCTGTTAATTCACAATTTTTGATAAGTTGTTTTTTCATTTCTTTTGCATCTTTAGAATCTATAGATGTAGAAAATTTTGAAACATAATCATATGTCCAACGTTGTATTTGATCCATTTCTTCAACATCAACTTTACCTAAAATTTCTTTTACTTCTGAAAGAGAAATTGATTGTTTTTTTTGTACTTCTTCCATAATTATACACCGAATGGTTTTATATGATCTAATCTAGTGATTAATGTTTTTGGCTTATCACCTAATTTTACACTAAGTGTGATAGCACGTCTACCAACATTTGTGATAATACCTACTTTACCGTGATATCTTCTATGTGGTAATCCTTTGTGTTGTCGAGGATCAATGATGACAAGTGCTTGTTGACCTTCATGGTATTCACGTAACAAAAATGATACTCCTCTAGGGGCTTTTTTTGTCATTACAGATCTAGATTTATGTTTAAAACCATGTGAACGACCATGGGACTTTTTAGTTGCCATGAGTGTAAAATCTTCGAAAGCCCTATTTTAACACTTAGTACATATCTTTAGAAAATTAACCAATAATATCAGTTCTAAGTTGACCACATGCAGCTGAGATCTCAATACCTTTTTCAATTCTAATGGTACAATTAATACCTGCATTAGACAGAATTCTTTCAAATTCATGAACTCGATTATTAGAAGGACGTTTAAAATCACCAGCAGTCGGATTGATAGGAATCAAGTTAACATGTGAGCCATTACCACGTAAAAGTTCAGCTAAATCATTTGCAATTTCAGAAGAATCATTAATTCCATCCATTAAAGCATATTCAAATGTCACACGTCTTCCAGTTTTCTTAAAATAATTATATCCAGATTCAATAATTTCTTCAACAGAATTAGAAGTTGCAGTAGGAACTAATTTTTTACGTAGTTCATTATTTGGGGCATGTAAAGATATTGCAAGACCAATCTGTAAATTTTCTTCAGCTAATTTTTCAATTCCAGATATAATTCCAATAGTGGAAATAGTTATGTGACGTTGGCCTAAACCAAATCCTTTAGGATGAGTTAAAATTTTTACGGCTCTAATCATTTCATCATAATTTGCCATAGGTTCACCCATTCCCATAAAAACTAAATTTGTTACATGTTCTTCTCTTTGTTGTAATATTTCTGCAAAATGAATTACTTGAGATACAATATGTTCAGCTTTTAGATTTGTTTCAAAACCCATTTGTCCAGTTGCACAAAATACACATCCCATTGCACATCCAATTTGAGTTGAAACACAAATTGTTGATCTTGGATGACCACCAATTTTCGAGGGATCATATTGCATTAAAACAGTTTCAACAGAAGTATCATTAGTTAAATTAAGTAATAATTTTGTAGTATCACCGTCCTCACTTACAATGCGATGAGTTTCTTTTGCAGAACCTATCGTGTAACCAGCTTTAATTAATTCTGCAATCAATGTTTTTGGAAGTTGTTTGATATCAGAAATATTTTTAGGAAATTTATAATACAAAGGAAGTAAAATTTGATCTGCCCGATATCTAGGGTAACCCATATCAATTATTAGTTGCTCCATTTCTTCAGGAAGAAGTCGATAAAGATCAATCACGATACAGTATCAGACTATGAAATGATATTATAATTTAATGAATGTAGATAAAAAAAAATAAGAGAAAAAGGCACTCTAGAGGTTAGAAGTCATCAGATGTAATATTTGCACCATGATCTTCCACCGAGTCTACCTCAGGTTCTACTGTAGCATCTACCTCAGGTTCTACTGTAGCATCTACCTCAGGTTCTACTGTAGCATCTACCTCAGGTTCTACTGTAGCATCTACCTCAGGTTCTACTGTAGTCTTAATTTTAGGCTCTTTGACTTTTTTAGGAGTTACTTTTTTAGTATCTTTCTTTGTTTTTTTGTCTGTATCTTCAGGATCAATAACACCTGCTGCACCTAAAGCAAAGATTACTTCTTCCTCAGGATGATGAGGACTATCCACCATTCTAGCAATTCGTTTTTTACCTGATTTCTTAAAGTATATTCTGTAAGTACTTGTGTGTGCAACTACGTTTCCACCAATAGGTCTAGTTGGATCTCCAAAGAAGACATCAGGTGAAGCCATAACTTGATTGGTTGCAATTGCAGCACAATCATATGTTTCTGCAATTCGAACCAACAAATGAACAAAATGATTTAGTTTTTGTTGTCTAACAGATAGTGTACCTCTTCCAAGATATTCAGCACGGAATAATCCAACTGCAGAATCTGCAACAACTAACTTAACATTGTGTTCTTCAATTATAGCACCAGCTTCTTCAAGAATTAATGTTTGATGTGCACTGTTGTATGCACGTGCTACGATTATTCTATCAAGAACTTTTTCTGGATCCATGTCATGAGCTTGAGCAATTGTAACAATTCTTTCAGGTCTAAAAGTACCCTCAGTATCAATATACAAAACACCGCCGTCAAGTCCACCTTCTTCTTTACTTTTTTGAACCATTACAGACATTGTATGAGCAAATTGTGTTTTACCACAACCAAATTCTCCATAAACTTCTGTTAAAGCTCTAGTTTCAATACCACCATCAAATAGTGTGTCAAGACAATTAGTACCAGTTGTAATTTTACCAATACTTTGTCGAATTTTATAAAGTTCACTTGCACTGATAAAATCTTTAGTAAGTAAGCCACCTTCAACTAAATGTTTTCGGGCTTTATTGACAATTTTTTCAGCAGTATCCTTTTCCATTCCAGTTATTTCTGCAATGTCAACAGGACCTCTAACGATAAGGTCCATGACGTTGTGGACACCTGCATCGGATAATTTTCTTGTAGTTACAGGACCTACACCCTCTAAACTATCTAATCTTAAATCTTCAACCATACCGTATAGTACGGTACCAGTACTTTATAAGAGTATTGTTTTGAAAATTGATCGTTGAATTGTAAAAGTTATGATGAATAATTAACGTCGTTTTCTTCTTTGACCAGGTTTGTTTTGTCCTGGGTATCTACCTAAAGCAAATCGTTTTTTGAAATTACCTTTATTTGCAACACTAGAACTATCGCCTATTATTTTTCTTCCTTCTACTTTAGGAGTTTGTCCTCTAACTTTACCAGCTTTGGTAAGTGAACCGTGTGTTGCCATAACTTAAGATATGAATTAGTGAATTTATGTATTTGGATGACTACCAATACTTTGCTTTGATGATTTCAATGACTTTTTCATGTTCAGGACTCTTTCGACGTGCATATTTTTCCATAGCACTAAGTGGAACACCACCAAGAGATCTGGCAATAGCATTAAAGAAGTATCTTTGTGGTCCTCTTGCACCTGTTTTAGTCATGAATTTTTGAATTGCATATTTGAAATTATGTTGCCATGTCTTGTAAAGAACACCTAGTTGAGCAGGAGTCATTTCTTGTCCAATATTAAAAAATTGAGATGATTCTAACAATCCAATTGGAACAAAGGTTAGAGCAGTAGCAGTAAACATGGAATCAGGTTGTTCATGTTCTAATTCACTAAGTAATCTAATAGTATCCCATGAATCCTCAGGGGTTTCATCATTGTCAAGACCCATAATTAGTGTAAATGCAGGGATCCAATAATTTTCATTCATTGTTTTTACACCTTCTTTTACAACCCAGTGCCATTCAGATGGATCATATGGTGCGAGTTTTCTATCAGCATATTTACCAATTAATCTAAGACTTCCAGTTTCAAGTCCAGCTTGTACACCAATCATGTTATCAGGTCCAGCTTTCATAATTCTAGATAAGTTAGGAAGAAGTTTCTCATCAGCAATTGCTCCAGCTAATGTTCCATGAGTTGGATTGGTATGTTCAACTCCAGTAGACATGATTGCAGTAAACAATTCTTCTAATGCTTCTCGATTTGGTTCCATTCCTTTTGCAGTTCTTGGATCCATACCATAAACGAAAATATCATCACTGTGAATCCATGCAGATTTTGATCCACCTTTTTTAATGTTAACTTCAATTTCTTGCTTCACTTTCTCTGGGGGATAGTATCTTAATGATCTTAATGTGACATCACAAAACTTACATCCCCTTCCACAACCACGCATTACCTCAACCATTCCATGCATGCTAGGTTCTACAATATTTGGAATCTCCTCCAATTCAGGTCTATCCCAAAAATTTACAAACCTTCCATGAATTTTTTTACCTTCCCTTTCAAATTCTTTTATGTTAACTTTAAAATCACTTCTTTTTCTAAATGGATCCATATTTTCAAAATCACCATTAATCAAATAATTAAAGAATCTTCCAGCATGTCCATCAATTTCAGGTGCAATACCACCTAACTCCCCTTCTAAAATGGCATAAATTCCAAATTCTTCAATTTTTGCAGGATCATAATTGTATTGCCAGGTACCAGATGCGCCAGAAATTACTTTTGCTTTACTTCCAGTTTTTGCTTTAGCAGCTTTAATTCTATAATGTAAGTCTGCATTGTAAAATTCATCATAAGATGTTTGTTTTCTTCCATAAGTAAATGTCATAGTAACTGGACCCATTCCAAGTGGATCCATTTCATAAGTTCCAATAACTTCGGTTTCAGGACCAATGAATTTTTCAATGTGATTTGGATGAGCAATAACTACATCTTTTCGTGCAAAGCCATCACGTAACAAACCAGCTTCTAATTTTCTTAATCCATATGGAGCATATTTTGCCGCACCGTCAATATCAGGTGACCAATTACAAATGAAATCAAATAGAATTTTTGGAGTTACTTGTTTGCCAAGAATCTTGTACCAAAAGCTCTTTGGGTCTCTATTAGGATCTAATGCTGGAGCACATCCAAAAAATGTTGCCAAAGA
>Ga0209089_10004741_pt1 | contig 11280 bp, 2 predicted proteins | sample ArcticOcean_MG_C_FD_187431 | JGI IMG/M metagenome (GOLD analysis project Ga0209089, IMG submission 187431) | Marine microbial communities from western Arctic Ocean - ArcticOcean_MG_CB2_150 (SPAdes) (version 2) | ecosystem: Environmental > Aquatic > Marine > Oceanic | place: Arctic Ocean: Canada...
CTACTTCCAGTACCAGTAAGTGTAGATGTTGCACTTGAACCAGAATTAGCAGTAGTTCCAGTAATACCTTGATGTGTTGCTAACTGTAAATTAAATGGTGTTAATGTAAAATCACCAGATGCATCATGTGTTCTTTTTGCAAGTGTTTTTTCTAAATCTGAATAAATTGGATAATTTGTTTCTTCAAGTTTTACACCAGAATCAAGTTTTAATAGTTGATAAAAGTTTTCATCTGCTGCAGCTTCAACTGTATCTGTCGCAGTATATACTTTTGCACTTAATCCTAAAGCAATCTTAAAACGATTAGCACCAGCAGCTGCATAGTTGTATGCACCTTGTGCTGGGTCTAGAAGATTACCATCAGTATCAGAAGTTATTATAGATTCTGTAACCTGAAATCCGACTCTATAGGATGGAGTACTTGTAAACTTTTCAAGAATAAGAGACTCTGCTTCTTTAAAAACAAAATAACCACCGACAAAAAATACACCAGATTGACAACTAACAACTGCGGCAGCAGTTTCTGCACCAGTAGATATACCAGCAGCACCTGCAGAACTCACTGTATTTGCTTGAGTTGATGTACCCTCAATCGTAATAGTTTCACCATCATCAAATGTATTATTATTTAAATAGTTAACCACTATAACTGGTTGGTCTGTTGCTGTGGATGCAGCAGATGAAACGACTACAGCTCTAGCATTAGATGTTGCACCAGTTGCAATTCCATTTGCAAAATCTGCAGCAGTAATATCAGCACCACTAAACTGTGTTTCTAACTGAATCGTTTTTATGTTATTATCATAATTTAACTCACAACCCAACACAATACTACCATCTTGAAAGGTATGAGAACCATACCTCTCAACTTGTTTTTGTAATATTGACTGTAATTGTGTTACTTCTCTTGCTTGAACTGCAAAACCAGGCCGAAAGAGAATACGATAATATGCATCATCTGCATTATAATCATCATAATACGGATCAGCGTTAAAATTAGTTGTTAGTGCCATTTATATTTTCCTAAAGAATTAGAATTCGATAATCAACTTAACATCTTCAATTTGGTCTGTTGCTCTTGAAATCGGAGATCTATTTTCTACATAGATAATATCTCCAGAAAATCTTTCCAAATCTCCACCAGTTACAGCACCCGCACCGTTTGCTGTAGCAGAAGCTCCAGAACCACCATTTCCAACTGTATTAGCAGCAATAACTTCTGTGTTTGTGAAATATCCATAGATTGCATTATAACCAGCAGTAGTTGAATTACCTGAAGGTATAATATCTGACATTCTTATAGTATTATTACCTGTAAAATCAATAACTCTTCCTGTGGCCCCAGAGGTTGCTCCAGTGACCAATTCATCGACTGCAAACGTAGTTCCGTTCCAAGAACTAACAACTGCCGCTGTTGCTTGGTCAACTACAGTTGTATTTGCAAAATCTCCATTTGAAAATTTGGGTTGTGCAAGAAGTCCAACTTTACGAAAATCGTTATCGGTAGTGAAATTATTAGATTCAGAATACTCAAGTCTTGAATTAATAAGAATAAAGAAACCACCCAACTCTTGAACTGCGTCTGAACCATGACCACCTTTTGGCCCTATAATTGGAGTTAATACTGCAGTAGGACTTGGATTAAAACTGTTTGACTGTGAAGCATTAGAAAGAACAGTAATTGTTGCATTGGAATAATTGTTTCCGCCCGAAATAATAGCTGTTGCATTAATTCCACCAGTTGAATTGGCTATGCATCTAACATTAGCACCCTGTCCATCACCAGAAATTACAACCTTTGGCCCGATAGCATAACCATCAGTTGATGAAGCAGCAGTTGTAGCTGGTGTATATGTTACAACTTTAGTTGTACCATTATAATCTGTAATAGTTCCGCCTTCACCAGATGCATCACCACTTGTGAAATATATGTCATTATTTACGATACAATCATCAGCAGAAAGACTAGTACCAGTAATTGTGACTACAGTTGTGTTTGTAACTCCTGCAAGGTTACCTGTTTCACTAAGATACTTTAATCCTCTAGTAGTAATATGTACAACTTCTACAGCACCGTTACCACCACCAGCTGCTGCAGTTGCAGTTTCAACATCATACTGAACTTGGCCTGGAGCATTATCATGTGTATTTGCAAGATAACCATTTGATCGTCTTACCGTATCAACTGGAATGTAGTTTGGTGTGACAAACTTCAATGCATCTGAAGCAGAAATCTGATACATAAACTTCCACTTATAACCATCTGCTGTTGAAATAATAGCTGTACCAGTTCCAGTTGGTTTAGTTGTAGAAGTTGATGCAGCTGTTCCTCCTGAGTTTGAGTCACTATTTGATAAACATTTGTACACATTATAATCGCCCGTCATTACATAAAAATCTTGACTATGAAGTGTATTAGTATTATCAGTATAAGCAAAATAATTGGTATTATTAGTCCAGTTCTTTCTTGGAATAGCGTGTGATACATCTGAAGATGTAATCTTCTTCGCAGCAATCATATCACGCCAGTTTTCATAATGAGTGTTTGCTACAGAATCAGTTGGACTAGGTGGACTTGCGTCATCACTCCATCCAGTTACTTTTCCTATAAAGAGATACATATTTGAATTGAGGAGTCCACTAGTGTCTGTGACAGCTGCCCCAGATGTAAATGACACCTCGTCAAACGCTTCTATGAATTGTTTAGCGTTATGAATACGAAATTTGTTAGTTACTAAAGCGGCCATTTGTTTCCTCCAAAACCTTTTTTAAAAAAATTTGTTCTAATATATTTAGTCGTCAAGTAATCTGTTCTGTTCTCGAAACGAGTATGGCAGAATCAGACCGTCTAAAAAAATCTACTGAGCTGGTAGAAGTATCCGTAGATTGAATCTCCAGTGATGTATTATTAGCTATTACTGAAATATCAAATCTTCCCATATCCATATTTAATAATTTATAATTCCAATTATCACCGTCTGGTTGGTCTTCTATTAATATAGAATCATGACTACCTAAAACTATTTTATTTTCTGAAACTTGAAAGACATCTTCAAGCATCATTTGTCCAGCCTCTTCACTTAATACATAATTTAAAGTTTCTGTTTCACTGTCTTCTAATAAAAGTGCGTCACTCATCTCTTTCATCAAAACATTATCATCTTGACTTGTCTCATTACCTTCATGATCTTCACTTGAAATGAAACAACCAGTATCATCTTCATTTAAGACTTTACTATGCATAATTCCTAAAGCGTTATTTTGATCAGAATCTTCAAAAGCAACATACCCACCAATTGAATCTTCAGCTAAAACTCTTTCCCCATCTTCATATGTAACATCATTTCCAACGATATCAGTAAATGCGATGATACTCAAGGTGTAAGTTCCATTACCATCCGTATCTTCACCCCTAGTATATCCATGACTGATATCACCTGTTCCATTAAAAATTAAATCAACCCCAACAACTTCAGTTGTTGGATCAAGAGTATATGCCTCCATTACTATAAATGCGTCTGCAGATGCCGGAGTCTCGTCAAGTGCATATTCAATTTTATAATGTTCTGCAGAACTTATTGTTGTAGAATTTTCAACTGTTAGTTCCAGACCAGTTGAAGATATGGATACAATACCTGTTGATTCGACTCCATTCCTCCCAGTAAGGCTTGGTGACGCACCACTTTCATAGAAAAATCTTCCACTATTTACAACAGCAGAAGGAAAGGTACTTCCAGATATTGTTATAGTTGTTCCAGTTTGAGTAATAGTTCCTTTAGAATAATATTTAAAATAAAAATCATCCAAAACTATATGACTTTCTTCATCATCTTCTTGTCCAATCAAATGTCCGCTATCTTCTGTCACAATACTAACATTTTCTGTTTTATGTGTCGCGGATTCCAATAACATATTATCAGTTGAACTTACTGCAGCTTCAACAGCAGTAGCGTCGTCATGTGATTCCCATCCAAGATAAGGAACAAACTCCCCCATAATAGCATCTTCTAGAGTAATGTTATCTAATGTAAAATCTTCTAATTTAATTTGGTCAACTTCCTCTTGAAGAATACCCTCTTCTTCTAAAATTAAATCATGAAGTCCAACACCACAAAGTCTTTTAAATGATGGAATTGGTACGCGAACATCTTCCTCTGTAAAAATTTTACTTCCATCTTCTTGTTGAAGAAGAGCGAAAACATCGGGGTCATCACCTTCTAGAATAATTGCATTTTCTTCTGGTGTGGCAGATTCCAATATAATAACACCTAATGTTCCTGTACCTTCAAGAACTATAAGATTATTAAAATCAAATTCAAATTGAGTGACCGTTCCTGTTGCAACTACTCCCCTATCATAAGCTTCAGTTATAAGATTGTCTGCCGCGCTACTCACACTTGCTTCCGAAATATAATGCTTTCCATCTTCAGTCAAAAATTCAAATTCACTAGATAAGTCTGAAAGAGCAACTGATCCGTATGTTCTATTTCCAATACCAGTAGTTAAAAAACTACCTTCATTAAGAGAGTCACCACTATTTAAAGCTGAAACTATAGGTCTAACTGATGCAGCAACACTAGGTTGAATTAAGTCAATTTTATCTTCTACTCCATCTTCTAAAAGAGGCCTATCTCCATCTTCAAAAAGGATACTATTAACACCACCACCAGTAGTAGCAGATTCTAATGCAATACCTCCAGTTTCATATACAAGAAATCCATTATCATGACTTCCATGTATATTTTCAAGCTGTATTGAATAAGTACCATCTGGAATTATTTCAATTTCTCTCAGAGTGTCTATCTCTTCCGTCATGGAAGATTCTGTAGCAATAAATACTGGATTTGTACCATCAGATTCTTCTAATAGTATCATATCATATTGATATCCTACAGAAGTAGTTTCTTGCTGTTCATACAAAATAACACAGTCATCTTCATAATGAAGGTCACCACCATCATCTTCTAATCTTACATTTTGGATATCATCAATTTCTATTACTATTCTACTAGTAAAACTAAGATCCAGTAATGCAGAACCAGATTCAGCTAATGGAAAAAGAAGCATCGGTAGCGTGAAACCAGTTCCTGCTTGATAAGACTCACCTTTGATATTCGTATCAGTAACAAATTTTTCTATTTCAAGTACAATAGTATCTTCTGCATCATCCGTAACAATAATAAAATCGTCAGCTGGATTTTCACTTTCAATATTTTGATAAATTGTTGTAGGTTCTTCCAATAGATATGAACGAGCATCACTGTCATCAGCTTCAAAAAGAAAGAATGATGCGTATGTATCCTCTGTTTCTGTATCTGCTTGTTCTAGTTGAATCTGGTCATTATCTTCTGTTATGAGAAATCCTTCAGAAGTACCTTCTAATTGAATGCTATCCGATTGTTCTAGTACCAGAACTGATTCAAATTCTTCAAGTTTAAAATTTGAAGCTTCATCTTCATTACGAATTTGTACTATATCTGTACTATCGTCTTCATAAACAACGTGTGAAATTTTGTCTGCTCTGATTGCAGAATCGCCCCCTATAGCTTGTTCCAGTTCAACATATACTGTTTCTTGTAAACTTCCATATGCATCATCAGTTGCAGCTTCTAATCCTAATGGACGATTCTTCTCAGCAAGTATATATTTTTCAAGTATTACAAAAGCATCATCTTCTCGTATGAGATTTCCCTCTGTTGTAATATCTGTAAAAACACCTTCTTGTTGTATTTTAAATCCCTGTGAATATTCTCCAGCTTCATCTTCTTGAACAATAAATTCTCGATTTGCAGTAACAATAAAATCACCACTATATTCCTCTATTTGCAAAGAATCGTGACTTAACACATCAACAACTACATTATCACCATCTTCAGTAGTAATATTTCCAAGTTGTGCTTCAAAAAACTCATATATTATTGAAGCAGAAGCTTGAGATTCTTCATTTACTAAAGCACCTATAATAGAAGAGTTATCAGTTGTTAAACCATTATCTTCTAAAAGAAGTATATCTTCATCAGTATCATTAGAATCTTCCTCTAAAAGTATATGAACTATTTCAGCTTCAGTAAGTAAAAAATCAGTTGTTTCTTCAATTAGTCTATCTCCAACTCCACCACTAATATCTATTTCAAGAAGAAGTTCACCAGTATTTTCAAATGCAAGAAAATAACCAGATGATTCTAAAGAAAATAAATCATTACCATGTTCTAACTGTAAATCAAAATCAGTACTACCCCCTGTGGTATCCATCTTTGCATCAAATTGTCCACCCAATATTCCTGAAGAAGACGTTTGAATCTGGTAAGTTTGAGCAGTAAGAACTTGATTGTTAGTTGAAGCTGTGTTTGATGTATAAAATTCAATTTCATGATGATGATAAAGTGGAACATCAACCGTATTTGCAACTTGCGCAGTATTTGCTTGAGTAGAACCTATGTTCCTTGTTGCATTATCAAATAGAGTTACAGACAAATTAGCTGTCATTAAAATTTCACCAAACATCGCCATTCCAGCTGGATGTACTAATTCTAATATCTTGTCTCTGTAAGTTTCAACGTCTGTATTTGTTTTAATAACATATGAAAAGTCTTGGTAATACAAATTATCTTGCATTTTGTTTGTACCACTCAACAGTCCATAGTTACCATCAAAGTATCCAGTGTATTCTGCATAAACACCAACATTACCTGTCAATGTTGCACTACCATCTCCAACAGCTGAAGCATTAATTGTTGGAGCTTCAGCATATCCAGCACCAAAATTATAAACTAAAACACTTTCAATTGCACCAACAGAAAGTGCTGCGACTGCAATAACTGCATTATTGCCAGGAAATCCAGTATTTGCAAATGTAGCATTTGCTTCATCTATTCCACTTTCAACTATAACGAACCCATTACTCGTAGAACTACTGTAATCATCATTTGCAGTTCCTACTCCATTTTCAAAAGATAATTGTGTTGTTGTAGAATCTTCAGAAAGTATTCTTTCGTATGCAACATTTGCTGTAACAATTTTTCTAACAGTTAAAGAAGTTTCAGTATCATCAGAAGGATCGCTTGCAAGAGTTACCGTATAAGTAGAGGAATTTGTAATTCCTGCAATTGTATGATTGTTGTTATATACAGCTGCATCGGTTCCAGATTCCGAACCAGTAATCACAATTCTATCTCCTGCACCAAATCCATGAGTCGCTTGTGTGAATGTAGCAGTAGTACCAGATGTAGAAATATTTGCAGTTCCAAAATCACCAATTCCGATTGGACTACTATCAGCTCTACTGTAAGAAGTAAGAATATCATTCTGACTAAATGTATTAGCACTTGTCATTTGAATTCTTAGAGTAGTATTTCCCGAATCAACTAAAGTTCCTATAGTAGAATCAACAAAGTCAAGGAGAACTCCAAAAGCATTATTTGTGGAATTCTTAATTAAAGTATTTGCAGTAAATGTATTTGCAATGGTATTTGCAAGATTAACAAATATTGAATTTGCACCAAGCTTTTCTACTGTAACACCATAAGAAGATGTTTGAGTATTTGCTACAGAAATGGGGGGAATTGAAAGATAACCCTGACCAGAAGATGATATTACAACTGAACGAACACCACCAATGTCTGTTGCCGTCATTGTTGCTGCACCATGATAAGTGGTATCAGTATTGGCAGCTGGTGTTCCGTTAATAGCGAAGGATGCTCCAGTTACGCGGAATGTAGAGTTGTGTCCATTAGATGATATTGCGGCACCATCTTCATCAAGAGAGAGGTCAAAAATAGTTATAGCATCATCGTCCGCAAAGTTATTAAGAGTTGGGTCTGCATTATAAGTTGTTGTATAATCAATAGAACCTAAACCATAAGTGATTGATGTGGAGTTCGTACTAATAACTGTTCCGAACTTTGAAGTGCCGGGCGTGTAAAGAGTAATACTTTCACCACTACCAAACTCTGCAATAAAATCTCCTTGCTTTGGAGTAACACCAGAAAGACCATCAAATGGAACAGTAAAGGTGGTAGTAGTGTTTGATGATAAATGAGTATTACAAGTATGACTACCCCAAGGAGAGGAAAATGCAGATGCATCTAATGTATCATCTTTGAATGTACTAATAATTTCAGTTTGTTGAAATATAGTTATTGTTTTAACAATACTGTCAACTCTAGCAGCACCACCAGTTCCACTGGTTCCTTCATTAACAAATACAACAGTATCACCTACACTATATCCATCACCCGAATCTATAACATCAATTCCAGTAAGAGCACTCGTAGCTACTGAACCAACTTTAGCTTTGGCTTGTGCTCCACCTCCACCAGAAACTATCAGTTCATCACCTGTTGTATAACCAGATCCGCCGTAGACTACATCCACACCCTGTAAAACTCCACTTGTGGTTGCTGATGCATAGTTTCCATCATCATCTGCACTATTAGCTGTTACAGTTTCACCCAAATAAAATGTAGTATAACCTGTTCCTGTAGTTGCTTGATAACTAGAATTATTAGCATCAAATCCAGATAAAAATAATTCCGTAACATCTTGTGCACCAACTTGGTATCTTTCAACTCTTTCTACCAGAGCAGAAACATTACTTGTTTGACCTACGACTGTTCTACCAAGAAAAGAATCTACATAAGTTGCAGAATCTGAAAGAATTTTAATTGATTTATCAAGAGTCCATCTTCCATCAGAAAGTCTCAGCATATCTGTACTAGGATAATAAAACTCAATATCATCTATGCCAAAAAGTAATCTAAAAATATACCGAAAAGAATTTTCGTTACCTTTAGAACGATAAAAATCTTTTATATGTTTAAGTAGATTAGATGTACTAACATCAGCATTTTTATTAAATCCAGTTAAAAATTCTTTTCTAAAAAGTTCAACAAAACCAGCTGGAGCTTTATCAATATCTTGGAAAGATTTTACATTTCTAGATGCGTTTATTGGTTGTCTGGAATATGAATTTACTGTGGCGGAAGCTCTTGAAGTTTTACCTGCAATACTTTCACCAACTTGAAAAGCACCATAATTTGTCTCTTCAACATAAACTTGAGTAGTTGAATATTTTCCTTTAACAATACCAGTAGCACCAGAGTTTGCTCCAAGAAGAGTTTCCCCACTTAAAAATTGATCACCCTGTCTTGAATCATTTTCAATAGTAACATAATCTGTAGTAGAGGTATTCGCGGTATCAGTATTTCCGTTTTCTTGAGAAATATAAGTGGTTACTGTTGATACAGTAATATTCCCACCCATTCCAGAGTGATTATTACAGTAGTAGTAGAGGGTTTCACCAGCGAGGTCTGGTGAAACATAAAATTGTATAGTAGAAGATGATTCAAGACCAATATCTACTCCTTCAGTTCTTTCAAAACCAACTCCTATCAGTCCAGATTCTTCAGTAGTATAATCTTCGGATTGTATGAAAAAACCTTCACGTTCATCCAGTACATGGTGACCAGTTTCAAATGAAATGTAACCACCAGTAAGTATAATTTCATTATAAAGTAAAATTCCAGTTTCATCTTCAAGTGTAATATTATCAAGAACTATATCTGTATCACCAGTAGCAAAAGCAAAATTTTCATAAAGTAAAATTCCATAATCATCTAATGTTGCATCTTCAAGTTGAATATTATCAAAATCTCCAGGCGTACCTTCAAAAGTAAAAAGAACATCATCCCTATCATCGGTAGTGAATTGTGTACCACCTGCAACATGAATACCATCTGGTGTCTTTGATATATGAAAGTAATGGCCATCATTGGTTTCATCACCTTGATCAAAAATTGTGTACGCGCCAGGAGTAAGAGTTATGGTTGGAGAAACTGCACCATCAACATAAAATTTATTTGCGGAATTACTGTAAGCGTTATTACCAGTAGCAACAGTTATGGAAAGTGTAGTATTTGCCTTTTCTTGTAAAATGGCATCATCGTTGAGGTCTAAATCTGTAAAGGTGATGAGATTCAGTTCAAGGAACTCATAGTATTTCTGTATGAACTTAGAAAATTTAGTATGGTCAGTTGAAACAAAACTAGGAAGTTGAGAATCTATCTGACTATAAAGAATTCCACCATCTGTTATCATTAGTAACTACTCCCAGAGCCACCACTACCAGAAGTACCTCCAGCGGTTGAGCCACTGACAGTAGAAGATGAACCAGTAGTACTTGTACCTGTTCCGTAAGTATCAACCATAGATACTGTAATATTATTGTTAGTAATAAGTAAAATTTGATCTCTAACTGGTACAACATCACTTGAAGCTAATGCGACAGTTACTGATAAATTGGCAGTACCATCTCCAATTGTAACAGGTTTAAATCCAGCAAGTGCAACCAAGCCCGAACCATAAGTAACAGTTCCAACATTGTTTGCAACAATAATTCTAGTTGTTCCTACTGTACGATAAACTTGTAACACTCCATCAGTATCTTGTATATTACATCCTGTTCGTAGAGTGTCATCAGCATCATAATGAGCAAATTCTGTACTAGTAACAGAATCCACATAATCAGTATAAGGATGAAAAATTTCACTTGAATACGGTAGGGTATAAGAACTAGATACGTTAAGAGAAGGAACAAATACTCTTTTTAATTTAACCGTAGAAAGGCTACTTTCAATTGAAGTTTCAGACTCATCAATTTTTTTGACTAGGGGTGAATACCTAAATTCATTTGCAAAGCCTTTAAGGTTATCTACACCAAAATTGTAAACAGTATTAGAAACCAAATCTGAAATGGTGGCTGAAGTATTTGAAGTTTTAGAAGAATCAAATTTAACAGTACTATTAAAGGTCAAATATAAGTAATCTGGATCTTGAATTTCAGTTGAAATAGAGACTACATTTCTTTTTGCTAAAATATCATTTTTGATAGAATTTTTTACAGTAGTTGATAACTGTAACCCACTAGCTGGTTTTATAGCCATATAAACTTTACCATAAACTGGTGGATCATTATCTTCACCACCCCAAGCTATGACAGATTCTGCATCTGTATAATCTCTTTGAACTAATCTAACATAATCATTAATCGTTACTGCACGATTTTGAGCTTGGTAATTTCTTGGTGCATTAAACTTTATAGAACTGATAGAATCTCTGTCTGCTCCACCAGAAGCAGTTGATGTTGTTGTTACTGTAACATTTGAATATCCTCCAACTGTACCAGTAGGAGTAAATGTTTTTGCACCATTTGGAGCTCCCGCGTCAGCTATTAAAGATTTCAGAACTATAATATTACCAGTTGTTAGAGCTCTTCCAACTGTA
>Ga0209089_10004742_pt1 | contig 11279 bp, 7 predicted proteins | sample ArcticOcean_MG_C_FD_187431 | JGI IMG/M metagenome (GOLD analysis project Ga0209089, IMG submission 187431) | Marine microbial communities from western Arctic Ocean - ArcticOcean_MG_CB2_150 (SPAdes) (version 2) | ecosystem: Environmental > Aquatic > Marine > Oceanic | place: Arctic Ocean: Canada...
ATCTTGATGAATCAAGAATTGTAAAATCAAATTCTATGTTTGGTTTTGGCAAATGACTAATAAAATTTTCTGGCCACTCAAGAAAATGAAAAGCTTCTTGTTCTAAATAATGATCAATACCTATCGTTAATAATTCTTTTATAGATTTAATTCTATAAAAATCATAATGATATATTTTTATACCATTAATATTATATTCATTGATGATTGTGAATGTTGGGCTAGTAACATTTTGTTCGTCTCCAATATAATTGACAAAACTTCTAACCAAAGAGGTTTTGCCAGAACCCACTTCGCCGTTTAGATATATGAATAATTTCTTATTATTTTTAAGATTTATATTATCAAAAATATAGGGATATAAAGACTCATCATTCAAATGATAATATTTGATATTATTTTTTTCCATTTTCAAATAATTGTTCAATGTTAGTTGTTGAATTAATTAAAGATGATATCTTGTCTATCACATCAGAAGCAAGTATTCCTATGCCTCCTTTTTCTTTAAAAATAAGGTCTGCCGCAAAAGAATGAAGTCCAGTTGCAAGTAATATGGCATCTGAATAATTTTTATTTGGTGACATGCCTATAATAGATAAAATGATACCACTAAGACAATCACCCATGCCAGCTGTACCCATGCCACTATTTCCATGCAAACATATGTATGTTTTATTGGCAAACCTTATTATCGTGCCAGGCCCTTTGAGGATAACAATCCCACCATATTTTTCTTGTAAATCTATTGCAGCTTGCACTCTATCTCTTTGAACTGCTTTTGTTGTTATGCCAAGCAATTGAGCGGCTTCACCAGGATGGGGTGTTAATACCCAGTTATTATATTTAAATGGTTTAGCTGCAAGCAAGCCAAGTGCCCCAGCATCTAAAACTATATTTTTTATTTCGTTCTCATTTAACAAATAATCATTAAATTCTAAAAATATCCTAGCAGACCATTTATCATTTGAAAGACCCGGGCCTATTAATATATTTTTATATGAAATTAATTTCTTTTTAAAATCATCCAAAGAGAAAGATGAAATCAGTTCAGGCTGATATGTTGCAAGTGTTTCAGAGTGTTTTTGTGTTGATAAAATCTCTACATATCTTGAACCAGATTTAAGAGATGATTGCCCTGCAATAATTACAGAACCTAAATAGCCTTCACTGCCTCCTATTATTAAAGTTTTCCCATATGAAGTTTTATGATCTTCAGTATTATAAATTAAATTGAATAATTTATTTTTAGTTTGAGAGTTTTCAATTTCAATTTTATAGTTATTAAACGGGATTAATGAATATAAAAATAAATTATTATATTGAACAGAATTTTTTTTAATTAAATCTTGATAATTATTTATTAACTTAAAATGTTTAATAGACGACCATAATGCTGTACCTGACTTAGTAAACAAACCAGGCTTTAAAGCAATAAATGAACATACTAAGTTTGCTCTGAATATTTTACTAGTATCAAAAAAAGTTCCTTTATCTGAATCAAGCCCAGTGGGAACATCTAACGATAATAGATAAGTATTTTGTTTGTTGATATTTTTAAATTCTTCAATAACTTCTATATATTCTTTTTCTAATGACCTATTTAATCCAGTGCCAAATAAAGCATCAATAATTAAGGTGAAATTATTACAACTAATATCTTTAGATGGTGCTATATATTTTTCCAAAGATAATTCTTTGATAATATTTAAATGGTTAGAGTATGATTTTCCGATTAGACAAATTGAAAAATTTAATTTATTTTTTTTTAATAATGAAGATAAATATAATCCATCAAGGCCATTATTTCCAGGGCCAATAAATAATTTGATATTTTTTAAATATTTTTTATCAAGATTAGTTACAATTTTAAATAATTCATTACTTGCTAATGATATTAAATTTTGTTTTGTAATTTCTTTATTATAATTATGTTCTATCTCTCTAATAGTATTAGCCAGATACAATGACTCGCTATAAATATCAAAAGGCATTAGCTTAATAAACTAAACTTGAAGTATTCGTTTGTGTTAAAGAATTAAGCATGCTTTCAAGTATGTTGTCTAAAATATTAGATTTTTTGTTATATGTAATCATTAGTCGATTTTCAAAATAAAGTTCATTTACATCATATATAGATGCAATTTCATCAACAAGACCCATTTTTATAGCTTGGCTACCAGTCCAGAAAAGACCAGAAAAAACATTTTTACCGCCTATTTTATCTTTTCTAGAACTTTTGATATCACTGATGAATTCCTTATGAATTTCAGATAATAATTTTTGCAGATGAATTTTATGTTTTTCTGTTAGCTCATTAAAAGGATCTAAAATTGTTTTATCAGCTCCAGATGAAATGGTTTGTGATTTTATTCCAAGTTTTTCCATTAGAGGTTGAATATTAAAACTATCAATTCTGACTCCAATAGATCCAACTATACTTGAACTATTAGAAAATATTTTATCTCCACTAGCAGCAATATAATAGCCTCCCGAGGCTCCCATATCTTCAATAACTGCAAAGATTTTTTTATCAGTAGTGGCTTTAGCTTTATTAATTTCATCGTAGATGATTTTAGATTGTGTTGCGCTTCCACCTGGGCTGTTAATTTTTAAGATAATCCCATAGCAATTATCGTTTTCTATTGCTTTTTTAAAAAAAGGAATAATTTTTTCTATGCTGACCGGACCACCCGGGCTTATCATGCCGTTAACTTCTATTATTGCAGTATGCTCTTTTGAGTAATCAATTTTGTTAACTGGAAGAAATACCAGCATTATAATTATTAAAAATATTACTGAAGCAAGCAAAACCCTTGATAGAAATTTAAATTTTCTATCAGATTCTCTTTCAGCTAAGAGAGAAGTTACCAGTTCTTTTAATAATTCATTATTATCCATGACTATATTCCTTTATTTTAACTTATTTTTCTTCTACATCATATTTTAAATTCTTAACTACATTACTTAAATCTTCTGGTAGCTTAGCTTCAAATATATAATTTTTTTTATAAAAAAATGAAATTTTTTGTGCATGCAAGAACATGCGTTTTAATCCAAACAATCTTAATTGTTTATTAATTTTAACATCACCATATTTTGTATCTCCACAAACAGGGTTCCCTATACTTGATGAGTGAACTCTAATTTGATGTGTTCTGCCCGTCATAATATTAATATCAACAAGACATGAGCTTTTAAATTGATGTTTTAGAGTCAAAACAGATGATGATGGTTTTCCTTCTTTAGAAATGGTAATAGAATTTTTATAATTTTGTCTTTCTCTTAACAATGGTTGATTAATAGCTATATTTTTAGATTTTAACTGTCCGCTCAGTAATGCAATATATTGTTTATTAACATTATTTTCTTTAAATATCTTGCCTAGTGTTGATGCTGTATGATAATTTTTTGAGATAATGAGACAGCCGCTTGTATTCTTATCAAGCCTATGAACTAGCGCTATATTTTTATATTTGTTTAAAGATTTGAGTGATGAAATAATATCATGCTTTATTTTTGTTCCTGAATGAACAGCAATTCCCGGTGGTTTATTTATAACAAAAAAATCACTATTTTCAAAAAGAATGTTTGATCTGATGTTTTTTATCAGATTAGATGAAATGATTTCTGGAGCGCAATCTATTGAAACAGGAGGTATCCTCACTATATCTTTAGGTTTTAACCTATATAAGGGTTTGATACGACCACTATTAACCCTAACTTGGCCATCCCTGATAATCTTATAAATTAGGCTATTAGGCACCCCAGGAAGTAGTTTTCTAAGGAAATTATCAACCCTTTGACCCTCTTGGTCTGGATTAATAGTAATTTTCTTTACGCTTATTTTGTTGAAATTAGACACAATAATAATTGAAGATAGTGCAAATCATTGATATATTGATTCAAAGATTTTACATTGTTTAAAATATTAGACCTAGATTATAGTCTAATCCTATTGAAAGAAGTAGAAAAACTAACTTGAATAATTAAAAACATCAAAAATAGATGAAATTTCAAGAAATAAGTAAATAAAGATAAATTAAACAATAATATAAATAAAAGAAAGTAGTAAAAGTTACTTTCACTAAATAGAAAAATAAAACATGAATTACAGGATTTTTAATGAAACAAATACTTATAAATGCCTCTCAAAAGGAAGAGGTTCGGCTAGCTATAGTCGAAAACAGCAGTTTATTAGATTTAGATATAGAATTACCATCTAAAAATATCAAATCAAACATATACAAGGGGACTATATCTAGGGTTGAGCCTAGTTTAGAAGCGGCCTTTGTTAATTATGGAAGAACTAGACACGGGTTCTTGCCATTCAAGGAAATCCTGCCAGATATATTTACACCAGGGAAACCTAGATCAGGGCGTGATTGTATTACACCTGGCAAAGAAGTGGTTATTCAGGTTGATAGAGGGGAAAGAGGAACAAAGGGTGCAGCTTTATCAACATATTTAAGTTTGGCTGGAAAATATCTGGTTTTACTCCCAAAAAATCCCGATACAGGTGGTATCTCAAGAAGATTGGAGGGCAATGATAGATTAAAAGCAAAAAAACTTCTTGATGATATAAATGTTCCAGATAATATGAGTGTCATCCTCAGAACTTCTGCTCTAGATGCTTCAAAAGAGACATTAGAGTGGGATATGAACTATCTAATACAAATTTTTGAATCAATCTTAGAAAGTTCAGTTCTAAAAAAAGCACCTTACTTAATTTATGAAGAGAGCAGTATGCTTGCAAGAGTGGTAAGAGATTATGCTGATGATACAATTGATGAAATAATTATTGATGATGAAAAATTCTACAATGATTTTTTAAATGCTAAAGAGCATTTTATTCCACATTCTAAAATTAAAATTGAACACTACACTAAGTCTGTACCAATCTTCAGTAACTTTGGCGTTGAAGCCCAAGTTCAGACAGTTTATAGAAGAAAAGTTACCTTGCCATCTGGTGGCAATGTAATATTTGATGCCACTGAAGCCTTAACTAGCGTAGATGTAAATTCTGCAAAGTCTACGAAGGGTGGAGATATAGAGGAAACGGCATTAAATACCAATCTAGAAGCCGCTATATCAATTGCTACTCAACTTAAATTAAGAGACATAGGCGGTTTAATTGTAGTTGATTTTATAGACATGATGGCTCTTAATTCACAGAAATCAGTTATGATAAAAATGGCTGAGCTATCAAAAATTGATAAAGCTAAGATTCAATTTAGCAGAATATCAAAGTTTGGTTTAATGGAAATATCCAGACAAAGGCTTAAGTCTTCAAGTATGGATACTAATAACGAGATATGTCAGACATGTAGTGGCACTGGAAATATAAAATCATTACCTACTCTTTCTGTAGCTTTAGTGAGAATACTAGAAGAAGAAGCAATGAAAAATAAAAAACCTTTAACGGTTTATCTTCCTGTTAGGCTTGCAACATACCTTTTAAATGAAAAAAAGGATCTTATAAGTGGCATTGAAGAGAGACAATCAATATCTATAAAAGTAGTCCCGGATCCAGATACGGAAGGCTCAGGTTATCATATAGACAGAGAAGGTTTGTCGGCTGAAGCATTTAAGGCTTCTCTGAAGAATAAATCAGCTATTAACGAGGATAAAAAATCTAATTCATCTGACTCAAACTACCAGGAAGCCTTGGTTAAAACGGTAACACCAAAAACAGCACCTCCAAAACCGTCAGATATTAATAAGAAAAATCCTAGAAATAAAACAGGATTCTTTAGAAGTATAATTAATAAAATTAAATCAATATTTGGAATTAAACCTAAAAAACAATATAGGGGCAAACAACACTATTCCAGAAGAAGATTTAATAATAAAAATAATTATTCTAAATACAATAAATATAAATCTTTTAATAAAAAGAAAAATTATTATCCAAAAAATAATACGAATAATAATAAATCAAATACATCAAGTACATCAAATAGTGCAAAATCGGCTAATAGTGATTAATGGCAAAATTCTTTTTTAGATTTATTATCTTATCAACAATAATAGGATTATTGATAGTAGTCTTTCGAACATACTACCCATTACACCCTAATGATTTTAGTAGAATTTTGAAGAAAAAAGAAATTAAGTTTGCAACTCGTTTAAGCCCAAGTACTTATTATTCATTTAAAGAAGAAAGCAATGGGTTTGAATATGAATTAATGAATGAGTTCGCAAAATTTATTAATGTCAAATTACGTGTTGAAGTGAGAGAGGATGTTTATAATACAATTAATGAGCTTAATGGAAGAAGGATTGATATAATTAGCGGATTAGGAATAGATAATACTAACGAAGAAAGGGTATTGTTTAGTTACCCTTATAATAGAATAGATGAGTATTTAATATTTAATTCTAATAAAAACTCAAAACCAAAAAATATATTTCATCTTAATGACAAATCAATAGAATTTATTGATTCTATGACAGTAAATAATATTTTTATAAGATTAAAAAAAAATAATCCATTACTTTCATGGGCTATACATAAAGATAAAAATACAGATGAAATGATAGAGCTATTAAATAATGGCTCAATTGACTATACTGTCGTGACTTCAGATGAATTTCGTATCTATAATAAATTTTATAATAATATCCAAGTTGCGCTTATAATTAATACGAATGAGCCTTTAGCTTGGGCTCTGCCAATTGATGCAGATATAAAACTTGTAGAAAAGTTAACTGAGTTTTTTAAATACTTAATAGATTCACATAAGTTAAGTTCAATATATCAAAAACATTTTAAAAGCAATCAACAATTTTCTTTTGTTGGGACAAAAATATTCTTAAATGATGTTACTAATATTTTACCTTTATATGAAGATCTTTTTAAAAAATCTGCAGCCGGATATAATTTAGACTGGAAATTATTAGCTAGTGTTGGTTATCAAGAATCAAAATGGAGAAAGAATGCGGTATCTTATACTGGTGTAAAAGGATTAATGATGCTTACAAATAATACTGCTAAAGATTTAGGAGTTAAAGATAGAATTGATCCTGCTCAAAGTATTTATGGTGGAACAAAATATATTTCCCAGTTATTAAAAAAATTGCCTAAAGAAATTAATGAAGTAGACAGATATTGGTATGCTCTAACTGCATATAATATTGGATATGGCCACTTATTGGATGCTATGCAATTAGCAAGAATACAAAATAAAGATCCATATATTTATACAGAGATTAAACCCTTTTTACTGCAATTAAGTCAATCTAAATATTATAAAACTACAAAATATGGATATGCGCGTGGCTGGGAAGCAATTAAGTATATTCAAAATATTAGACAATATTATGATATCCTTGTATTCTTAGATTCACATGACAGGATACAAAATCCAAAACCTAGTGAAAATGATAAAATTCCAAATACACTATAAATATCATGAATAAAAAAATTAAAATAATAGAAAATGGTTTTGATTCAAACTTAAAAAATGTTGATGTCAAAGAACTTGAGGAGATAGTTGAAGAAACAATAGTTTCTCTCAATGAAGGTAAAATAAGGGTTGCAGAAAAACATGACAAAATATGGGTTGTAAATGAATGGATTAAAAAAGCAATTCTTCTATCATTTAAATTCCGTGAAAATAAAATAACAGATGTAGGTTATACAAAGTTTTATGACAAACTAGGGTCTAGATTTACCTCAATAAATGAAGAATATTTAAAAAAAAATAATATCAGGGTCGTCCCTCAAGCAATTGCTAGAGAAGGATCGTATGTAGCTAATAATGTTGTGCTAATGCCATCTTTTATAAATATTGGCGCTTATGTTGATGCTGGAACAATGGTTGATACATGGGCTACAGTAGGTTCTTGTGCGCAAATTGGTAAAAATGTTCATTTATCTGGAGGTGTTGGTATTGGTGGCGTATTGGAACCTCTTCAAGCAAACCCGACAATTATAGAAGATAATTGTTTTATAGGAGCTAGATCGGAAATTGTGGAAGGCGTTATAGTTGAAAAGAACTCTGTAATATCTATGGGGGTTTATATTGGACAAAGTACAAAAATATATGACCGCGAAACTGATACTATAACCTATGGTCGAATTCCTGAAGGATCAGTAGTTGTTTCAGGCTCTCTTCCATCTAAAAATAATAAATATAGTCTTTATTGTGCTGTGATTGTTAAAAAAGTTGATGAAAAAACAAGAAGTAAAGTCGGTATTAATGAATTACTTAGAGAAGCTTAGAAAGTTTCTTTTCATTTATAATTTCTATATTTAAATCTTTTGCCTTCTGATACTTAGATCCAGGTTTGTCACCAAGTATTAACGCATGAGTATTTTTTGAAACTGAGTTTGATACAGCGCCCCCACCATTAGAAATAATTTCGGTAATTTCATCTCTCGAGTAGTCATCAAAAGTACCAGTAATAACAAAAATTTTGTTCAAATATTTTTTATTTACACTTACTTTTGGATATTTAATATTTATGCCTGCTTTAATTAATTTATCAATAATAATAATATTTCGTTCAATATTAAAAAAGTCTAAAATATTTTTAGTTACGATAGGGCCAATATCTTTTATAGCTTCTAATTTTACTTTATTAGAATTTATTAGACTCTTAATTGGACTAAAATTATTACTTAAAATTTTTGCGGTATTTAAGCCAACCTCTTTGATGCCAAGGGCATAAATAAATCGATCAAACGATATTGATTTTGATTTTTCAAGTGAACTTAAAATATTTTCAGAAGACCTCAAAGCTATCCTGTCTAACTTAATGAGTTTTTGTGTAGTTAAAGAATAAAGGTCTGAAAAATTACTAATTACCTTTTTATTAACAAGAATATCAATCAAGCTTTCACCTAAGCCCGGTATGTTCATAGCCTTTCTTGATGCAAAATGAAATATTGACTGTTTTATTTGCGGCAAACATTTATATTCATTAGTACATTTATATATTGATTGATTTGATATTTTAATAATAGGAGTTCCACATGAAGGACATTTTTTTGGTATAATTATTTTTTTTATTAATTTTCTTTTTTCATAACATACTCTATCAACTGCAGGAATAACATCTCCTGCTCTTTTTACATAAACAAAATCACCAACATGTATATCTTTTTTGTTAATTTCATCCATGTTATGGAGGGTTGCACGACTTACAATCACACCTCCAATAAGATTGGGTTTTAGTTCAGCCACTGGTGTTATAACTCCTGTTCTCCCAATTTGAAAAGTTACATCAAGTAATTCTGACACTGCTTCAGCTGACTTAAATTTATATGCTATTGACCATTTAGGAGCTTTAGAAGTCGAGCCAATTAAATTCTGTAATCTAATTTCATCAACTTTGAACACTACCCCATCAATTTCATATGGCAAAGATTCTCTCATGCTATCAATATGTTGAAAATACTTGAACGCATCATTAAGATTGTGAATTAATTTATTATGTTCACATATCATTAATCCATATTTCTTGAGCCTCCTCATAGATTCTGAGTGAGTTAAATCATTATATTTTTTATCAATACTTGCAATACCATGAAAAAAAATTTGTAAATTTCTTCTAGATGCTACAATAGGGTCTAATTGCCTAATAGACCCAGCTGCCACATTTCTTGGATTAGCAAAAGGTTTTTGATTTTCTTTGATAAGTTTTTTATTCAAATCATCAAAATTATTTTTAGTTATGTATACTTCTGCTCTTAGAGTCATAAAAGAAGGAATATTATTTCCTTTGAGCGTCAATGGCAGAGACTTTATAGTTTTAATATTTGATGTAACATCTTCTCCAATTGATCCATCTCCACGAGTAGAAGCAGAAGAATATTCTCCATTCTTATAATCTATGCTGATTGCTAAACCATCAAATTTTGGTTCAGCATATAAATTTATATTAGCAGAATTATCTTTTTCCAATATTTTTTTATAAAATGAAGAAAAATCATTTTTATTTAGTGCATTAGATAGGGATAACATTGGAAGATGATGATTTATCTTTTTAAAACCCCCTAGTAACTTAGCCCCCACTCTAATAGTTGGAGAATTATCAGTTATAAGTTTTGGATATTGTCTTTCAAGTTCTTTTAACTCAGCATATAAAATATCATATTCTGAATCAGTTATTACAGATTTATCGTTCGTATGATACTGCTGATTATAAAAATTAATCTTCTTAGCAAGCTCTTGAATATGTATCTTGGCTTTGGATGCTGACATAGACATTGCTTAGCTTGGCTGATTTACAGAATCTTGTACTTTTAAGTGCTTCATACTTAAATCAACTGCTTCATTGATATTAACTGACACAAGTTTTGACACACCAGGTTCTTTCATAGTAACTCCTGATAATACATCTGCTAATTCCATTGTAGATTTATTATGTGTAATAAAAATAAATTGCACTGTATCAGACATTTCTTTAACTACATTGCAATACCTATTATTATTTGCTTCATCTAGAGGGGCATCTACTTCATCAAGTAAACAAAATGGTGCAGGGTTAATTTTAAAAATCGAGAATACAAAGGCTATGCCGGTTCCAGCTTTTTCACCACCAGATAATAAGCTTATATTTTTTATCAACTTACCTGGAGGTCTTGCCATTATAGAAACTCCGGTATTTAATAAATCATTACTTGTTAACTCTAAATATGCTTTACCGCCCCCAAATATTTTAGTGAAAAAATAATTAAGGTTATCATTAATGCTATCAAACATTTCTTTAAATTTAGATTTAGTTTCATTATCAATTTTTTTAATCACATTTTCTAGAGTATCTACGGATTTTGATAAATCATCATATTGGTCATCAAGATATTGCTTTCTTTCTTGTTGTTCCTGTAGTTCATCAATAGCAGCAAGATTAATAGCACCAAGGCTGTCAATTTTAACTTTTATCTTATCTATAAATTTCTCTAATTCATCTACATTTTCATTTGAATCAAGAGATATAATTGATTTTTCAATATCAGCCAAAGGAATTTCTGTATTTTCTTTTAAGGAATCTCGTTGAGCTATTTTTTCTCCTGATGATATTTTCTTCGCTTCTAATACTTCTCTAAGTTCAGAGATTTTATCATTTATAATCTGTTTTTCAGATTCATATGCTAATATTTCATTATCAATCTTTGCTAAATTATTTCTACAATTTGATAAATTGATTTCCTTATCTTTTTTATCTTGCAGCAAAGTCTTTAATTTGTTTTGCATATTTGAAGATGGAGTATTAGGTGTCTTATCTTCAGATAAAAGAGTTGATTTTCTTTCATCTAAATCCTTAGATTCAGA
>Ga0209089_10004749_pt1 | contig 11272 bp, 16 predicted proteins | sample ArcticOcean_MG_C_FD_187431 | JGI IMG/M metagenome (GOLD analysis project Ga0209089, IMG submission 187431) | Marine microbial communities from western Arctic Ocean - ArcticOcean_MG_CB2_150 (SPAdes) (version 2) | ecosystem: Environmental > Aquatic > Marine > Oceanic | place: Arctic Ocean: Canada...
TCAAGTCGCTTCTAGGCGATATATTACTAGAGCATTACCTGTAGGTGCAATTATTACATGTGCTGATAATAGTGGAGCAAGAACACTCAAAATTGTTATGGTACAAGGATGGAAAGGCCGTTTAAGTCGTTTACCAGCTGCAACCGTAGGTGACCAAGTTACTGTTGTAGTGGAAAAAGGACCTCCTGAATTACAAAAACAAACATTTCCTGCTGTAATTATACGTCAAAAATATGCAGTTCGTCGACCAAATGGTTCAAGAATTACATTTGAAGATAATGCTGCAGTAATTATCACACCTGAAGGCGAAATGAAAGGAACTGATATTAAAGGCCCTGTTGCTTCTGAAGCAGCTGAAAGATGGCCACGTGTATCAAATGCTGCAAATACAATTGTTTAGGTGATGTTATGGTAAAAAGATCTAAAATTATGAAAAAATATTATAATGCGCCTCAACATGTAGTTTCTAAACGTATTAGTGCTTCTTTATCTGATTCTTTACAATCTCAATATAATACAAAAACTGTTCGACTACGAAAGGACGATGTTGTAAAAATCCTTAGCGGCGAATACAAAAATCTTGATGGAAAAATCACTCATGTTTATCTAGACGCAGGAACTATATCTGTTGATGGAATTACTAGAGAAAAACTTGCCGGTGGCACAATTCCTGTTAAAATTCATGCATCAAACGTTATGGTTACCTCATTGGATCTAAAAGATTCTAAACGTAAAACAAAATTAGAAAGGTGAAATATATGGGGAAAAAATCAGGTTCTAAAATATTAAAACGTACAATGTCGCCAACCTTCTGGCAAATTGAAAGAAAAAATAAACGATTCGTTACAAAACCTAGTTCTGGCCCTCATCCTTCTAAGTTGAGTATTCCTCTTACTGTATTACTTCGTGATATTCTTAAACTTACTAAAACATATTCTGAAACTAAAATTATTATTGAAGCAGATCAAGTAAAGATTGACGGACGTGTAAGAAAAGACCCAAATTATCCTGTTGGGTTAATGGACGTCATTGAAATAACAAAAATAGATTCTTTATATCGACTTGTTCCATCTAAAAAAACTCTTACTCCTATTTCTATTCCAGATAATGAACGAAATACTAAATTATGCAAAGTAATCAATAAAAAATCCATGGATAAAGATACTTTTCAGTATTCGTTTCATGATGGACGAACAATTAAAACTAGTTCTTCTACTAATGTTTCTGTTGGTTCAACATTCAAAATAGAATTACCATCACAAAAAGTCGAGAAAATCATTGAATTAAAAACAGATAGCCTCATTGTTCTTATTGGCGGGCAAAATAAAGGATTAATTGGTACCGTTAAAGGAATTAATGAATCATCATTTTCTCGTCCAGAGATGCTTGACGTTACTGCCAATAACAAAACAATCGAAGTTAATTCTGATCTTGTTATGGTGATTGGCGAAAAAACTTCAGAAATAAATATACAAGGAACTGAATAAAATGTCTAGTCAAATTAATCAAGTAAAACTTTGTAAAGTTGTTATTAATATTGGCGTTGGTAAATCTGGCGAACCAATAGAGCAGGCCAAGCGAATTATCTCAGAAATTTGCGATCAAGCTTCTGTTACTACTTATGCTAAGAAATCATATCGTGAACTTGGTATTCAGAAGAATTCTCCTATTGGTGTAAAAACTACTTTAAGAAAACAAATTGCAGAAGATACCTTAAAGAAATTACTTACTGCCTGTGGTAATAAAGTCTCCAAACGTTCTTTTGATTTAACTGGCAATTTTTCATTTGGGGTTAAAGAACATATTGAAATTCCTGGTACAAAATACGATCCTCAATTAGGTATATGGGGAATGGACGTAGCAGTATCTCTAGAAAAAACTGGTTATGGTCTAAAAAGAAGACAGATACGACCTGGTACTGTTGGAAAAAGACAACAAGTTAGTCCAGAAGATGCAATTACCTTTGCAAAAGAAAACCTCGGAGTTACTGTGGAGGAATAAATATGGTAATAAAAATTAAACAAAGACATCCAACTTGGAGACATAGTGACGGTTCATTCAGAAAATTCGGTAAAGGTGCACGATCATGTGTTCGTTGCGGAAGATATTCTGGCATAATTCAAAAATATGACCTTAATTTGTGTAGACAATGTTTTAGAGAACAAGCTGTTAAAATAGGATTCCGTAAATACGATTAGGTGATATAGATGCCCGCACTCAATACTCTTGCTAATCTCTTTTCAAACCTTCAAAATGCTGAATTAAGAAACAAACATGAATGTTTGGTTATTCCGTCTTCCAAGTTAATTATTGATACTCTCAATACTATGAAGAAAAATAATTATATTGGCGAATACGAACTTATTGATGATAAATTGGGTGGTAAAATTAGAATACAACTTCTTGGTAAAATCAATAAATGTGGTGTTGTTTCTCCACGCTTCGCTGTTGCTAAATCTGATTATTCATTATGGGAAAGACGTTTTCTACCCGCTGTAGGAATCGGAATCTTACTTGTATCTACATCAAAAGGCGTTATGACTCAGACTGACGCTGAACAATTAAATGAAGGAGGAAGACTATTAGGATATGTCTATTGATCGCAGTTCTTTAACTAGAGAAATTATTCTTCCTGAAGGTGTTAGTGCTCAGTTTACAGAAGACCTTCTTACAATGACTGGACCATTAGGTTCTACCTCAAAAGATTTTAAATTAATTCGTGCTAGACTAAACATTGATTCAAATAAAATTACCGTTGAATCTCTAGGATCTAGAAAGAAACAACGTGCAACATTTGGTACTACTGTCGCTCATGTACATAATTTAATTATTGGCGTGACTGAGGGATATACTTATAAACTTAAAACTGCATTTGCCCACTTCCCGTTAGATGTAAAAGCCGAACCTGGAAAAATTGTTGTTGAAAATTTTTATGGAGAACGAGGTAATCGCATTGCAAAAATTATTGGAGAATCTAATGTATTGGTTAAAGGCGACGAAGTAATTATTTCTGGTGTTAATATTGAAGATGTTTCACAAACTGCAGCTAATCTTGAACAATCTACCCGTATAAAAAATAAAGATTTACGTGTATATCTAGATGGTATCTATTTATTTGAAAAAGGAAGAGGTAAAGAATGAGTCAAGACAATAATGATAATATAAATATAGAACCTGAAGCAAACTCTAAACCAAAGGCTGCCGCTAAACCAAAGGCTGCCGCTAAACCAAAGGCTGCCGCTAAACCAAAGGCTGCCGCTAAACCAAAGGCTGCCGCTAAACCAAAGGCTGCCGCTAAACCAAAGGCTGCCAGTAAATCAAAAGTTATTACTACAACAGAAAAAACCATTAAATCTAAATCTGATTATTTATCTTTACGATCACAAATAAATAAAAAACGACCTACTTTTCGAGCACAAGAATCGTGGAGATTCAAAAGAATCGATTCGCGCTGGCGAAAACCTAAAGGTTTTGATAGTTTTATGAGAATTCAAAAGAAAAGTTGGCCTGCAATCGTTAAAATTGGATATAGAGGCCCCAAAGCTGTTCGTGGATTACATCCTTCTGGATATAACGACATATTGATATATAATATAAACGGATTAAAAAACCTCGATCCATCTAACGATGCTATTAGATTATCATCAAAAATTGGAAAAAGATATAGATTATTAATCATTAATGAAGCAGATAAACTTGGATTTAAAATATTAAATAAGGGAAATCTACATAGGAGTAAATAAAATTGACTAATCTAAAAACTAAGAAAAAACTTGCATCCCGAGTATTTGGCGTTGGCCTGAACCGACTCAAAATAAACTCACAACAAGTTGATAAACTGGACGATGCAATTACACGCGGTAGTATGCGAAGTCTTAAGAAAGACGATGTTATTATAGTTCCTAAAAAACAAGGTATTTCTCGTGGACGTCAAAGACTAAAAAAGAAAAAAGTAAAACGTGGACGAACACAAGGTTCTAAAGAAGGCGCAAAATATTCTCGTTTATCTAAAAAAAGTCGTTGGATGATAAAAGTTCGTGCTCAACGAAAACGCTTGAAAATTTATAGAGACCGACAAGAAATTTCTAACGCATCATTTTGGGAATTATATAAAATGTCAAGCTCAGGTGGCATACGTTCTGTTAAACATCTGATTGAATTAGTTGCTGAACGTGCTGAACGTAAAGGTGAGAATTAGTTATCATGACTCGCAATACACATGTTCCTATACTTAGACGAAAACGAACAGGTCAAACTGATTATTCAAAACGTAAATCCATGATTGTTTCTAGATCTGTAATTCTTTCTATTCGAATTAGTAATAAACATTCAACATTTCAATTTATTGAACCAAAGATTGAAGGCGATTCAATCAAAAGTTCTTGTCATTCTAGCCAAATTATTAAACTTGGATGGAAAGGCTCAGGAAAAAGCCTTCATGGACTATATCTCACTGGATATCTTGCAGGTAAAAAAGCAAAATCCGCAGGTTTAGATAAAGCTATTCTATATATTGGAAGACGCCAATTTAGCTCAGGTTCAAAAATTATTTATGCATTAAAAGGTGTTATTGACGCAGGTATTGATATTCCTGCTAATAATGATATATTTCCTGATAGCGAAAAACTCAAAACAGATACCACACAGAAGATAATCGAAGAAATAAATTCTAAATATTGATGATAATCATGAGTGAACAACAAACAAACAAAGATAAACCAGGTGCTGAGACTTCAAAGTCAAATGAAAAATCTACTGATAATAATCGTCGCGGCGATCGTCGCGGCGATCGTCGCGGTGATCGCCGTAATCGCCGTCCTCGACAACCAGAACCTGAAAAAATATGGATTCCACGTACCCGTTTAGGGACTTTGGTACAATCCGGTTCAGTTCAATCACTTGATACAATATTCCAAAATGGATGGAAAATCAAAGAATATGAAATTGTAAATAAATTACTTCCTGACATTAAATCATTTGTAGTTCATGTTGGTGTAGTTCAAAAACAAACTGACGCAGGGGAATCTACTCGATTTAAATCCGTTGTAGCAGTTGGCGACGAAACTAGTTGGTTTGGCGTAGGAGCCGGTAAAAAACCCCAACTGAAAAATGCTATAGACAGCGCCACTCAAAATGCTTTACTTAACATAATTCCTGTTAAATTAGGTTGCGGTAGCTGGGAATGCAGATGTGGAACAAATCATTCAGTCCCTTATCGTACTGTTGGAAGAGGCGGTAGCGTTAAAATTGAATTAATTCCTGGTCCCAAAGGACTTGGATTAGTTGCTGGAGAGACTATTCGTAATCTACTTGCATTAGCTGGAGTAAAAGACGTATGGTCTAAAAGTTTTGGATCAACTAGCACTATGCCTTCAGTAGCTAATGCTGTTTATGATTCAATTAGACAGCTTCATAGTATGAGTTTGCAGTGATTTATGATGTCGGCATTTATAGTTGTTAATATTCGTGGCACCATTAACCAAAATAGTAGTGTTAAAACTACTCTTGCACATCTACATCTTGAATCTCGTTTTCGCGCTACTATAATTCCTAATACTCCTATTTCTAAAGGCATGTTACAAACTGTTAAAAATAATGTTGCTTGGACAAATGCCGATTCTTCTATTATTGAATCATTGATAACTACTCGTGGCGAAAAGTCTAATTCGATTAAATACGATGCAGATCTTGCGAAAGAAGATGGATATACAAATATCGCAGATTTAGCTAAAGCACTAAGTGAAGCTAAAATTAATTTATCTTCTGTTTCTAATCTTAAACCTTCATTTCGTTTATCTCCACCAAAAGGAGGTTTCCGAAAATCTACTAGAAGAATGTATACTCAAGGAGGAACATTGGGTTATAATCCTGATCTTCCTAAGTTAATCTCAAATATGATATAAAGTGATGGAAATGGGAACAAGACATAGAAAAATCAGGAAATTACGTGGTTCAAGATCCCATGGCTGGGGACAAGTTAAAGGCCATAGATCTCATCCTGGCGGAAGAGGAAATGCAGGATTGATGAAGTATAAATGGAGTTGGACTGTTAAGTATGACCCTGATCATTTCACAAAACCTTCTCTTAATCCACCTAATCGTAAAATTGTAAAAAAATGGATTAATGTAGGAGATTTGGATGGATTATTCTTACATTCTAAATCCAATACTCCTATCGATTTAGAAAAACTTGGTTATCAAAAGTTACTTGGTTCTGGTTCAGTACAAGGTTCATATGAACTGTCGATTACATCCTTTACTAAACAAGCACAATCAAAAATTGAAAAAGCTGGCGGAAAAATCTCACTGAGGTCTTAGTATTGGGAGTAGTTACTGACTTTGTTCGCCAAGTTGCATCAATTCTACCTGAGGTAGAGAAACCTAAAATCAAGTCTACTCTTACTAATAGATTACTTTGGACTGCAGTTGCAGTCACTGTTTATCTTATTATGGCCCAAATCCCATTATACGGCGTTGCATCAGGAGCAGATGATCAAATGTCCTATACTGCAATTATCTTTGCCTCTTCTCAAGGCACATTGATGACTCTTGGAATAGGCCCTATTGTTACTGCAGGTTTAATATTACAATTATTAAAAGGCGCAGACATAATCAACTTAGATTTTAAAAAACCTGACGATCGTGCTTTATTCTCGGCAGGAACTAAGATTCTTGCACTTATAGTAACATTTGCAGAAGCTGTAGCTTTTATGATTGGTGGTTCATTCGGACAAAATCTACCCTTTTCTACTTCTGCCACAATTATTGTTCAAATTATGTTTGCTGGACTTATTGTCATACTCTTGGACGAATTAATTCAAAAAGGCTGGGGTTTAGGAAGTGGTATCAGTTTATTTATTGCCGCTGGTGTATCACAAACAATATTTTGGAGTGTATTTGCATTAATTCCTGCAGGCAGTACTTACTTTGGAATAATTCCTCACACTATTTCTACACTTATTTCTAGTTCTGCAGAAAGTATACTCTTACGTCCTGGTGGTCTTCCTAGTTTAGTTACTTTATTACTTACTATTATTGTAATCGGGTTGATTGTATACGCAGAAGGAATCAGGATTGAGATTCCAATTACTTCTACTAAATATAGAGGTTTTCAAGGAACTTATCCAATCAAATTATTATATGTCTCTGTTTTGCCTGTTATTCTTACAGGCGCTTTATTGGCCAATCTTACATTCTTTTCTCAGATTGTCTGGTCTAGATTTAATCCCGCCAATAGTAATACGCTACTAAATCTATTTGCGCAGTATAATGCTGCAGATCCTACTTCAGGTCCTATTGGAGGATTTGCATATTTTATTTCTCCTCCTCGTGGCCTCGAAGTATTGGCGGTCGAACCATTACGAGCAATAACTTATGTTTTCTTTTATGTTGTAATGTGTACTATTTTTGCTCGTGTTTGGGTAGAAATTGGCGGCCTTGGTTCAAAAGCTGTAGCTGGTAAATTACTCGGAGCAAATGTTCAAGTTCCAGGATTCCGTCGTTCAGAAGGGTCTCTTGAAGTACTTCTTGATCGATATATTCCAGTTATTACTATTATTGGAGGAATACTTATGGGATTATTAGCTTCTGTATCCGATATCTTAGGTGTATTTGGAGGAGGAACAGGTATATTGCTTATGGTAAGCATATTCATTAATTATTATCAACTTCTCATGAAAGAAAGATTAGAGACGATGATGCCTGGATTGGCCAGTTTCCTAGGCAAGGACTGATTATTTATGACAAACACTAAACGTGTTGTTATTGTTGGAATTGCAGGAGTTGGAAAAACCACCGTAGTTAATGAAGTGCTATCGCTTCTTGCACAGAAAGATGTTAAAGTTGATAATCTTACTTTCGGAACAATTATGTTTGAAGAAGCTCAAAAACTTGGAATTTCTGATCGTGATGAAATGAGAACTTTGTCTACTGACAAACAACAAGAATTACAAATCAATGCCGCAAAATCTATTGCAAATCTTGATTCTGACGTTGTTGTAATTGATACTCACTTGTTTATCAAAACCACTTCTGGTTATATGCCTGGTTTACCTCTTCCTATATTGGAGTCTCTTCTTCCAACTAATCTTATTCTTGTAGAAGCCTTACCTCAGGATGTACTTGATAGAAGATCTAATGATCCTACACGTAATAGAGATTCTACAACTATCGAATCAATTGAACTTGATAATCAAATTGCACGAAGTATGCTGTCTTCTGCAGGTATACTTACTAGCGCATCATTGTTGGTTGTACTTAATTCAGATGGAAAATCTAAAGAAGCTGCAGAATCAATTGTTAACTCTTTGGGTCTAGATTAGAGTTTTCTTCATGAAAGGAATTATTTTATCAGGAATGTCCGCTGTCGGTAAAACTACTGTTGCACATTCACTTTGTAAAGAATTTGATATTAAATACTATTCCGGCGGTGATATGCTTAAAGAAATTGCAAAAGAAAAAGGATTTAGTATTTCTGGTCTTGATTGGTGGGATAATAACGATGGAATGAAATTCCTATCAAATCGAATGCAAGACTCCTCCTTCGACAAACTTGTAGATCAACGTTTGATGGATTTATTAAATCAAGGAGGTGTAGTTATTACGAGTTATACTCTTCCTTGGCTGACTTCAAATGGAATCTCTATTTGGCTCGAAGCCTCAACGGAAAATCGGTCTATTCGATTAAGATCCCGCGATACCATTTCTCTCGAAGAATCTACTAAAATCATTAATGAACGTGATACAAAAAATCAACAAATTTATGAGAAATTATACAGTATGAAATTAGGTACTGATTTATCAGTTTTTGATATAATTATTGATACAAACGATATGAATATTAATCAAGTTTGTAAATCTGTTATTAGTTCCGTAAATGAATCACTCTAAAACAAACAATAACGAACAGATTATTCTCAATGAAGAATCTGATATTCTTGATTCTGGTTCATATCCGGATAAACGATCCATTGACGATTTAATTGATAATTGTATAATATTTGTCGATAAACAATCTGGCCCTACTAGTCATCAAGTTGTATCTTGGGTCAAATCTATGTTGAAATACACTAAAGCTGGACATAGTGGAACACTTGATCCGATGGTTACTGGGTTGTTGCCGATTAGTCTTGGTAATGCAACAAAAGCCTTACCTATTTTATTATACGGCCCTAAAGAATACATTGCTGTTATGCGTTTACATAATAGCGTAAATCAAACTAAACTATACGATTGCATAAATCAATTCAAAGGACCTATTTATCAAAGACCTCCGCAACGTTCTGCAGTAAAACGCCAGACACGAATCCGAAATATTTACGACATTAAAGTTTTGGATGATACTAGTAGACTCTTATGTCTACGTATACTCTGCGAAGCAGGAACGTATATTCGTAAACTAGTATATGATATTGGAGAAATAATGGAATGCGGTGCCACTATGATTGAATTACGACGCACTCGTGTTATGCACATTGACGAAGATAGTAATTTTGTACCATTACATGAGCTAAGTGATGCTATATATAGACTACAAAAAGAGAACGACGAAACTAGATTTAGAGAACTTGTTCATCCTGTTGAATTTATTACTAAACCATTAAAGTCTATTACTGTGAGATGTTCTGCTATTGATTCATTATGCCATGGAGCACAGCTCGCCATTCCTGGAATTCTGAGCCTATCTAAAGAAATCTCAATGGCTGAAAATATTGCCGTGTTATCTCAAAAAGGCGAATTAATTGCTCTTGCTGAATCTCTAATGTCTTCTGATGATATTACTAAAAATAAAAAAGGAATTGCCTGTAAAACTAAAAGAGTAATAATGAAACCTAGCACTTACCCCAAACTTTGGACAAAAAATGAATCTCAAGATTGATTTATTCATAAAAGATTTTATCTTTGTAAGGTGTTTCTTCGAATCATAGCCGGGGTAGTCTAGAGCAAAGGACAATCTGGTAAGGCGCAAGCCTGGAATATATTTCAGTAAGCTTGTGACTCGCAAGGGTCTCGTGGGTTCAAATCCCACTCCCGGCGTTTACATTTTTGTTATTTTCTTCATATCCGAATTAAAATATTTGTTTACTTTATTTGGGAATCTATCTAACTCTGCCATTTCTGCTTCATTATCTTTTCCCCAAATTATTTGTAATATTTGTAATTCTATTATCTTATTTGCAGAATCTAATGCTATAGATACGTTATACGACGTAGATTCTTCGTTTGTATAAATTTTTATAAGTTTCTTTTTCTTATCTACATAAATCAATTCATATCCTATCAGTGACGCCTCCAAAAGATTGACTAATTTTCCCTCATACATTTATCTTATTCTAATTGTCTCTGTTATTTGTAGTTATTATCTTAATTATTGCATTATCATTCTGACTATATCTTCGTTTATTGTCGAAAAAATCATAAACGTTAAAAGCATTCTTGTAAAAACAGGTTTCACTGATTAGCAAATATGGCTCACATGTTACAATGTATTACCACTGAAGGAGAAATACTCAAAGACGTAAACATTGATCTTTCTGAAGCGGAATTGATCAAAGCATATCAGATTATGGTCCTTACACGTACTCTTGATACAAAAATGGTTGCTTTACAACGACAAGGCCGTATTGGTTTTTATTTACCATCTTATGGCGAAGAAGCTTGTTCCGTTGGTAGTGCACTAGGTGTTTCAAATAATGATTGGTTCTTTCCTGCATATCGAGAACAAGGTGCAATGCTTCTAAAAGGCGTTACCTTGAATTTTATTATTTCACATTTGCGCGGAAGTGCTGAAGATGAACATAAAGGAAGATCTCTTCCAGGTTTATTCGGTTGTAGTTCTAAAAGATTTGTTACACCATCTGCCCCTGTAGGTACGCAAATCTCTCACGCTGTTGGTACTGCCTTTGCTTCAAAACTTCTTGACGATAAAGTTGGTACTATTGTTTATTTTGGCGACGGTGCAACTTCATCTAATGATTTTCATGCCGGACTTAATTTTGCTGGCGTTTACAAAACTCCTACAGTTTTCTTCTGTAAAAATAATCAATGGGCTATCTCTACCAATATCTCTCATCAAACTGCTTCTGATGGAATTGCAATTAAAGCTAAAGCATATGGATTTGATGGTGTTGTTGTTGACGGTAATGATATATTGGCCGTTTATATGGCTACTCAGTCTGCTATGGAAAAAGCTCGTGAAGGAAAAGGCCCTACATTAATTGAAGCTAAAACATATAGACTTTCCCCACATTCTACTTCAGACGACGGAGCAAGA
>Ga0209089_10004759_pt1 | contig 11258 bp, 8 predicted proteins | sample ArcticOcean_MG_C_FD_187431 | JGI IMG/M metagenome (GOLD analysis project Ga0209089, IMG submission 187431) | Marine microbial communities from western Arctic Ocean - ArcticOcean_MG_CB2_150 (SPAdes) (version 2) | ecosystem: Environmental > Aquatic > Marine > Oceanic | place: Arctic Ocean: Canada...
GGATCTAGGGCTGAACCCAAGAGGATGGATCAACCCATCTGATATGTCCCCAATGGAACCCGTATCTTATCTAGCAAGGGATGGATTGAAGATTAGTGGATATTTAACTAGGCCCAAAAATCAGCAAACAAACCTTCCTCTGATTGTTCTTGTGCATGGTGGCCCTCACGGTGTACGTGATTACTGGGGTTATGATCGTGAAATACAACATCTAGCCAGTAGAGGTTTTGCCGTATTTCAAATTAACTACAGAGGGTCTGGTGGTTATGGAAGAGAATTCCTAAAAAGTGGTTTCAATCACTGGGGAGATACAATGCAAGACGATCTAACGGATGGCGTGAATTGGCTAGTAGATCAAGGCATAGCAGACAGGAAAAGGCTTTGTATCTACGGAGCAAGCTATGGAGGCTACGCAGCAATGATGTCTTCTGCCAGAGAACCTGATCTGTATAAATGTGCCGTGGGATACGTTGGTGTTTATGATGTAGATTCTTTTACAACTGTGGGTAACATTCCGGGTTACAGAGCAGGATCTGCCTATCTCAAAGAAGTTATACCTTCCGATCCTGCAATAAGAGACGCTTTCTCACCTTCCATGCAGGCTTCAAAAATTAAAGCTGAAGTATTTCTTGTACACGGGAAAAAAGATGAACAAGCGCATTTTAATAATTATGAAATTCTTACCAAAAAATTTGATGATTTAAATAAACCTTACAAGTCACTTGTGAAATTTGATGAAGAGCACGGTTTTTATAAAACAGAGAATCAGATTGAACTTGCCATTGAACTTGAAGAATTCTTTACTCAGCACATAGGTCCATCAAACTAGTTGAATGTTAAAAAATAAAAATATTCTAATAGTGGGTGTTGCCAATAAACATTCAATTGCTGCGGGCATAGCACAATCAATGCATGAACAAGGGGCCAATCTTGCTTTTACTTATCAAAACGAAAGGTTAAAAGATAATGTTGTTAAGCTAGCTAAAGAGTGGGATTCGGATATTTGTATTCCTTGTGACGTAGCGGATGACAATGAAATTACAAAAGCTTTCGAAGAACTTTCTAAAGTTTGGGATGGACTGGATTGCATTGTTCATGCTGTTGGCTTTGCTCCTCGCGAAGAATTGGATGGAAATTTTTTAGACGTTACAACACGTGAAGGCTTTAAGGTTGCTCATGATATCAGCAGCTACAGTTTCATAGCCTTAGCTCAAGCCGGTCAATTAATGATGAAAGGAAGAAATGGTTCTCTGCTGACCCTTTCTTACCTAGGATCGCAGCGAACACTGCCTAATTACAACGTCATGGGCCTGGCTAAAGCCAGTTTAGAAGCCAGCGTAAGGTATCTTGCCGTTGCCGCTGGTAAAGACGGGCACAGAGTCAATGCAATATCGGCTGGGCCGATCAAAACTTTGGCTGCTTCGGGTGTTAAGAATTTTAGAAAAATGCTTTCTTACAATGCAGGAAGAGCGCCTCTGGGCAGAAATGTAACAACTAAAGAGGTTGGCAACACAGCATCTTTCTTAGCTTCTGACATGGCGAGCGGAATAACAGGGGAATTAGTTTACGTTGACGCCGGCTTTAACGTTACTGCCATGGGCGGTATAGAAGAAGCTGAATCCTAGAATTTTCTTATTATATTAGCTGACTGTTGAGACGCCAACTGTAATTCTGAAAGCTCAGAGACCTGTCTTTCTTCACCGATAAATTCTCTGAAAGTTAATTTTTCTTCAGGAGTGATGGCTGTTTCTTTATCGTTAATAGCCTTTAAGCGATAAACAATTGAATCTCCGTTATCCAGCTTAGAAGAACCGAATGCTTTATCAAGGTTGGTTCTGGGAAGATTGAATATATCCAACATAACTGAGCCCGATAACAATGAACTATTTCTGCTGAGGTCTTGATAGCTTTCTAACTCTACGTTCTGTTCTGTGGCTATTAGCGCCAGATTGGAGCCTGTGTCTAAAGTGTCGATGATTTGAGCTTCTAGTTCGTCTAATGCTCCTGTGGCCAGTTCTTTCTTATACATAACCGTGGCTTGGAGCTCTACAGAATCAAAGGGCGTTACTTCCTGTTGTTTAAAGTCTTCTAATAAAATAATTAGTGCCTCATTTTCTTGGGTTTCTACAACCTCTATGGTTGGGTCATTTTGAAAATCTAAATTCTCAAACAATAGCTCAAGGACTTTAGGGTTACTGAGAACTTCCGAAGCACCTTCTTTTGAAAAATAATCAACTGCTTGTGTTGATAAATTTAACTCCTTTGCAATTGCCTCAAGATCATTAAGGGAAAAGCTTAAATCTGAAGCTTGGTCCAATAACTCCACGAAACGATCGCTTGCTAAATCTTCAGATATGCTTAAAAGAATAGCCTCTCTTTTTTCTTCAAATGTATCGGCTATTGGAGTTTGTGTGTCTTTAAGTAAAAGCAAATGTATACTTTCATCTAATTCTACTGGGTCGCTTAAAGACCCCTCTTCCATCAACGCTATAACTTCTTCAAACTCGGGAGGGAAGACAGAACCGTCAGTAACTCCTAATTCACCACCGTTATCTTTTGTTCCTTCATCATCCGAATACTCTTTTACGAGTTCGATAAAATTACTGCCTGCCATGACTTGAGACTTAAGCTCTTTAGCTAAAGCTATAACTTCTGATTTATTTTCACCCTCATCAATATTGAGCATCAGGTGAGAGATTGTTTTTTTAACTGAAGTATCAAAATTTTCGAGGTATAAATCGTATTCCTCCCTTAAGGCTGACTCTCCGATCGAAACATCCTCTTCAAGGTTCTTCGAAGACAATTCAATGTATTTAATTTTAGCCAATTTGCTTGTTAAAAAAAGTTGAGAGTTATTGTTATAAAAATTCTTAACGTCTTCAGTTGTTGTTGTTACGTTATTTAGAATGGCTTGTAAATTTAATCTTATAAATTCCACGTCTCTGGTTTGCTCAGCAAGTCTTAGATTCTCTAATATTTCACTATTGGTTACAAAAGTACTAGACCCCACGCCCTCTCTCCAGAATCCTAATGCGATGTCTTCTTTAACTCTTTTCAAGTAAGCATTTGGGACATAACCCTGGCTTCGCGCAATAGCCTCAAATTTAGTCAAACTAAATTTACCATCTTCTTCAAAAGATTCGTCTTTTGCTAATTCCCTGTAAGCAACGCTATCTGTAACCTCCAAAGACGACTCTTTTAAAAAACTAAGTATGGATGCCTTACGAATTAAGGACTCAATTGAAATTTTTTGAAGCATCTCTTCGTCAAGATTCAAATCTTGATTGCCAAACCTTTCTTGAAAATAATAATCTTGAGCACGCATCTCAAAATTTAAATCAGTAACGTCTATCTTAATGTCATCAACACTTGCTACTTCGTTCACGTCAGATGAAGAAAAGAAAGCAGACCAACCAATGCTTCCTACAAACGCAATGACAATAAAACCTACAATGAATTTAACAACGGTTCCATCCAGGTTATTACGAATATCTTGTATGCCGGCCATAGTGGTATTAAATAATTAATTAATAAAAAAAGCGCGCCAATGGGCGCGCTTAAATTTTTAGGTATTCTTTTTAAAGACTTTCTTTAAGCGCCTTCCCAGCTTTAAATCCTACTGATTTTGAAGCTGATATTTGAATAGCTGCACCAGTCTGAGGATTACGCCCCATTCTTGCTGCTCTGTGTCTTACATTAAAAGTACCGAAACCTACTAAAGAAACACTATCACCACCTGATAGGCTTCCTCCGATAGCTGATAGAGTTGCCTCTACTGCTCTTCCGGCTTCTGCTTTTGAAACATCAGTTGCTGCGGCAACTGCTTCTGTTAATTGGGCTTTATTCACATTTATCTCCTAGATTCTAGTTAAGCTTTGCCTGCAATTTTGCAGGCCGTTGATATGATTTAAACCCTATAGATAAAGGTTGTCAAGGTTAATTAGTGAGTCTCAATACTCTTTTTTTGACTTCTATTTTTTTTAGTAGAAATCTTATCCGATGACTCTTCTTCTTTTTCCCATGGAATGGGTTGTCTGGTTAACACAAGGTTCAGAACTTCATCTATCCATTTTACTGGCCTAATGTCTAAATCGTTCTTAACATTGTCTGGGATTTCTTTTAAATCCCTAACGTTTCCCTCTGGAATAAGAACCATCTTTATACCTCCACGAAGAGCGGCTAGGAGTTTTTCTTTGAGTCCACCTATTTTTAATACCTCTCCTCGAAGAGTTATCTCACCCGTCATGGCCACATCCGACCTGACTGGAATCTTTGATAATACCGAAGTAACAGCAGTGCACATAGCTGCTCCTGCACTTGGGCCATCTTTAGGAGTTGCTCCTTCAGGGACGTGAATATGAATGTCTTGATTCTCATAAAAATTAGGATCAATACCTAGAGTTTCCGCCCTTGATCTAACTACAGAGAGTGCAGCCTGAATAGATTCTTGCATGACATCTCCTAAAGAGCCTGTCTTAATTGTCTTCCCTTTTCCATCAAAACTTGCGGCCTCTATGGTCAACAGCTCTCCTCCTACCTGAGTCCAGGCTAAGCCTGTTACTTGTCCAATCCTATCTTTCTCAACAGCTTCTCCAAAATCAAATTTTCTAACCCCACAATAGTCTTCAAGCAGATCAGGCTTGAGGGATAATTTCTTAATGCTTTTCTTGTCTGCGTTCTTTTTTACGACCTTTCTGCATATCTTGGCTATTTCTCTCTCGAGTGACCTAACCCCTGCCTCTCTAGTGAAATATCTAATAATGTCCTTAATAGAGCTTTTTGGAATTGATAGCTCACCATCTTTTATGCCATTATTTTTCATTTGTTTTGAAACAAGGTATTTATCTGCAATATTTACTTTTTCATCTTCTGTGTAACCTGGAAGGCGAATAATTTCCATCCTATCGAGTAGTGCCGAAGGAATGTTCATGCTGTTAGCTGTACAAACAAACATAATGTCTGATAAATCAAAATCCACTTCTAGATAATGATCATTGAATGTGTGATTTTGTTCAGGGTCCAAAACTTCCAATAATGCAGAGGCAGGATCGCCTCTAAAATCCATTCCTATTTTATCTATCTCATCAAGCAAGAATAAGGGGTTCTTAACGCCTGACTTGGATAGCTTTTGAAGAATTCTTCCTGGCATTGAGCCTATGTACGTTCTTCTGTGACCGCGGATTTCTGCTTCATCTCTGACACCGCCCAGCGACATTCGAACAAATTTTCTATTGGTTGCTCTTGCTATAGACTCGCCCAAAGAGGTCTTTCCGACTCCAGGAGGTCCTACCAAGCAAAGCACTGGGCCTTTAAGCTTCTTGACTCTTTTTTGAACGGCCAAGTATTCTAGGATTCTTTCTTTTACTTCCTCTAGGCCAAAATGGTCTTCGTTAAGTACCTCACTAGCTTTAGAAAGATCCGATCTAATTTTACTTTTCTTTTTCCATGGAATGTTAAGCATCCAGTCAATGTACCCTCTGACTACAGATGCTTCGGCAGACATGGGAGACATCATCTTGTACTTTTGTAATTCACTAAGCGCCTTCTCTTCGGCTTCTTTGGACATTCCGGATTCTTTTATTTGTGACTCTAATACATCGGCTTCTTCAGACTCATCTAACTCACCAAGTTCTTTTTTAAGAGCTTTCATTTGCTCATTTAAGTAATATTCCTTTTGGCTCTTTTCCATCTGGTTCTTAACCCTTCCACGGATCTTTTTCTCAACTTTAGTTAAGTCAAGTTGAGATTCTAAATGAGTAAGAATAGCAGTGGCTCTCTTTGCAAGTGATATCGTTTCTAGAATCTTCTGCTTCTCTTTTAAATCAATGGCCAAATGACCCACCAAGGTGTCTGTTAACCTTGAAATAGAATCAATTGCATTCAATGTATTCAATACTTCAGGCGTAGCCTTCTTGGTAAATTTTACGTATTCTTGGAATTGTTTTTTGAGGGTTGATAGGTATTTAGAGGAACTCTCTGATTCCTCCTCTTCTTGAATTAGATCAACATCAACAGACAAATAATCAGTTGAGGGTTCCGCTTTAGTTATGCTTGCTCTTTGGTTTCCTTCAACGAGTACCTTTAATGTTCCATCCGGTAATTTTATTAACTGCAGGATCGTTGATAAAGTGCCAACGGTATACAGATCTTTAATCTTTGGATCATCTTCCTGTGCGTTCTTTTGTGCTACCAGCATGATTTGTTTATCACCTGCCATTGCTGCTTGCAAAGCTACTATGGATTTTTCTCTTCCTACGAAAAGAGGTGTTACAACCGAAGGGAAGATAACCACGTCTCTAAGAGGTAAGAGTGGTATATTTTTTGTGTTTTTTCCTGACATAATTGTATAAGTTTAGCTTATATACTTATCTTGGGATTTTTTTATAAATTACAACCTTTTAGCCGCTTTTTCTCTGTTTTGTCTTTTCATAAACCATCAGTGGCTCAGAATCACCTTTGACCACAGCAGCATCCAAAACAACCTTTTGTAAAGATTCTTCCGAAGGAGCTTTGTACATAGTGTCCAGCAACAAATCTTCAAGAATTGACCTAAGGCCTCTGGCTCCCGTCTTCATTTCAATCGCTTTTTTGGCAATCTCGCTAAGAGCATCTTCTCTTATATCCAGCTCTACCTCTTCCATATCAAACAATCTTGTGAATTGTTTAGTTAGGGCATTTTTAGGTTCTGTGAGAATCCTGATAAGCGCCTCTTCATCTAACTGTTTTAAAGTTGTGGTTACAGGAAGTCTTCCCACAAATTCAGGAATTAATCCGTATTGAATTAAATCTTCAGGTCTTACTTGTTCCATTAATTTATCAGATTCTTCTGCGGGTTTAATGGAGGCAACCTTTGCTCCAAAACCTATACCTGTTTCCTCGCATCTATGACGAACAATGCTTTCTAGACCTGAAAAGGCACCACCACAGATAAATAGAATGTTAGAAGTATCAACTTGTAAGAATTCTTGTTGCGGGTGTTTTCTTCCACCTTGTGGGGGAACGGAGGCTACCGTTCCTTCGATTAATTTCAGTAAAGCTTGTTGCACGCCCTCTCCTGAAACATCTCTTGTAATTGAAGGGTTATCAGATTTTCTGGCTATTTTGTCTATTTCATCAATGTAAACAATACCCAGTTCCGCTTTCTCAATGTCGTAATCGCACTTTTGAAGTAGTTTTTGAATAATGTTCTCTACATCTTCACCCACGTAACCAGCTTCGGTAAGAGTCGTAGCGTCAGCTATTGTAAAAGGAACATCAAGTAACCTTGCAAGTGTTTGGGCTAGCAGCGTTTTACCACTACCAGTAGGCCCTAAAAGTAATATGTTACTTTTAGTGAGTTCAACATCTTCACTAGTATCTTTCTTGGTTCCTCTTAAGCGTTTGTAGTGATTGTAAACTGCCACGGATAAGCTTTTCTTAGCTTCATCTTGACCTATAACGTATTGATCAAGAATGTCTTTTATCTCTTTAGGGACCAGCGAGGTTTCTTCTTCATTGCCATCAATAGATTCATTAATTTCTTCTTTTATGATGTCATTACATAAATCAATACATTCATTACAAACATAGACAGAAGGACCTGCAATTAATTTCCTAACTTCATTTTGGTTCTTTCCGCAGAAAGAACAGAAAAGTAATTTTTCGCCTTCGCCAATATCATTCTCTTTGTCTGACATGTTTACTCCTTTGTTCTTGCACCCACCAAACTATCAATCAATCCATACTTAACTGCTTCGTCTGGAGACATGAAATTATCTCTGTCACTGTCCTTAATGATTTTATCTACTTTTTGACCAGTATGGCTAGCAAGAATTTCATTTAATTTTTTCTTGATGGTTAAAATTTCTTGAGTGTGAATTTCTATATCACTTGCTTGACCTTGAAAACCGCCCAGAACTTGATGAATCATCATTCTTGAATTAGGTAAAGCATGTCTTTTTCCTTTAGCACCACCTGCCAATAATACCGCACCCATACTAGCTGCTTGACCTAAACAAAGTGTACTCACATCCGGTTTTATGAATTGCATGGTGTCATACACTGAAAGACCTGCTGTAACAGAGCCACCCGGAGAATTAATATATAAGTGTATGTCTTTATCTGGATTTTCTGCCTCTAAAAATAGCAGCTGCGCTACAACCAGATTGGCTCCTATATCTTCTACTGGACCGGTCATAAAGATTACCCTTTCTTTTAAGAGCCTGGAATAAATATCGTAAGCACGTTCACCTCGCGGTGTTTGCTCTACTACCATGGGCACCAGTTGATTGATAATTTTTGATTCGTTTTCTAATTTCATATTTCTCTCTTATTGTATATCTGAGTCTCTTTTATTATTTTTCAAGTTTTTTATTGACCGTTAACGCATTCTTCATAGGAAATAGTTTCTTCATTTGCTTTGGCTTCGCTTAGCAATATATCAACAACCTGCTCTTCAAGAGAAATTGATTCAATATTTTTTAATTGCTCTTCATCAGAATAAAAGTAATTAATTACTTGTTGAGGCTCTTTATAACTAGCAGCCCTTTCTTCAATAATTTCTTTTACCTTCTCAGGGTCGGGCTTCAGATCTTTTTCTTCTATGATTTTATTAAGAAGAATTCCTATCTTAACTCTTTTAGTAGCTTCTTCTTCAAATGTGCTCGCAGGAAATAACTCTTGATCTATTTCTTTAGGGTCCATGCCCATTCTCCTGGCAGTATCATTTCTCATGTTGGCTACTTCGGATTCAATCATCGCTTTTGGAATTTCAAAATCATTATTCTCTGACAGTGCATCAAATGCACTTTGCTTAGTTTTATTTCGTAATAAATTCTTTAAATCTTCTTCAAGTTTAGATCTAACTTCCTTCTTGTAATCTTCAAGACTTGTTGCTTCTATTCCTGTGCTTTTAAAAAATTCTTCATTCAGGTCTGGTAAAGATGGCTTAGACACTTCTTTCACCGTTACGTTAAAAGAGACATCTTTTGAAGCTAATTCTTTTTTTCCATACTCTTCTGGAAATTTAAGATTTAATACCTTTTCTTCAGGAGCCTTCAATCCAATCAACCCTTCCTCAAAACCCTCGATCATGGATTTAGAGCCTATCTCAACTGGAAAATCAGCTGCCGTTCCACCTTCAAACTCTTCTCCATCAATTTTTCCTACAAAATCAATTTTTATTTGATCTCCAGCTTCAGACACTGCATCCGCAAGTTCCCATTTACTCATTCTCTTTTGGAGATTAACAATAGTCTTATCAAGGTCTTCTTCTTCGATAGAACAGCTTGGTTTGGTGTAGTTCAACCTACTTAGACTGGCCATTTTTACTTCTGGGTATACCTCAAAAGTTGCTTTAAATTTTACGTCTTTATTCCGCTCCATCGATTCAGGAATTAAATTTGGTCGGCTAACTATTTTTAGACCTTTATCTTCTACTAAATGTTGAAACTTATGACTGACAGAATCGTAAACAACGTCTTGCCTAATTTCAGGCCCGTACATTTTTGTAACTACATCTAAAGGCGCTTTGCCTTTACGAAAGCCTTTTATCTTTGCGTCTTTTTGAGCGCTGAGAATTTTTACAGACACTTTCTCCTCTATCTCCTTGGAAGGAATGACTATGTCCAAACTTTGTTCAATACTTGATTTATTACCGAATGAAAATTTCATATTATTTATTATAGTTGGGGTGGGTGACGAGGCTTGAACTCGCGACCACTGGAATCACAATCCAGGGCTCTACCAACTGAGCTACACCCACCAAAAGATTTTATTTTAACATTTAAAAAATTGTAAACTTACAAAAACTTCTCTTTAAATTGAAAGAAATCATAAATTAAATCTGTTTAGTAAAGAAGAGTTGAAGAAAAATGGATTTAAAGCACTCTAAAGTCGCTAGCTAAATTATTAGTATTCGCTTCTTGAGTAAGGACATCATCGACGTAAGCCATTTTTGGACCGTCCCAACAAAGTGAAAGAAAATTATTAATCCCTTCTTCTTCACCTTGTAAAAAGACCTCTATAGAACCATCAGCAGCCTTTCTAACCCATCCAATCAAATTATCTTTTAGGGCTTGTTCTTGAGCCCAAGCCCTAAAGCCTACTCTGTGAACTTCTCCGTAAATTGAAATATGAGTGGCAGTCATGAAATTGAAATGGGGCGTCTAAGAGTTTCTAAAATAATTTTTTGTTTACGGTAGAAAATATATTACCTATGGGCAGGGAAATCAATAACTTTTAAACATAAATTAATAGTTTTATTTATTTAAATTTTGAGAGGTGGCGTCCTCGGCAGGACTCGAACCTGCGACCCATGGTTTAGAAAACCATTGCTCTATCCAGCTGAGCTACGAAGACACGCTGAGGATTATATATGAAGGAAAGTTTGATATAAGGTTTTTTTATTCTTATAAAGACCTGCTTGCTAAATATGGACTTGAGTCAATATCCGTTGGTTTATTTACAATTAAATCCGCCACTAAAGATGCTGAGCCCATGGCAAGAGTCCAACCCAAATGACCTTGTCCAGAATTTACATACAAACCGTCAATCTTTGTTTTTCCTAGAAAAGGTAAGCCATCAGCACTCATTGGTCGAAATCCATACCACAACCTTCCTTCTTCTAAGTCCAGTTGAGAATATAATTTAGGGTAAATGGATTTTAACATCTCATTAAGGTAGGCAATTCTCTTTGGATGAATGTCGTCATTAAAACCTGAGAACTCAGCTGTGCCAGCAATTCTAATTCTATTTCTCAGAGGCGTCACTACTGTATGTATACTTTCATCAACTACTGCAAGTTCTGGCTTATCGTTTATTCCTGCTGTGTCTAAAGTTAAAGAGTAACCCTTTACGGGTCTTACTGGTAATCTTAAACCTACCTGCTTTAAAAGGAGGTGTGACCAACTTCCTGCTGCAACAACTACCCTTTTGGTCTGCAAGATAGCCCTGTCAGTTATTACGCCATTAACTTTTCCTTTGTGAACCAGAATCTTCTTTATATCTGTATTAACTAGTATTCTGCCGCCTTTTGATCTGACCAATTCTTCCAAGAGTTTACAAAATTTATAAGCATCTCCTATTTCATCTTGAGGATAAAAGATTCCGCCCACAAGCTGGCTTGCTATTGGTTCTAACTGAGGTTCCGCTAAAGAAATTCCTTTTGAATCCAAGACTTTGATTGGTGCACCCGGGTCAAGCATCTTTGTGATTTCAACAGACCTATCTAAAGCTTCTTGAGAGCGGAAAATTTTTAGCGTGCCGTTTTCGTTATTGTC
>Ga0209089_10004762_pt1 | contig 11251 bp, 8 predicted proteins | sample ArcticOcean_MG_C_FD_187431 | JGI IMG/M metagenome (GOLD analysis project Ga0209089, IMG submission 187431) | Marine microbial communities from western Arctic Ocean - ArcticOcean_MG_CB2_150 (SPAdes) (version 2) | ecosystem: Environmental > Aquatic > Marine > Oceanic | place: Arctic Ocean: Canada...
CTACTGATAAACTTTGCTCTGCTACCATCACTCTTATTTAGAGCTGCAAAGTTAGTTCCACCAAATCTATTACTTGGACGACCTGTTGATGTGAATGGATTGTATTCAGAATACACCAACCCATCAGTCGTTTGCAAGCCATTTTTTTCAATGTATATGAAGTTGTCAAACATATCGTTGTTGTATGTCAAGATGTCAGGAGTGGGGTATTTTGAGACGATAACCTGCATTTCTGTTGCTATCTTATATAAATGTCGAGCAAATCTCATAATAGGTATAGAAGAGTTTATATTATTTTTCTCATAATATTTTGTATGATAATGTCGAATTATATCATCAGAATATAAATCAAAATTAGTTTTCTCTCCTGTGTTCCAATAGTTGAGTAGATTTACATCAATAAGATTATTTAACTCTGTAAGATGATATGCCTGTTTTTTATCAAGAGTGTATATTGGCTTATCTTTATGATTTAAAATACCCAAATCGCCAATCTCAAGACATAAACCATCAGTATGATTGAATGGTATCACATGCGCTTTTCCATCAACTAATAAAAAAAGAAAAGATATTGTTGTTTCTGTTGGGTGTTTTTTGTGATCAATAGGAACGGGAATTGCTATAATTTCTTCTGCTTGCTCATAGTCAAACAAAAAAGCATTAAATTCCGTAGTATTCTCTATGAATTTCAATGTGTAACCTTTATTATATAATATATATCACCTGATTTGATGAAATTCAATAAAATTATATATTTTCATACGAATTTGTGGGAATGTCTTTTCTGCAAATAAAACTGATTTCTGATTTAACTTTTTTATCTCTAAAATGTCTTTACTTAAAGACCAAGTTATTATTTGTTTATTATATGTAGAGTCTGCTTCATCAAAACTTTTTTTAGAAACTTCAATTATTGGTGCTCTATCATCGGATGCTAATTGCATAAAATATCTTTCAAATGAACCTTTTGTATAATTTCCTTTATTTGGTATTACTTTTTCATTTTTAAAATACTTTGATATGGGTGGTCTTTGAGAAGTTGCTATTAAGTAACCCTCTTCTGGTGATAAGTTCTCTCTTCTAAAGAGTTCTTTAGAATGTTTTTGTGGTGAACTTAAAGTTTGATAAATTACTCTTTTACTTTTAGTAATAATTTTATGGTATGGTGTTCCTATGGGAACAAATATATCTTCATTATCACCAAAAACAAATTCTCTGGCAGAGGTTATACCACCTGTTTCTATTCTTTCTACCGTTGGATCGTTTTGTAATATAGCCATAATTTTACTCTATTTTTGTTAATCCAGGACCAATTGGTTGGTCATATGTATCTTTTTGACTATCCAACTCTTTCTCTAAATCAAATTGATAATCACCAACTTTTCCAGCCATAGCTGTTAAATACTCTGAGAATGATAGGTATGGTGGTTTATTCACACCACTTTCCATTTCACCAGCATTATTTTCTTTGATTTTCTTAAATATATCTAGCATCGTTGTAACATCTGTTTTTTCATTATTATTTACACCCTTACCCATACCATAGTCTATTCGCATCAATCCTTTTAAAGTTGTTTTCCAACTTCCAGCATCAATAGAATGACTAACATTTACTATTTGAAAAACAGTCATATCTCTATATCTTTGAGCCATATGTGATGAAGTAAAACACATTCCTGCGTATATACCAGCCGTACCATCAATGGTTACACTAAACTCTAATGGAACTAATATATCAGATGTGTTTGAAATGGAATCTGGAGCATTATTTAAAAAATACATACCAGCAGATTTATAATTTTTTCTTATCAATCCCAACTTAGTATACAAATATCTATACTCTTTTTTGCTATCTGCTCCGACAGAATAACCATCTGATGTAAGCGCATCTTCATCAAATTCAATACCATCATCTAAAACTTTTCTGATTTGTTTTTGACTATAACTCTTTAACATACTACTCGTATTAATATCAGTACGATTTTTACTTAACAGTAAAGGTCCAACCAATCCCTCATCACTATGCCCATTGTCTGATATATTAGGATCGTTTGTTTGTAAGTTATTTCCAAATCCATCTTCATCCCAAACACTATTTCCTAAAATTCTTTCCATTCCTTTAAATGAAACAGATTCCATAATTTCTTTTCCTGGTATATTGAATATTTCTCCTAATCTTTTTCCTTTTATCTCCAGGTTATTATCTGAAGTCATACCCTCAGCATCTGAAGAATTTCTTCCATAAACAACTGCAGTTTGAAGTCCTGATGGGATTTTTGAAGTCATTTGTTGATCATGAACTATTGAATTTGTTCTCCATGTTGGAAATACTAATAAACCATCGTGTTTATATCCCTCTTTTGGTAATCCTGTATCAATATTTGCGGATGGGTTTTCAAGTAAATCTCTAACAGGTTCTACATTACTATTTTCTTCCATAACTGTTGCCGAAAAACCATCATCGTTGGTTATTATTTTAAAATCCCATATATCACCACAAGCACGACTTATTCTATCTAATAAACTTTGTAACCCATCTTCTACTGTATTTGCTTTTACGAATTCTTCTTCTATAATTTTTACATTTATAAGTAAATTTCTTAAATAACCGAACTCTCTCTTATCTACACCACCCTCTTTACTAAGATTGTTTATTTTATTTTGTGCATTCTCTTTTATAGCTGTGAATCCTGATATATCATCATCTGCACCTGCATAACGTCCTCTATTTTTATCAAGTAAATCACTAATATTTAGGTTTGAAGGTTTTTTTCCTGTTTTCTCAGTTGAAAAACTTGGTAATACTGAAATTCTTTTAGCTAATTTTGACATACCAAAACGGGCGGTTACTTCATCACTATCTGATTTTGTCTTTTTTACCTTTTTATCTGGATTTTGTTCCTGTTCAACCTCATCAAAATCTAAATCAAAATGGAATTGACCTGGTATAATAACTTCTTGTGCATTCATAGTAAAAAGATTGGCTGAGTCATTTCTGATTTTTATACTTTGATAAACTTTAGCAGTTCCACCACCTACATGGTTTACTGACCTAATATAGTTTACAATATTATCATCACGATCTATTCTAGCAACAAATCTATTTAATATATTATCTTCGAACCAACCGTAACTTACATAAGGACCTAAATAATTATCATCCTGACCTTCAATATCACCATAATATTTCTCTGTAAGTACTGTTTCATGATATGGTATCTTATCTTTAGCCACACCAGTAGTTACCAAATCTAATAATTCATCTCTTAAACCATCAAAAAATATTCTTGGTGGTATATTGACTATTGACTTATTATCTACCTTATTTTCTGCAGATTCTTTATGTTCTGCTTTTTTCTGTGATTTAAAGTTGTTAACCCAAAAATGTTCTGAATCTTTAGACAAATACCATTTTCTTTTAGCTCTTATCTGATTTTTCATCGTATCACTAAACTCAAATGTTTCTGCTTTTTCAGTATCACCAACACTCTCACCAAATATATTACTGGCAGGTGAAACTAATGTTGTGGTGCAATCAAATCCACCATCGTCTCTACCTGTCCAATTAAAATTAGAAATTATACCATATAACATCTCTTGATTTCCACGACCCTCTTCAATAACTGCTTCTGATATATTATCTATTTCACTTGAATTAATTTGCATCCAGCTATCATATACTTTATTTGATGGTGTGTGACCTGGCCACATCCAACCAAACTCTACTGCTACTGTAACTCCAGGATGTAAAAAATATGGTGTTAATGCACTTAAAGTTTCAAAATCCCAACAAGTCCAATTAACTGTCACTTGTTTTAATGCTTTAGTTCCACCTTTAATCTGAGTATTTATACTTTTTAATCCAGCCATTGGTCTATAATAGTTATCTGTATCATAAACTCCATCACCTTTTCCAAATGTATTTGTTCGAAGTTTACCATCTATAGTTCTTGGTTTTCCTAAATTTGTTAATATAGTTTTTTGATCTGTTCCAAGATTGATTTCCGGTGTATTTTCCTGTCCACCTGATATAACAACGGGTTTGAATTTACTTGGTAATGGTGCATTTGGATTATCACCGCTAAGTATTCTAAAATTTTTTTCATTATCTGAAGATTTTTTTGTGGATGGGACTGTCAATGAAATCATTCTAGACCATATAGTTCTAGCTGAAAGGTAACTTAAATCTGCATTTGCACCATAAATTGGATTACCCTCTGCATCAGGTTTACCATCACCTTTTGACATTGGTTCGGAAACTCTTGTAGTCTTCTTGCCAGACATTCTCATCTTTTCTAATAATGTCTTTTGCACTACTGCAGGTATTGGTTTTAATATAATCATATTATTAACTGTTAAGTTTGTTGTAATCTGATAGGATTGTCTCTATGTTTCCTGGAATTCTTATTTGAAAGTTTGGATTTAATATAGTTCTGCCCTTACCCAAACCATTTGCTTGTGCGATTACCCACCACAATGTTGCATCACTATAATATCTAAAAGCAATACCATCTAATCTATCACCATCTTTAGGATATATGAATTGATCTGAATCTGATAGTGGTATCGTTGGATATAGGGTTGGTACAAGAACTCTTTGTCCTTTTTTATTTAGTCTTTGTGGTGTTGAACTATATCTTGACATTTATAACTCCTGTTATTTCCAACTAAAACTGGTAATTGGATTTGGTACATCTACTCCAGCAGGATTTGGAAAATTAAAGTTAGATTTAACCTCATCTAATAATGCTAAATCTTCTGTCATTTCAAAAATAGCGTCATCACCTTCTATTAATGAAGCTAAAATGTCTGGAGTTACACCTTCTATTCCTAATTCGTCAAATAAATGTGGCCAATTGTGGCGAGAATTGTGATTTCCTTTTTCATATCTAAGCCTTTTTGGTGATAATGATGCTATTCGTGATGGATCTCTATCAAATGTTCCAAATTCTCCATCATCTTTTAACCAATCTAAATCATAAAATTTACCTGTTGTTTGTGGTAACTTAGGTTCTATCACTCTCATATCTGCAGAGATTTGGATTAGTTTTGGTAATCTTAAACCAGGTTTAATTTCCCACGTAGATTGTGTATCTACTGAATAATTTAAACTTTGTATCAAAACTGGTAATTTATCAACCATATCACCAACTGTTATTGAAGCAAATGGTGCAATCATACGATTACTTTTTATTGTCGGGTAAGTAAGACCTCTTAGATAATTTAATTTTTCCCAAATAGTAATTAACTCTTGAACTGATTTTGGCATTACTTTAAAAGTAACATTAAAATTTCTTGTAGAACCTTTATAAACGTATACTTTGTCTGGTCTACCAATATAACTTTCTTCTGAATATTCAGGAGAAGATGTATCAGCTACACTCTCAAGTATTGCTCTAAATATAATCCATTTGCCATTTACCATATCTCTAAATTTAAACGGAATGAAATCTATATTAGTATCATTAATATTTTCGGATATGGTGCTTCCACCATATGGGTGTAAATTGATTTTATCTTGTAAGTGTGAAGAGTATTTACCATCATCACTCATTCTTACAACACCTATTTCTGGATCGGGTATTAGTCTTCCTGCTCCACCTTGACTTCCAATTCCTCTTGTTGAGTCAGCATTTTGACCTGTATCTCCATATCTATTATCCTCATCGAGCTGCCCATAACTCAACATCTCATATCTTTGTATTCTATTTCCTAATTTATCTTTAGAAGCGTTAACGATATGCTTTGGGAATTTTACATTTACCTTATTTACAGTAGCCACTGCTTTAACATTTAATGGAAATGATGCACCATTAATATCTTTTACAAATCCTGAACTAATTGCGAAAGGTAGTTCTTTCTTTTTATCCCAACCTATACCTAATGATTTTCCATCTTCATATTCTCTATCAAAGTCTTTATCACTAGCTACATCACTAATCAATATTGTTGAGTATTTCTTTCCTTTATCAAATATGTTAGTTAATCCACCTCTAAAATCATTAGCCACACTTGGTTGAAATGTCGAATATATGGGATTTACATCTACAGTTCTATCTTGTCCTGTTTTAGTAGATTTTCCACCTGAAGATCCTACTATCATTTGTGATTTCGTTTTAACTATTTTTATACCATATGGGTTTTTATTACTATAATTTGCATTTTCATGAATTAACTTATCAGTATTTACTGTTTCTTTAGCAAAAGCGTTTGCTGGAGTTGTACCAAGAGCGTCTGCTGATTTTATTAACTCTTGTAATCCATCTCTAAACGATCCTCCAGGTCCGAATGCAGATAAATCTGTTTGAAAAAAACCAGGAGTTATATCAGCATTTAATCTAATCGATGGAAATACTCCTGTAATATCTGGTAATGAAAGAGAACCTAAACCTAATCCACCTTTACCAGCAAACTTAGGAAAACCTATATTTATACCTTTTACAGCATTACCAATTGCACTAAATGGATTTGGTAAATTTGGCAAACTTATATCAGGCAGTGATGGGAAATTTGGTAAGGGTGGTAAACTTATACTTGGTAAACTAATTCCACCTAAAGCTGAAGCGATTCCACCACCAACACCTTTTAAAAGATTTGCTGCGGTGTCTGCTAACCCACCTAATATATTTTGTATACCACTAAGATTTGGTGTTCGTGGTGTGGGAATGTCTATTAAGAATGGAAACATCGATGTTATACTAAACATTCTTCCTAATGATGGTTTATCAGTTGCTCCAATTTTAATATCAAATTTTGGTTTTTTTAATTTAAAATTTCCACTAATATTTGGAAAAATATCAGCTATACCATTTGCAGCTCCTTTTATAGCCCCACCTACTCCTGTTAAAATACTACCTGCTTGAAAATTTGGATTTAAACTAACTTGAGGAAATGCTACATCAATTCCATCAATAAATTTTAATACTCCGCCACCAGTATCAACAACAAAATTACCAACATTTTTAAGTAGTTGAACACTTGGTGAACCTGCAGGTTGTAGATGTCTAACACCATGTGCACCAATAGGCAATGAATCTATAATTGAACTTACTCTCCAACTTCTTATATCACTACCTGCTAATTCGTCTACTGTATGTGTAGAAAATTTCTCTCCTTGTTTATATTTTCGATTTTTAAATACATCTCTTGTTATACTAAATCTTTGTTGTTTTGGTCCAGGTAGAGATTGTTTTCCACCTAAAATATCACCAATCTTTTTTACTAAACTTCCACCTTGTGGAACTCCATCAACTCCAAGACCATTTGCATTCATCTTTTGTAATATATTTTGTTTTAATATAAAACCAACACCTCTTGGTGTTAATAGAAACTTACCGATTCTTTGAACATCAGCTACAGTTCTTGCTGCCTGTGTAACAACACCTGCCCTTACTAATCCGAAATCTACTTTTCCTAAACCTCCTGGTCCCCACCTATCACCAATTCCTTTAATAACAAATGGTTCATCAAAACCCAATCTATCATTATTTCTTGCACCTAATGGATCACTACTTTTAAATGCTCTATTATAATATGAGTCTAATGTATCTTTTGTTGTCTTTACTATACTTGGTGTATTAAAAGTATTACCAAATTCATAATTAAGTTGTTCACTTTGACGACTGAGAGCAGATAGTTTTGATGGTGCTGGTACAATTCTTGGTGGTTGACCAAAAGATTTTTGTCCTGTGACAGTAGTTGCAGAATGACCATCTTGAAAAGATTGTGGTGTCTGTTTTGAACCAACACCTTTCGCTAAATCTGATTTCATATCTATTAATGCCATTATGTTATCCTACCTGTAGATTTACTATTTCATCAATCATTCTTCTATTGATGGCGATTAACTCATCCATTTTATTAACCATTGGTTTTAAATCCATCTTTACACCTTGAGCTGGTAATGGAACGACAGCTTCTGGACCTGCTTCACCCACCACTGCACTTGTGGGACCTGATACTATACCACCTTCTGCCAGTCCGACTGCACCACCAATACCATAACCAATAGCACTACCTGCAATACCACCACCAGCCATAGCAGCTATTCCTAATAAGGATGTACCTCCTGTAAAAAATGCCAATCCACCAAGTACAGCGCCTATTATACCTAAAATCACTGCACCCATTACTTTATATTTTTGTTTTGATTTATCTGCAGCTGCTGCATTTTGTTCTTCTGCTCTAACTAATGCACTCATTCTTTCTACACTTAAACCAACACTATCTGCTAATGCTTTTCTTTGTATAACATTCATTTTATTAAATTCAGCTTCACCACCAACTTGATTAACGATTTCATCCATCATACCAACTTGGTCACCTGAAAATGCCAACTGTCTTGCTTTATCAAGACTTATATTTTTACCTAAAAGAACTTGAGCTTCCATTTGTTTTTCTATAGAACCTTCAAAGTCAAGTAATGATTCTGATATGCTTGACACATCACTTAAATTGACACCTAACTCTTTTGCTCTCTTTGCTGCATCAAAAATATTTGCGCCACCATCTTTTGCATATTTAGCGAAAAACTCTGTATTACCAGCTACATCTTCCATTATTGCTTTAAATGGAACTCCTGCTTTTCGATATGCCATCATTTGTGAATGTAATACATCAAGACTTGAATCAGAAGTTGCTGCCATCATGCCCATAATCTTGGCTTGATTTTCTGCAGTTACTCCTGTTAAAAAAGCAGTTAATTTCATACTACCAGCAAGTTTTACACTTGACGAATCCATATTACCAAATTCGTTTGCTATAGCATTTGCTTCTGCACCGAATAAAAGAAATTCTGGTCTGGAAAAAGCATCACCTATAGTCATTCCTGTACTTTGTATAGCACCTAATAACTGTTTACCTATGATACCAACCACAGCAATTGATGCAGCACCAAATGCTTTCATTTTTGCTGCACCCTTACCTTTTAACATTTCATCATCGTTCAAACCTGCTAAACCAGATTTATAAGCATCACCAGCTTTATCCATAATATTTGCTAAATCACCACCAATGCCAGGAATCTTACCAATAACATTCTTAATTTTATCACTTTTATCTGTATAGGATTTTAGGGCATTTTCAGCCAATGTTTTATTTGCTGCTTGTTTTTTACCAACATCTCTAATAGCAAGTAAGGATTCTACTAATTCTTGATTACCATCTTTTCTAGCTTTAACAAGTTTTTTCTCAATGTCTAAAACATTAACACCTTCACTAAATACATTTTTTTGATTTTCTAATAATTTTTGACCTATATCTAAAACATCTTCAAATTCATCAGCAGTCTTACCTGTAATGTCCTCTATTTTGGACATCTGGTCACCCAATGCCGTAGCGACATTACCCATGCCTTTTAAACTCTGTAAACTATCTTTATATAAATCGCTTGGATTTGCCATTTGAGGTTTTCCTGTTGATGGTTATATTATAATCCAAGACTTTTCATTCGGTTGTCGTATTCAGGATCTTGTTTTCTTTTCTTAGCTATTTTTTTAGCTAGTCTATCTCTTTGTGTATCCATCGACTTCACGATTTTTATCATTTCAGGATCAGAGGCTAATTGTTTTCTTATCTGTTTAGCTTTATTGCTACCTAAAGCCTTAAAAAGTTTTCCAAGAAATTCTTTTAGTATTGATTCATTTTTGTATGTGTATCTACCTATACGACCTGACATAATTGACTCCAAAGGATTATAAATTTTGATTCATATATAAATATCAAACAGACAAGTTTTTACATTATCGTTTACGTTGATTTTCTTTTTGTTGCTTTTCTATTTGTTTATTTTCGTCTTTATATTGTTTAGTAAGACGTTGTATATAGAATCTACGTATATGAATTGGTAGGCTATATGCTTCAGCAAAAGTAAAACCACCTTTGCCGTAATATATTAGTTGAAATATTTCTTCGAATACTTCTTTTTTATGACTGGGTTGAAGGCCAAAAAAACTGTGCAGTAACCTGCACTACAACCTCTCTTTCTGTACCATCAGCGTAAGTAGCAATAGTCGTCATATCAACATCAGGAGTCATGGTAAATAAGTGTCTTCTGATTTCTAATGCATCTACAGACAAAAGTTCAGTATCAACAAATTTATTTATATGTGCTCTTTCTGAATTACCATCAACTGAGACTAACATTCTTTTCATACGGCTTGTCATGCCCGTAGACATCTTTGCTTTTTGTAATGCTTGAGCTTCTTTTATAAGTCCTTTTTCATCCATATGAGTTAAAATTCTAAGAACTACTTCTCTCTCACTATTTGGCAATTTGAATGGAAATTCATTTACACCCTCTGGTATATTTTTAAAGTCAATTTCTTTATCATTTAATGATGTTAAATCTACTGATGCAGTAGTTTCTTCTCCGTCTTCATCGATTGCAGTAAAATCATATCGTTTAGTATATGCAAGTATCCTTGCTGCAATAATAAGTGCATTCTTATCACCTATAAGTAAATCATCTAATTTAATTTTTTTATCTACTATTAGAGCTTCTAAAAGTTTATCGATTGCAGTTCCCTGCTTCAATAGATTAGGTGAAGTAAGAATGTCTTCTTCTCGTGCTGTCATGTATTTCATTTCCACCTTACCTGAAGCAAGTGGGTTTTCTTTGGGATAGAAATATCCCCTTGACGGAAGATTTACCTCTTCCGTTGGAAAGTTAGTTTTTGCCATGCAAATATCCTCTGATTGTTATCATTTTGAATTAAAACCTGTTTATTATAACTATATTAGTAATTTTTGAAATTACAATTTATTATTTCGGTGCGAATTTCTCTTTGATTGGTTTAAGAATCATATCAAATAAAATATCGTCATATTTTGTTGGAGTAAGTTTCACGATTTTTTCAATCGCGTAAATACCAACCAAAACATATTCCCAATTTGCTGCTATCCATTCAGTCATAGTATTCTCCTTTTAGAATTGTAAGATTGCGTAATCGTATTGTAAAGTTAGGGTGATGTCTGCTGGCTCATTTGAGTCGAAAGCCATCTCACCAAAGTTTGCTGTTTGTATGTATGCACCTTTTAATGTCCATTCTTCTACTATGTCACCAACTGGCCCTAGCATATTGAATGTAATATCTTTTTTATAAAAATCTGCATATCCATCTCTACCCGTTACAGATTCATGTCCTAAACGAACCCATTCCATTACTGCTTGTGCACCACTTGGAACGATTGGATCGTATAGTGTTATATCAACTGGTTGCCACGTTCCCTTACCTTTAAGGTGTCTCTTGAC
>Ga0209089_10004766_pt1 | contig 11242 bp, 9 predicted proteins | sample ArcticOcean_MG_C_FD_187431 | JGI IMG/M metagenome (GOLD analysis project Ga0209089, IMG submission 187431) | Marine microbial communities from western Arctic Ocean - ArcticOcean_MG_CB2_150 (SPAdes) (version 2) | ecosystem: Environmental > Aquatic > Marine > Oceanic | place: Arctic Ocean: Canada...
TTCCTTCTTAGCATCACCCATCGGGTTCCCTGGTTCGCATGGCATGAATTGGCAGAATACCCTTGTTTTGCAGGGGCACTGCGCAAATCTTGTGCCAAAGCTAAGGAAGTCATCTGGGGAATGCGGGACTACCTCTTCCAGCCGCCGGCTGACGCCCCCGACCTGAAAGACAACCAGCCGCTCGCCGTGTTTCTCGCCGAGCCGAAGTTGATCGTTCTCGGCTCGGAAGAACAAGTGAAGGCTGCCATAACGACCGCAGGGAAACAGACGCGCCGTGCCGAACTCGATTTTGTCGATCCCGATCAGCAACTGCTGATCGTGTTTGTCCCCAAAGACAAGTCGGCCTTGACCAGTGCCTTGCCAGTCGGTGGCGGACCCGATGACCCGGCGGGAGAGATGGCGCTTGTGGCCGCGAAAAATCTGCAGGCGATCGGTATCGGCGTCAACGTGGGCAGCGGCATCGAACTGCAACTGCAGGCCAACTGCACCGACGACAAAGCCGCCGGCCAAATCAAACAACTGCTCGATGGCTTAATCGTCGAAGGTCGCGCCGGCCTGAAAGATTCTGTCGCTGCAATGTTCGGCTTCGACCAGATTCTTGAACCGGTGTTGGCAAGCTTGAAGACTTCGCTCGATTCAGCAACGGTCAACACCAGGGCGACGATTTCAGAAGAGACCATTGCGGCGGTCAAACAATCGGGGCCGCAACTGATGGGAATGTTGCCCGGAATGATGCCCGGTAATGGTGGCAACGGCATCCCGCCGACCGAGCCAGACCCGCAAGACGCGCCGGTCGAGGCACCGGTTCCGTCGGAGCGAACTCACTCGCCAAATCAGTGACTCTGTTGAATCCCAAGCCGACGCCCTGAACGTCGGACGAACGACGGCAACCCTACCGGGAGATGAAACATGGTTTGCACGCATTTGCGCGAGTTGTACCAATTGTGCGAAACACAGCAACTTCGCCTGAGCAGTTCCGATTTGATTCACGTCGTCTGCATGCAATGCGAACAGCAGGAAGTCTGCCCTTCGACATTGACCGACGAATACGACGAGCGCTCGCCAGATTCGGATCAACCCGAAACCAGCAGCAACGAAGCAGGCTAAAACGCACTCACTGCGATCGCTTGCGGTTTCGCGCCCCCTCGACGCCGGGCGCCATCTCGAGTATTCTGCGACCAGTGTTTGGTCCATCCCACACAGCCGCAGAAAGGCAATCGCATCTATGCCCGGCCTGCTTGCCAGAGATCGCATCATCGCCCCGCCCGGCTTTAACCGCTGGCTTGTCCCCCCGGCGTCGGTCGCGATTCACCTCTGTATCGGCTCGGTTTACGCCTGGAGCATGTTCGATCCGGCCCTCGTCAGAATGCGAGGCGTCGTTGCCAGCGCAGCCGGCGAATGGACCTTGGGACAGACCAATCTCACCTACACGTTGGCCATCGTCTTTCTCGGGTTGTCGGCCGCTTTCGGTGGTAAATGGATGGAAAAGGTCGGCCCGCGAATGGTCGGCACGGTGGCCGCCTGTTGTTGGGGCGGCGGGTTTATGGTCGGCGCACTTGGAATCCACCTGCACCAACTCTGGCTGTTGTATCTCGGCTATGGCGTGATTGGTGGCTGTGGGTTGGGGCTGGGTTACGTCTCGCCCGTCAGCACGCTTGTTAAGTGGTTTCCCGACCGTCGCGGCATGGCCGCCGGCATGGCGATCATGGGTTTCGGCGGCGGCGCATTTTTTGGCGCGCCTTTAATGCGATGGCTCATTCGCAGTTTTTCCGAAGCCCCCGTGCGAATCGGTTCGGTCGAAGAGGTAACGCTCGTTACCAAAGCAGGCAAACGTTTCACGGAAGTCGCCGGCGAACTGCGTGAAGTCGTCGTCGTCGGCAGCACCGAAGTCAAACAGATGCTCGTCGGCTCCGCAGAAGGCGTGTACGAGGTTGGAACCGGGCACATGGGTGTGGCCGAGACATTCGTCGTGTTGGGACTGATCTACTTTGTCGTAATGATCGCCGCCGCGTTCTCCTACCGTTTACCGGCAGAGGGTTGGTTGCCTGTCGGTTGGACTCCGCCCAGCGAAGACGAAGCGGCCAAAGAGATGATCACGACGCACCAGATTGGTGCAGACGAAGCACTGAAAACGCCGCAGTTCTATCTCGTTTGGATCGTCCTCTGCTTCAATGTGACGGCCGGCATCGGTGTACTTGGAGTTGCGAAGACGATGATGTCGGAGATATTTGGCAGCACGCTGCCGGAAATCGCCGACGAAGCCTTCGCCACCACGTACGTGCTGATGATCAGTGTGTTCAACATGGGGGGCCGCTTCTTCTGGGCCAGCGTCTCCGATTACATCGGCCGCAAGATGACGTACACCATCTTCTTCGTATTGGGAATTGCGCTTTACGTTTCGATTCCACTGACAGCGTTTCAGGTCAGTGTGTCGCCGGCGATGATCTGGCTGGTCTACTTCTACGCAGCGACCATGATCATCTTCACAATGTACGGTGGCGGTTTCGCCACCATCCCGGCCTATCTGGCCGACTTGTTCGGCGCGAAAAACGTCGGCGGTATTCACGGCCGTCTGCTCACCGCCTGGAGTACGGCCGGCGTACTTGGCCCGCTTGCCATCACGTCGCTGCGCGAGCGAACTCGTCTGCAAGCCATCAAGCAACTTGTCGAGAAAATCGATCCGGCCGAATTCGCCAACAAGTTCGGTTCTCCGATTCGCGATCTCAAGGAATTGGTCGAGGCCAAGACTGTCACCATCTCGCAGCTGATGGAAATCGCCCCCGCCAGCACGCAAAACCCAACGCCCACGCTGTACAACACAACCATGTATCTCATGGCGGCCCTGCTCGCCGTCGCGTTGGTCTGCAACTTGATGATTCGGCCAGTCGATCCAAAGCACTTCACCGCCGACGAAACTGCCTGAATACCGACGCCACCCCCCGTTTGCGGTTTCGCGTCCGCCGACCGGGGTTCGAAACTTTGCAAGTTTCAACGACAGGAATACAGCAGATGCCGGTTGACTACGACGCCATGTCCAGCGCGTACGCCAGCGGTCGTAGCGCCAACAGTGGTGTTGTCGATAAACTAACAGCCCACGTCACTCTCGACGTGGAATCGAAAGTTCTCGAAGTCGGCTGCGGTACCGCCGATCACATTGCCGCACTGCTCGATGCCAGCGGCTGTCACGGTTGGGGTGTCGAACCATCGGCCGGCATGCGCCGCCATGCTCCGATGATGGACGGTTTGCAGTTGGTCGCCGGCACGGCCGAGGCGATTCCGCTTGCCGACGAGTTTTTCGATTTCGTCTTCACGGTCAACGTGGTCCACCACATGACCGACGTTGCAGCCTACTTCCGCGAAGCAAAGCGCGTCCTGAAAGCCGGCGGCACACTCTGCACCGTGACCGAATCAACCGAAATGATCCGCAACCGCAAACCACTCTCCCACTACTGGCCTGCAACCATCGAACCGGAACTCGGCCGCTACCAAACGGTCGAAACGCTGCTCGATGCGATGAAGCAAGCCGGCTTCACCAACACAGAGACACACAACATCAGCACGCCGATTGCGTTCACCGATGCGATAGCCTATCGGCAGAAGGCATATTCTTCGTTGTTGTTGATTTCAGATGTGGAATTTGGCGAAGGCTTACAGCGCTTGGAAGCGGACCTGCAAGATGGACCGATCAAAGGGAATTCGGAATACGTCTGCATCTGGGGGCGGACGTGATATAGTAATCGTATCAAGGCTTTGATCAGTTCGAGTGGCCGGGGCTGCAGTCTTTACGAAGCCCCGGTGCAGGATCAATGGATATTCAATTGCTCACACGCTCTTTCAGTGCAATCGGAGACCGACCATGCAGTGCCTTTCCCGTCGCCACTTCCTCGCCGCATCGTCCGCTTTACTGGCGGCTCGTTTGCCCAGTCGATTATTCGCCGCCGACACTCGCCCGACGGATTCCGGGCCGCGAGCTATCGATGGCGACAATGTTCGCGAGCCCGATTGGGATGAGAAACTAACGATTACCGTCGGCCCCAAGCGGGGTGATCTTGTTGGCAGCGATGATAAAGTTGTGCAGGCGGCCGTCGATTATGTTGCCCGGTTGGGTGGCGGAACGGTGCAGGTGTTGCCGGGGACTTTCCAATTTCGCAATGCCGTGCATCTGCCGTCGGGCATTCGATTGTTGGGCAGTGGTGATGACAGCATTCTGACGAAGATCGCTTCGGAGAGCGTGCCGTTGGGTGACGACTCGGACTGGTATGACCGCGAGATTACACTGAAAGGAAAGCACGGATTCCGTGTGGGCGACGGCGTGCTGCTGAAGGCAAAGAATGCAAATGATGACAGCCAGATAGTTATCAAGCGAATGCTCGTCGCGGGATCGGGTAATCGCTTCAAACTGAGTGACGGGCTGCGTAAGAATCTCTGGCTGTCGGGCAAGCCGACTTGTTCTTCACTGTTTCCATTGTTGACCAGCGAGCGGACGGCCGACGTGTTCATCGAGAACATTACGCTCGATGGCAACCGCAAGAACAACGAAAACCTCAACGGCAACTACGGCGGCTGCATCTTCCTGCAAGACTGTAACCGCTACACCATTCGCGGCGTGACAACCCGCAATTACAACGGCGACGGCGTCAGCTTTCAAATTTGCCACGATGTCGTCGTCGAGAATTGTCACAGCCACGACAACGCCGACCTCGGCGTGCATCCCGGTTCTGGTTCGCAGCGGCCACGGCTGCTGGGCAACCGGCTGGAGCGAAACGGCATCGGTATCTTCTGGTGCTGGGGCGTGCGGTACGGATTGGCCGAGAAGAACAAGATCGACGCCAACCGCAATTACGGCATCTCCATCGGCCATCGTGACACCGACAACGTGATGCGCGACAACGACGTCACCAACAGCGGCAAGGTGGGTGTGCTGTTCCGCAACGATGGCCGCGGCCGCGATTTTTGGGCCAACCGCAACGTCATTGACAACAACCGGATCGTCAACAGCGGCGGCGAATCGGGCATCGGCATCGATATCCAGGGGCAGACGAAAGACATTCGCATCGTCGGCAACAGCATTCGTGAAACCCGCAAACCGATGAACCGCACGGGAGTGCGGATCGCAGCCGAAGCCGGCACGATCCAGTTGATCGAAAATGCCATCGAGGGTTTCCAGACCGCAGTTATCGACGCCCGCAAGGCGACATGAAGCCGGCTGTTTGTTAGAATCGCGAAATGCGAAGCGAATCTGAAGTCCCATTTGAAGACGCGCCATTCACGATCCCGGTTTCTGATCGGGTGAAGCGGCTGCCGCCGTATCTGTTCGGCAAAATCAACAAGCTCAAATACGAGAAGCGGGTGGCCGGCGTCGATGTGATTGACCTTGGCATGGGCAACCCCACCGACGCACCCGACCCGTTGATCTGCGAAAAGCTGGGCGAAGCGATCAAAGACCCGAAGAATCACCGGTACTCGGTCTCCTCGGGCATTGCGAACCTGCGCCGAGAAGTGGCAAAGCGGTACTGGAAACGGTACGGTGTGCGGCTGGAACCCGATGGCGAAGTCATCGCCTGTATCGGCTCGAAAGAGGGATTCAGCCACATGTGTCTGGCGTTGATGGGACCGGGCGATTCGGCCGTCGTCCCCGCGCCGTCGTTTCCCATTCACGTGTATGCCGTCATGCTGGCGGCGGGCAATGTGATTGCAATCGATTGTCGGCAGCCCGATCAATTTCTGAACAACATCGCCTACACCTGCGAGCACTTGTACCCCAAGCCGAAAGTCGTCGTTGTCAACTTTCCGCACAACCCGACGGCAACGGTTGTCGAACTCGATTTCTACATTGAATTGGTGCGGTTGGCGAAGAAGCACGACTTTCTGGTGATGAGCGATTTCGCCTACGCCGACATCTGCTTCGACGGATACAAGGCCCCTAGTTTTCTCGAAGCGCCGGGTGCACTCGATGTTGGTGTCGAGTTCACCACCATGAGCAAGGGCTACAGCATGGCGGGCTGGCGAATCGGCTTTTGCAGCGGCAACGCCGAAATGGTTCGCGCGCTGGCCACGATCAAGGGCTACTACGATTACGGGATTTTCCAGCCGGTGCAAATCGCGGCGATTGTCGCCATGCGTCACGCCGACGCCGCCGTCGAAAGCATTGCTGCGGAATATCAACTGCGCCGCGATGCGCTGTGTGACAGTCTGAAACGATTGGGATGGGAACTGGAAATCCCCCGCGCCGGCATGTTTGTGTGGGCGAAGATTCCAGAGCCGTGGAGTGAAATGGGGTCGATCGACTTCGCGATGAAGCTGCTCGACGAGGGAGGCGTGGTGGTTAGTCCCGGCCGCGGATTCGGCGAAGAGGGCGAAGGCTGGGTGCGGCTGGCGATTGTTGAAAACGTCCAGCGACTTCGGCAAGCCGCCCGGCAAATCGGTCGCTGTTTGGCCACCGACGAGTTGTCAGCAACGGAATGAACTTGACGCCGCCGCCATTGGCGTCGGCGGGTCAGGTGTGTCGGCGTTTCCAGTGATGTTTCGAACGATGGCAACTCTTCGAGCCAGGCCAACAGTCCCGCTTCGCGGCCGATTTCTTCCAGGTCGGCGGTCAATGTCGAGACATCCGTTGCCACGGGCAATTCGAGTTGCATTTTGATCTCGAACGAACTGCACTCATCGGTTCGTCCGGCGTGCATCTCGACAATATCGATTTCGTCACGCGCGATTCGCGCGGCAATCTGCCCCAACAAACCGGGCTGATCCCGACCAGTCAGCGAGAGGCGAAAACGCGTCGTTTCAGCATCCGAGGCAGTTAACTCGTCCAGTTGATCCGGCTCGTTCAGAGTGATCTTGATGTCGAACCGTTCGCACATGCCACTCAGGTGATCGACGATGACATCGGCATCGCGATGTTCGGGAAAATCGGCCGAGAGAATCATCGTGAAGTAGCAATCGAGTATCGTTTGCTTAACTTCCCGCAATTCGCCGCCCAGTTCGGCCAAGGCCGTCGCAACCGCCGCCAATATACCGACGCGATTCGACGCGGTGAGTGTAATCACATAGCGTTTATGCATCGGTCGCCTCCTTGGGTTTGCACGGTTATCGCGTGATCAACAACAAACGTCGGCAAGCATCCTGCAGGGTCGTCGTTTGTTTGCCGCCTGATTTTGTCGCGAATTCTCGGCGAGAACCGAGCCAGATTCGCCACGTCTTCACGCGCCAATGCCGTGCAGTTGTTTCTTGGTAGATTGAACAGTATCGACTGTTTGAAGAAGTGCCAAACGTTACAAGTAGGGTAACATATAGCCCATCGAAAAACACTCGACTGAATGGGTCGGGAGAGGAATTGGCAACCTCAGTGTTTTGTTTCCAATTCCGACTTGCAATCTGCGCTGGAGCCAGTCAACGTCCGATCACAGTGCGTCGGTCGCATCGAACCGGCGAGCAATTCACGCCGCAAAATATTCCAACTGAGCTACTCCCAAAAGAGACTCACCATCATGTCACAAATGGCACGCATTGTTTCGCTGACGCTATTGACCGTAATCATGGTCTTTTTGGGCATTACGTTCTTTCACGTTATTGCGCCGTTTCTGCTACCGCTGTTTCTGGCGGGTGTCATCGCCATTCTCTGCCAACCGGTGTTTCGGCATTTTGTTCGGCGGACGAAGAATCGCGTCCGCGTTGCGGCTGGACTAACGACGGCCGTGGTGCTGTTTGTGTTGCTGATGCCGCTGCTTGTTGGAACCTTGATCGCCTCGCTGCAGCTCTACACTCTGTCGGTCGAGAAGTTGAGCGATACGAATTGGAAAACGGCCGGTTCGCAATTGGAAAGCGAGGTGATCGCCCGCATTCGCCCCTATCTCCCGCCCGATACCGACACTCAAGAAGTTCGACAAGACTTTCAAAAGCTTCTGAAGGCATTGGCAGGTCGCTCGATGGGTGTGGCCAGCACAACTCTGAACAAGACGCTCGATGTGCTGGGAGCTTTGGTGTCATTGTTGATTGGAATGGTGATGTTTGTGATCGCCCTTTACTATTTTCTGGCCGACGGCCCTGCGCTGTTGACGGCTGCAGAGGGCTTGATTCCCGTCCATGTCGAATATCAGAGAGAGCTCAGGCAGCGGTTCGAAGAAGTCGTAAGGGCCGTTGTGCTGGCGACATTTTGTGCGGCCATTGCACAAGGGCTGGCAACTTCGGTGGCGATTTACCTGGTCGGATTGCGAATCGATTCCGATCTGCTGCAGCACTTTTTTATCATCGGAATGATCGCCACATTCTGCTCGCTGGTTCCAGTGGCTGGAACGTGGTTGCTTTGGTGTCCGTGCGCGGTGTGGTGCATGTTCAACGGTTACTGGGGTACGGGCATCATGCTGGCGTTGTTTGGCTCGGTCGTCATTGGCACCATGGACAACGTTATCCGCACTTACGTGTTGCAAAGCGACGCCCGGCTGCATCCACTGCTGGCATTTATCAGCGTGTTGGGTGGTTTGAAATTGATGGGCCTCGGCGGCGTCTTCATCGGCCCGGTGATCGCATCCTGCCTGCATGCCCTCGTCAAGATCTTCAACTCCGAACTCAAAGAACTCTCGAAGCAAAAATTTACCTCATCGGAAGAAGGGGATGCAACTGCCAATGAGACGGAGAAGCCGCCCGCCAAGGAAACACCCGTCAAGCTAACGGTGATCAAAGGGACGACAAAGCCGCCAGGAGAGGTATCGGCCGACAACACGAAGACCGAGGCAGATGACTCTCAAGTCGACAGCGCGACCGACGAACAGGCAACAGATTCCCCCTAGCTGCGACTCAACAAGTCGCAGCCCGTCGCTTCCCGTGTTTGCTTCCTGGACGTGCGAAGCAGAGCGTCGTGTTGGTGTGTCCGCAAGCCGGAGCTTTTGCGCAAGTGAAGTTGTTTGTGCCGATTGCGTGCGTTCACCAGCGTTCGGCGGTAGCATGGAACGAGACGTTTCTACGTTGTCAACCATCCAATGCAACTGTTGAGGTGCCTGCAATGCTGCGTTCTTTCTTCCGATTGTCATTACTTCTCGCCGCGATTGTCGTCACCGGTGTTGGCTCGCCGTCGCTGTATGCCGATGAAAGCAACGGTCGATTAGACATCTATTTCATCGACGTCGAAGGGGGAGCAGCCACGTTGTTCGTAACGCCGGCAGGGGAATCGTTGCTCATCGACTCCGGTTACCCCGACAACAACGGCCGCGATCGCGACCGCATACTCAAGGTGCTGACCGAAACCGCCGGTCTCAAACAACTCGACAATGTCGCCGTCACGCATTGGCACCTTGATCATTACGGCAACCATGCGGCATTGGCTGCGAAGATCGGCGTTGTCAACTTCTGGGATCGTGGCATTCCCGATGCACTCAAAGAAGATGCCAAATTCGTCGATCGCATTGCCGATTATCGCCGCGCGTCGGAGAACAAATCGAAGAAGCTCGAACCGGGCGACATGCTGCCATTGAAAAGCGGCAAGACGCCGTTGGGAATCAAAATTGTCACAGCCAGCCGCAACGTCATCGCCAACGACGGCCCGCCCAACCCGTTCGCGAAACTGCACGTTCCGAAAAAACGCGACGCCAGCGACAACGCGGCCAGCGTCAGCTTTCTACTCAGCTTCGGTAAGTTCCGCTTCCTGTGTTGCGGCGATCTCACCTGGAACATTGAAGCCAAACTGATGACCCCCAACAATCCCATCGGTCAGGTTGATATGTATATGGTGACGCACCACGGTCTGCCGTCGAGCAACAATCCGGCGCTGGTGCGGGCCATCGACCCCCGCGTCGCCGTCATGTGTAACGGCCCGACCAAAGGCGGCCATCCCGACGTCATTAAAACTCTGCGGCAAGTGAAGTCACTGCAGGCGCTTTACCAGCTGCACCGAAACGTCAAATTGGGCGCCGACGAACAAACGGCTGCCGCCTACATCGCAAACAGCGAACCCACATCCGATTGCAAGGGCGTCTACGTCAAGGCGTCAATCGCCGCCGACGGCGCAAGCTACACCGTACAATTTGGCGCGGATGGCAATCCGCGAAAATACAAAACGCGATAGAAGCGGCACAGGTTCGTAGTGACCGCATTCATGCGGTTCGAAGGCTCCCTTGCGCGCGAGTCACACGCAACCCTTACAATCCGTCCGGCTCGGCCACGACTTCGGTCGCATCGTTCGCCGAGGGGTGATCGACGGAAATCGCGTTAGTAAACAACAGCGAATTCGGCACGAATATTTTCGCGCCCTCGGAATCGAGCGTTGTGTAACGCAGATCGATATTCGACACGATCCCCGAGAACGACGAGACCTTGACACGGTCGCCGTGGCGGAAGGGCTTGTACATTATGATCAGAATCCCCGAGACGACGTTCGAGACGATGTCTTTCATCGCAAAGCCGAGGGCGAAACCAGTCACCCCCAATCCCGTAACGAGCGCCGTCACATCGACACCGGCCGTTCCCAGCGCCGTGATTCCGCCGACGACCATCAACGTTAACCAAACCGTCTTGCCAAACAGCTTGGCAAGATAACGGTCAAACTTCCGCGTCTTACCGACACGGACGATCATGCTGCGCAGGAAGACTCCCGCCACCCAAAATGCGGCAAAAGCCCCCAGCGCGGTCAGCCCGCGTAGCAGGTACCCGACGACGACGGCGGCGTTCTCGTCCCACATCGATTGCGTATTCTCAACCAGCAGGACCATATGCAGATTCCGTTCATCACGTTCGTTGGCGGCATTGCTTGACACATCTGGTCATACCAGAATACGATACTCGTCCTGACAAACGGCCCCCATCGTCTAGCTCGGCCCAGGACACGGGATTCTCATTCCCGAGACACGGGTTCAAATCCCGTTGGGGGTATCAACCGAAAGCCTTTCATTGATAGGGCTTTCGGTTTTTTCATGCGCCTTCGCATCCGCCGGAAAACTCAGTGTGTTACCTGGAATGTTACCTGAAACCGCCGCATAAAGCGCTGCAGCGGTCGTTTCGGCGTTCCTGCCGACATAAAACTTGAGTGTTGTCTCGATGCTCTCGTGACGCATCAGTTGCATCAGCACTTGAGGCATCACCCGTGGTGCCCAGCGTTCACCAAATGAGCGCCGAAGATCGTGGGCGCTACCATCCGCTGTTTCTGTTCAACCAGCATGGCGACTTGGAAAACGCCATGCTGCGGCGCGGCAACAAGGCCAGCGCGAAATACTGGCGGAATGTGCTGCTGCCGGTGATCGAACGGTATCGCCAC
>Ga0209089_10004777_pt1 | contig 11228 bp, 14 predicted proteins | sample ArcticOcean_MG_C_FD_187431 | JGI IMG/M metagenome (GOLD analysis project Ga0209089, IMG submission 187431) | Marine microbial communities from western Arctic Ocean - ArcticOcean_MG_CB2_150 (SPAdes) (version 2) | ecosystem: Environmental > Aquatic > Marine > Oceanic | place: Arctic Ocean: Canada...
AATACTTCTCTCGCAACCATATTTTGCTTGCCGCCGCTGGTTTTAAATCTCAGATAACCAGTCGTATTAGTATTCAAGCAGAGCCGCCTGATAGCGTTTTGACAAGCGCTCCAGATGCTTCCTTCTTGATCGCAGAAATAGCTACCTTGCCAGCCTAGGAGCCAACGGCATTGGGACTGCAAGCGGTTAGCCTCCCTATCTCCTTGATTTAAAAAGAACATTTTCTGCGGAAAATACTTTGGCTTTCCCCTTTTTGATTTTTTCATTTTTTTAATCCTTAATTTTTTTCACTAAACCCCCGGCACGTAGGTCCAATACGTGCCCGTTTGAATCTAGGGGGGGTAATGTAGGTGAATGTTTAAGCGGCGGTACAGTCGCTGCTTTGAGATGGAGCATTTCCATCTCTTCAGATAATGTTTTGGGAGTTTTCTGCCGCTGCCCTAGCCGTTCTAGTTGATCGGCTAAAGCTGCAGAGCGGGCACCTCTGCCATGATATGTCTCGAGTTCTACAAGATCGCCGGCTCTATTTAGGGTTAGCATATGTCGCCGCAGGATCTCATCCAGCAGCCGGTCTGGGGTCTCACCCATTAGGAGCCCATACTAAGACTCAAGCAATCACTCTGACGGTTAGCCCCAGTCCGAAACCCTTCAAAATGTCTATGATGTTCATCTCCCGACCGTCCAATCAGTTCATCAACCAGTATCAAAAGTTCCATACAACTTGGTGCATTCTCAGGACTTTCCACGAAGATGAGTTTTTCTCCGCTATGATACTGTTCAACACGGTCTGGTTTCATATGACCCGACCAGAGGCGGTGACCGTGATATTCAACAGTCTTGAGATTCGGGAACGGTACGTCGGACCAACCTAACCCCGCACTAAACTCCTGCACATCAGTGAGTGAAAGGTCAACGTGTTGCAGTAGGCCACTCAACTTCCTGATTTCACTGGGACGCATCACGCACCCTACTTGCTCGTTAAGGAGCTGCTCTGAATCTTCTTTTGTGTTTTCCATTTCTTTAAATCCTTTATAAATAAGTCCTCCTAGTAGGCTAGGGTATTTTTTCAGCCATAACTATGAACTATTATCTTTATAAGTATAACGGATATAAGGGTTTTGTCAATAGTTATATTTAAGAGTTCCATAACTACTTGATACCTATAAGAATTATATTTTATATTTTAATCTTTTTTAAAGATAAATTTCTTATACATCATTTTAATTACATTTTCATGATTGTTCAACTCTTCGGTTGCTATTTTATTATAAGATTTTAGTACCTCTACTTCCTTCTTGGATGCCTCGCTCTCTGATTGAAGTCTACCTATCTGGGCAAGTATCTTAGGTAGCTCTGCGTATACCTCGTCTATTTTATCTCTAAGGTATTTCTTATCTTCCTGTAATATTTCTATCTGCTCCTCTAACCTTTGAACCTCTACCTGCCTAACCTCTTCTCTCGCATCTAGTATCTGCTTATATAAGAGATCTTGTATATCAGCATTATCTTCAGTGTTGTTGTCGGGTATTGTTAGGTGTATGTTAGGCAACTTTCTCGGGCGTCTTTCATAGCTGTTAGGGATGTAATACCTCTTGATTCCATCATTCCATACTCTGCTCTGCCACCTTTGGCGGCTTGCTAGCACATATAAATGTGGCCTGGTTACTGAGAATTTAACCACAGCTTCAGCAGCAGACACCCATGTCCCTTCTGGTTGATCGTCTGTCATAGCATTCTATCCGTAATCTAACGTTATGAGTTTGTTGGGTGCTTACGGTAAGGTACCCGTTAACCCTTATATAACGTCCTCTACCGTCTGTCGAACACGAGCTCGACGGCCAACCTTGCTATAATTCAACTCATTATAGACCTGCTTCAATTCTTCAACGCTCTTTTTCCACCAGGATAGGCGAATCTCAAGCACTTCTTTACCACCCTTCTTTAACGGCTCAACATTAACGCCGAAATCTGCCAGGGCGTTAACCTCCAGCACAGCAGGCTTGATGGCCCTGAGATTTAGGTTTGAAAAAGCAGTTAGCTTTCCGTTAGGAACCCCCAGAAGCTCTCTGAATTCGGCCACTGTAAATGTTTCTTGCCATTGGTAAGTGAGGTTTCCACGGCGCTGGATCATTTCGTAGAGAGCCAAGGCGTATTTTGATGAAAGGGCGACCATAACCTCGGTCTTTAGGCGGGCATAGGCGACATTATCATTCAGTACAGAACGTAATTCTGGCGGAAAGCGGTAATAAATTTTACCGTCACGATCATAATCTTCAGCGGTGGCGCCCAGCAATTGTACTCGTGTAAGCACTGGCTTCCCGTCCCTAACGGAGCGGAGCCGTACGATACTAGACATGAGGTTTTCAATGCATTTACCTAGCCGACCGTTATGATAATGGGTGAGTTCGGCTAAATCAGACTTCTGAATGCTATGCTCTTTATCTTCGGTTATAGTCTTAAATGCGTTATTAATCAGTAGGTTATAGATACGGCGATCATGCAAGGTAAGTGCTGTAGCCTCGACAACATCTACTAGCTCTGCCGGTTTCTTTAAGGATAGGGCCACGAACGTCCCCTGTTACCTATTACCTGGAGACAATCTGATGTAACCGCATGCTAAATGCAAGCCAATAGATGGCTTTGATTTTTGTCCACAGTATTCTTAATATTCTAAATTCTTAAGTTCGTTAGAATATTATTATTTAATATCAATGGGTTATGGAATCTCCGATTACTTTTTGTAAGGTACCCATTACATCTTGGCAGATTCCGGTTACTTTTTGTCAGCTTGCTATTACATTCTGTCATAGTGCTATCAGTGCGGCACGGTGGTGATTAACGCCAATTTGTTATGATTCCCGTCTTGTGGGCGTTGCCCCTAAGGCCGGTATTATAATAGTCCTCCATTGTCTGGCTATTAACGAACGTTATTTGGTCTCCATGCAGGACCGCACAACCATGCATGGAGCAGTCGAAGCCATCGACGTCTCCCAGTATTCCCGCCTGTGCAGGGGAAATTGAAGGCTCTCTAAAGAAGAGGGCGGCAGCGATTAGCGCTAGCCCGATAAGGATTGCATAGGGAGTTTTCATTGGTATCTCCTTTGTTGGATGCCAAAGCCTAACGGCTCCCACTGGAGCTTCCAAGTCTGAGTAGACCTCTACCCTCTAACTTCCCATTCCCCCCATTTTTTGCCATAATCCTCATATGAGAAAACTGGTGCCCACCCTAGACAATCACTGTCAGACTTCCCGGAAGAGAAATCTGACCCTCTCCATCTGCCCGACTCCGTTACTGAAAGCCATGAGGTCACAATGAGAACACTATCCAGAAATCTAATATTCGTTGCAGTAGCAATACTATTTTCGGGTTGCATAGCAGGGACGGTTTATACCTCTGCTGATAATTACTGGAAGCTCGGTTATTCTGAAGTTCAACTCAATCAGGGAGTTTTTCGGGTTTCTTATGCCGGTTATGGAATTCCTCAGAGTGCGTGCGATGAATTCGCCCTAATGAGAGCGGCACAAATAACAAGAGAGAGAGGGTTTAAATATTTTATGCTTGTACATGAACGGCAATCATCCAGCTCACAAATCACGTCTACCCCGGGTACGTACAATGCAAGCACAGGTCTATATACTGGAGGATCGTTATTTTCAGCAAATTATCCGGTATCATCAATTACCATTAAAATTCTACGTGATGCCGGTGCATCAAATACAAGCCAAAAAGCCCCATTACCTGTAGGTGTACCAGGAATGACCACTTCTGATCTTGCTGCTAATACTAGTTATTCTTCTTTAAATGATCGACAAAATGTCTTAGACGCTGACTTGATCTGGAAATCACTCAGTGCAAAACATTCAGTGCCTAAATCTTAGGAAAGTCTTGAAATTAGAAATCATTCAACTTTGCTCAACAGATACCCCTTACCGGCATTGTAGAAACCAAAACTAAACTAGCGGTGCAGCTACACGAGAGCGAGAGCGAGGGCGCTACGGACGCCGACGTCCCGGCAGAGGGAGGGCAGACCTTACCGAGGACGATGCGTCATAGAAACCGGCGGCAAGTCCAGCATCCGATCAGACCAAGCCTTAACCCAGGCCGGTTCATTATCGGCCCAAAAGGGCACCCATTCTGCTCACCTTTGCCCTCCTTCTGTTTACAACAACAGAGGGCTTTGCACTGCCGCCATGTCCGGAAGAGCAGTCCTAGCGCTATTACAATTGTTATGGCACCTACGTATGGGACGACGGATACAAATACGTCGGTGAATGGCGCAGATAGAGAAGATGAGGGCGAAGAAGGTTATCTTCAGTAATCTGGATTAAGAGTTTGAATATCTCGAATGAGAGCCCGTATGAAATACAAGAGGTATTGAGGGGCTATAAACCTACCTACATTGTATAGCCATACCTTCCTTTGGTGCGATAAGTGTACCGCCCCCGGATTGAGGAATTCCAATCGTTCCACTAGAGCGTTCGATCACATCATATCCAGAAGGACATACTTCAGAAGCTTTCTGATAGCAAAGAGCAATAGTTTTCCCGAGTCCACTACAACGCATCACAAATGCGGGCCTGCCGTCAGGCCCTTTAAACGCCTGAGGATTTACAGTACCCCACTTGCAAGAGCTTAGAAAGGTAAGACCGAAACACAGGACTAACACATTTAAAAGTTTATAAAAACCAGCATCGATTACCCTCACTATGACCTCCATCATCTATAAATGCAGAAGCAGATGAAATAACCCGAAACCACTATATCACGGCGGGGCCATATTAAAACTTAAGATTTGGATAGCGTTCAAGCAGTACCGCCTTGAATGCGTCCACGTCTTTGCCCTTCAAGTTTTTCAACTGATCAACAACCACCTTACTTCGTTTGGAATTCTTGATGTCAGTGACGGAGGTTTCGTACCCATTTTCCGTGAGCCCGTCGGCAAGCTCCTGATAGTTCCCGCCTGGCAAGCCCCACCCCCAGGGGCTTACAGGGCAAACACCCCGCAGAAAAATATTTGTATGTATAATCCAGCCACACGAGGCATGGCGACCTGCTATCACTTCACAGCAGGTGGACAATGCGCCCATTACGGCAGTCCTTGCAGTCCTTGACGCCCATTCTACTCACCTTCCTTCATGAATTTTTTCATATCATCTAAGGAAGGCCCATGTGGTCCATGAAACTCCTCCTCCTCAGGCTCTGGCCCACCAGAGGTTTGTCCATCCCGGTCCTCTCGTACCTGCTCTACTACGGGTGTAGGGAGAGGTGAGGAGCTAGCAACAGCCTTTGATGGGGCCTGCTGCTCTGGTGGATGGAATTTCTCACGTGCCATAGCCGTCTGGTCTCCCGCAAGCCACGCTACACGTCTTGCAAGCCTGTCTAGGTCATACTTATTGCTCTTATTGAAACGCCTCTGCCGTGAAATCCAGAGCTTCTCCTCAAGCTTTTTAAGATGTTGTCCTATTGTTTTTTCACTGAGGCCGGTTCGATCTCGGAGCGTAGCTAGAGAAGGGAATGGGTCTTTCCCCGCCGCCCACCAGTACGAGATCAGGTGGATAAGCAGGATCTGCTGAGCCGCATTTAGCCCGGCACGACCTGCATGTTTCAGGAAGGCTGTCGGAATTATCGTGACGCCCTGGCTCAAGGCCTTGGCGCCCCATCTTCCCTGCCATGTCGTATCAATGTGCTCATTCATGGGTGTATTGTATGTCCCCCGTTTCCATACGGTTGAAATGGCTGAAATCTGCCATGGTATTTGAATCAAAAACGATGTATTATTAGTTTACTTACAATACATCAGGTCGAACCCTCGACCGCTAGATTGTGGATCTGAGGCTCTAACCAACCCTAATCTAATACAGAAGATATTTCATAAGATATAATATAATGAAGGAGCACCCAAGATGGCAACTATCGCAGCAATCTATGCCAGGGTTTCAACAACAGAACAATCAACACTGAATCAGATCAGTGAACTCAAAGCTCTTGCTGCTCAACGAGGGCTAACAATCTTTAAAATTTATGAGGATACAGGTTACACAGGCAAGAACGATAGGAGGCCAGAGTTCCAGGCAATGCTCAGGGATGCCGTCTCGGGCCGCTTTAATGTCCTCCTGGCGTGGCATATTGACCGCATCGGAAGGTCCCTAGTCGATGTCGTCACAAATGTGCAGACAATCCAGGCTGCCAACGTTGAGATCATCCTTCAGCAGCAATCAATCGATACAACAACCCCCGTGGGGAAAGCTATGATAGGGATGTGTGCAGTCTTTGCCGAGCTTGAGTTGGGTATGATGAAGGAGAGGCAGCGAATTGGCATCCAAAGGGCCAGGCTACTGGGCAAATACAAGGCCAGGCCGGGGGCTATAGCCGACAGCAAGAAGGCTGCTATGGCTGCACATGTTTTGGTTGGAGGAGGTACATACAGATCAGCAGCAGAACTACATGGCGTATCTGTGGGCTCTGTCCAGCGAGCAGTAGCAGAACATAGATAATTAAATAAAAATCTAGCCGCCACTGGGCGGACGTAAGGGCCAGGGGGGATAGGGGGGTATACTATATGCAATGGTGCTCTAATTTTTTAAAATTTGATTTAAGTTAAAAATGTACCTACGGTTTAGTCTTATTTTTTATAGGGGATTTTTATGGCCTTTGAATTTACAATCGGAACAGTCGATCCCTCTGAACACCGTAAGGCACCTCATGTAGTTGCAAAAGCTAAAATAATTAAGAAGCTGCTATCAGATGCTAATAAAGTCTCTTCTGGAAAAGAAGTTAGAAGAACATTAAAGTATAGCGATAGTGCTGGCAGGTTGGATATAGCAATCTATTATGGAATAGATCGCATAGCACCAGCAGGGCCTAATAGTTACTTCCAAGTCCAATGTACCAGAGAGCAGATTGTAGATGTAATAAAAGAATTTATTATAGCACAACTTTCCGATGATCGGTACGACTCTGAAATCACTAGCCAGCTAGAAATATTTAGAGATAGGACAGGTGATTCTTTAATAAAGGCTAGAGCAGCAAGACAATCAACAGGAATATAATGATTTAACACAACATGTTGTTAATCAAACAATGGTTAATCAATATGTAGTTAGTTAGATAATTCCTTCTTATGGTTATTTTTATAGTAACATATTGATATCATTGTATTAAATTTAATTTTAAAAAAATAACTAAGGAACATACTAGTAGTATACTGATAGTATTATCAGTATAACCATAAGTAGCATTATATATTACTTCCTTTGAAGTTTCTTCCGTATTAAATCCACATCCTTCCTCATTACTCAGACCTATTGAGGCCCCTGATGCCTGTTGGCCCTATAGGCTGCCTGTAAGGCCGCTACAGAGGGTTCGTTATCCTCAGGTCAAATTGATTGAATTGATCTGGATCCAGCCCTCAGCGGCTTCCTAGAGGCTAGAGGCACTGCTTCAGGGTGATATCTCAACTCGCAGATGTGGCAGACACAATCAACCGGATGATTTTCCATCAAAGCTGCTTGGCGAGCCATCATTTTATTCCACTCAGAATCTAATTTGTTAGAGCCGTTCACGTACGGGGCACCTGGGCTGCTATCCAATATCTTTTGGAGATCCCCGGCCCTACCACGAGGGGCCCACCTTAAGTTATTGATATGATTGTTGGTCTTAACATCATCCAGGTGTGCACACTCATGGCCATCTGGCGGCGGTCCTCGCCAGGCTTTCAATGTTTCTCTCGCCACCATATTTTGCTTGCCGCCGCTCGTTTTAAATCTCAGATAACCAGTCGTATTAGTATTCAAGCAGAGCCGCCTGATAGCGTTTTGACAAGCGCTCCAGATGCTTCCTTCTTGATCGCAGAAATAGCTACCTTGCCAGCCTAGGAGCCAACGGCATTGGGACTGCAAGCGGTTAGCCTCCCTATCTCCTTGATTTAAAAAGAACATTTTCTGCGGAAAATACTTTGGCTTTCCCCTTTTTGATTTTTTCATTTTTTTAATCCTTAATTTTTTTCACTAAACCCCCGGCACGTAGGTCCAATACGTGCCCGTTTGAATCTAGGGGGGGTAATGTAGGTGAATGTTTAAGCGGCGGTACAGTCGCTGCTTTGAGATGGAGCATTTCCATCTCTTCAGATAATGTTTTGGGAGTTTTCTGCCGCTGCCCTAGCCGTTCTAGTTGATCGGCTAAAGCTGCAGAGCGGGCACCTCTGCCATGATATGTCTCGAGTTCTACAAGATCGCCGGCTCTATTTAGGGTTAGCATATGTCGCCGCAGGATCTCATCCAGCAGCCGGTCTGGGGTCTCACCCATTAGGAGCCCATACTAAGACTCAAGCAATCACTCTGACGGTTAGCCCCAGTCCGAAACCCTTCAAAATGTCTATGATGTTCATCTCCCGACCGTCCAATCAGTTCATCAACCAGTATCAAAAGTTCCATACAACTTGGTGCATTCTCAGGACTTTCCACGAAGATGAGTTTTTCTCCGCTATGATACTGTTCAACACGGTCTGGTTTCATATGACCCGACCAGAGGCGGTGACCGTGATATTCAACAGTCTTGAGATTCGGGAACGGTACGTCGGACCAACCTAACCCCGCACTAAACTCCTGCACATCAGTGAGTGAAAGGTCAACGTGTTGCAGTAGGCCACTCAACTTCCTGATTTCACTGGGACGCATCACGCACCCTACTTGCTCGTTAAGGAGCTGCTCTGAATCTTCTTTTGTGTTTTCCATTTCTTTAAATCCTTTATAAATAAGTCCTCCTAGTAGGCTAGGGTATTTTTTCAGCCATAACTATGAACTATTATCTTTATAAGTATAACGGATATAAGGGTTTTGTCAATAGTTATATTTAAGAGTTCCATAACTACTTGATACCTATAAGAATTATATTTTATATTTTAATCTTTTTTAAAGATAAATTTCTTATACATCATTTTAATTACATTTTCATGATTGTTCAACTCTTCGGTTGCTATTTTATTATAAGATTTTAGTACCTCTACTTCCTTCTTGGATGCCTCGCTCTCTGATTGAAGTCTACCTATCTGGGCAAGTATCTTAGGTAGCTCTGCGTATACCTCGTCTATTTTATCTCTAAGGTATTTCTTATCTTCCTGTAATATTTCTATCTGCTCCTCTAACCTTTGAACCTCTACCTGCCTAACCTCTTCTCTCGCATCTAGTATCTGCTTATATAAGAGATCTTGTATATCAGCATTATCTTCAGTGTTGTTGTCGGGTATTGTTAGGTGTATGTTAGGCAACTTTCTCGGGCGTCTTTCATAGCTGTTAGGGATGTAATACCTCTTGATTCCATCATTCCATACTCTGCTCTGCCACCTTTGGCGGCTTGCTAGCACATATAAATGTGGCCTGGTTACTGAGAATTTAACCACAGCTTCAGCAGCAGACACCCATGTCCCTTCTGGTTGATCGTCTGTCATAGCATTCTATCCGTAATCTAACGTTATGAGTTTGTTGGGTGCTTACGGTAAGGTACCCGTTAACCCTTATATAACGTCCTCTACCGTCTGTCGAACACGAGCTCGACGGCCAACCTTGCTATAATTCAACTCATTATAGACCTGCTTCAATTCTTCAACGCTCTTTTTCCACCAGGATAGGCGAATCTCAAGCACTTCTTTACCACCCTTCTTTAACGGCTCAACATTAACGCCGAAATCTGCCAGGGCGTTAACCTCCAGCACAGCAGGCTTGATGGCCCTGAGATTTAGGTTTGAAAAAGCAGTTAGCTTTCCGTTAGGAACCCCCAGAAGCTCTCTGAATTCGGCCACTGTAAATGTTTCTTGCCATTGGTAAGTGAGGTTTCCACGGCGCTGGATCATTTCGTAGAGAGCCAAGGCGTATTTTGATGAAAGGGCGACCATAACCTCGGTCTTTAGGCGGGCATAGGCGACATTATCATTCAGTACAGAACGTAATTCTGGCGGAAAGCGGTAATAAATTTTACCGTCACGATCATAATCTTCAGCGGTGGCGCCCAGCAATTGTACTCGTGTAAGCACTGGCTTCCCGTCCCTAACGGAGCGGAGCCGTACGATACTAGACATGAGGTTTTCAATGCATTTACCTAGCCGACCGTTATGATAATGGGTGAGTTCGGCTAAATCAGACTTCTGAATGCTATGCTCTTTATCTTCGGTTATAGTCTTAAATGCGTTATTAATCAGTAGGTTATAGATACGGCGATCATGCAAGGTAAGTGCTGTAGCCTCGACAACATCTACTAGCTCTGCCGGTTTCTTTAAGGATAGGGCCACGAACGTCCCCTGTTACCTATTACCTGGAGACAATCTGATGTAACCGCATGCTAAATGCAAGCCAATAGATGGCTTTGATTTTTGTCCACAGTATTCTTAATATTCTAAATTCTTAAGTTCGTTAGAATATTATTATTTAATATCAATGGGTTATGGAATCTCCGATTACTTTTTGTAAGGTACCCATTACATCTTGGCAGATTCCGGTTACTTTTTGTCAGCTTGCTATTACATCCTGTCAGATCGCTACATGTCCTAATCTTGAAGGCAGCGTGCCGAATCAAGGTGTCGGGATTGAACCTGAGAGTCGTGCAATCAGGATGGCACGGCGGTGATGGCTAGAGTTACCGCTTATTACTAGTTCGTGCCTATGGCACCGCTAAGATGCACATGGCATGGGTTATAATCCTCCCCACAGTGACTACCCGCAAAAGCCGTCCCTGATTTCACTGCCGGGATGACAGCATTAAGCATTACGCCGATAGCTAGTACTGCAAGAATGATTTTGACGGAGGTCTCCAGCTTTACGTCGTGACTAACTTTCCGGTTTGTCATGTTCATCTCCTTTGTTGGATGCAGACGTTATCTCTTTACAAATAATATAATGGGTCGGCCTACAAGGGCCCAGGAGAGGCCTTACTCAGCCGTTTAGAAATGGCCATTTACTGGGGAGTATGGTTTCTGATGAACCTTTGCACTGTGTTGCAGGCGACCCCCACACGGTACATCCGTATCCTGTAAGTTTGTTGATGCGATAATACATATGACCTCCCAAACCATTAGTCACGTGGAGGTACTCATACCTGTTCATGTACAGGTACAGACTGCTAAGCAGCAGTGCTGTGACAGCTATTGTGGTGGTCTTGATGCCCATTCTACTCACCCTCCTTCATGAAGCGCTTCATATCATCTAAGGAAGGCCCATGTGGTCCATGAAACTCCTCC
>Ga0209089_10004786_pt1 | contig 11218 bp, 15 predicted proteins | sample ArcticOcean_MG_C_FD_187431 | JGI IMG/M metagenome (GOLD analysis project Ga0209089, IMG submission 187431) | Marine microbial communities from western Arctic Ocean - ArcticOcean_MG_CB2_150 (SPAdes) (version 2) | ecosystem: Environmental > Aquatic > Marine > Oceanic | place: Arctic Ocean: Canada...
GTGCCAAGTCCCGACATGAAGATTGAACTACCTCTGATTGAGGTGTTTGGCCGAGGCGGCAGCTTGAAATCTTCCTGGTACGGCGACTGTCTGCCGTCCAGGGATTTCCCAATGCTCATTGATCTCTATCTGCAGGGCCGCCTGGACCTGGACCGGTTCGTATCCGAGTCCATCGGAATCGGTGACGTGGAAGAGGCGTTCCACAAGATGGAACGGGGTGAAGTTCTGCGTTCGGTGGTGGTCTTTTAGAGGTTTTTGGTGTACCTGAGATCCAGGGGCTCCAGGGCAAACCCCGCTGATTCCCAGAAGCCTATCGCCCATAGGTGGTCTTGCTCAACCACGGCCCCAATACGCCTGGCACCCTGGTATCTGAGCCAGGTTTCAGATTCTAGAAACAGGCGTCGGGCGATGCCTTTTCGCTGGTGATCAGGGTGTACGGCCAGCCGGCAGATATTAGCACGCCAGCCATCGAACGCCGCGATTATAGAACCGGCCACCGCGTTTCCGGAAACGGCCAGAATCACGTTCGACGCGCCAGGGTTAATGACCATCTGCAAGTCCTGAGGGGTGTCGGTGATGCTCGGTGTGGACCCGGCGAGCCGCCAGATTTCCAAGACCGTGTCAATGTCATCTGTTAGACACTAACGAGTGGTCACTTTTTCTGCCATATATCGCTCTCCGTCAGCTTAGAGGTAGTTCCTGATTAGCCTGGCGTAGTCTGGCCGGCAGTTTTGGCTGCCGCAACATGGCGTAGACCACCGCGGAGGCAGCGGCGGCCACCAGGGAGACTACCAAAGGCAGATCGTAGCTGGTGTGTTGGTCAAACCACCATCCGGTCGCAAAGGGAACTGACAACAGGGCCCAACTGTAGCTCATGTTGATTATTCCCCGTAACGTAGCGTAATGGTGTCGCCCAAAATAGTTGCCGATCACACCCCAGTTGACTGGCGTTATGCCCTCCGAGATGCCCATGACCGCCGCAGATACGGCCAAGATCATCAGGCCGTCAGACGATAGCAACAAGACCAGCCCCAACGCGTAAATCACCATGCCGCCGCCGAGGATTATTTGTGCCGGAACTCGGTCGCCAAAATAACCCACAATCAACTTCGACGGCACATTCATCCCCAGTCGCAGGGTGAAAAACAACGCCGCAATGGACGTATCAAAGTCCTTCCATTCAAGAATCGCCACGTAATGAAGGTCGATGCCAACCCGAGAAACCTGCCGTAGGACCGTCCCCATCAGCAGGTACCAATATGACGATGTGCGCAACGCTTCCCGCACCGTGAATTCCGCTCCGGCATAGTAGCTTCGCAGTCGTTGTAGCTCGGCGGGGCTGGAACCAGACGGACTTGTTACCCCGGTTGCTGCCCTAGCCGCTTTTACATCAGCCTCTTTTGCGCCGTCGGGTAGCAACCCGATGCTCTCCGGCGATTCCTTTAAAAACGGCATCAGAGGGAGAATGACCAGAAGATAAGCGCCAGCTCCCATCAGCGCAGCGACCCGCCAGTCGTAGATGGCAATAATCAAGGTCATGAGCGGTATCAGGAGGGTTGATCCCAGGTTCCCTGATGCCTCGCGAACCGACATGGCACGCACTCGGTAGCGGCTGAACCAGGTCACCACCATGGCGGTGGCGGAGTCTTGGAATGCCATGGTGGCGCCGAATGCCACAAACCCCAGGTAGGCGAAGGCGAACACCCAAAGGTTCTGGGCAAAGGCGAAAATAATGAACCCAACGCCGGCCAATATGGTGCCAATCACCATTATTCTTTTCGCGCCCAGCCGGTCAACCAAATGGCCGACAAACGGCCCGGCCACTGCGCCTTCCGAGCGGCCCAGGGAGAAAATCAACGACGTTGTGGCGCGGTTCAGCCCCAATGACGCTCCCACCGGTATCAAGAACAACGCCGGCCCCTTGTCGAAGAAGGCGTTATTCATGGCCGCCATCACGCTGATTAGGCCCAAAACCCACCAGCCATAAAAGAACCGGCCGGAGAAGAATCGTCCTGGTCCTTGTCCCGGAGAACTTGTGGGCGTGTTTATTTCAGGTTGGTCTGGGGTCATGAACGGTTGAAGGGGTCACGTCGGCTGAAGAAACATGCCGATTCTGAATACTGTAGGAAGGCAGTATCGCATAATCTGCGGTTGCGGCGCGCGCAGACAACGTTTGGTTTCATGGAAACAGTCCAGCAAGTAAAATACTGGTGATTACTAGGAAATACCTGCTAGGGGACCACAATGGCTTATAACGAGAAACTGGCAGACCGGGTCCGAGCCGTGTTCGAACTCGAACCCAATTGTACCGAGCAGAAGATGTTTGGGGGCCTCTGCTTCATGGTTGGCCGGAACATGGCGGTGGGTATCACCGGGGACGATTTAATGGTGCGACCTGGTCCCATTAATTTTGAGGCGGCCCTCTCTCTGCCCCACGCTCGGCCTATGGATTTCACCGGAAGGCCCATGAAGGGTTTTGTCTCCGTGGAGCCAGATGGTTTTGTCACTGACACTGCTCTGGCTGCATGGGTTGAACGCGGCGCTGCTTACGCCCGGTCCCTACCCGCAAAATAGGCTCGTTTTATCTTTGGTTAGGCGTTAATTACTGGTGCTATACTAGCCGCACTTTCCTTTGTAGATGCCCACGAATTTGCAGTTTTTGTTTTGAGAGGTTGCTATGGATTTCGGCGCAATGATGTTTTCAACGGACTACTCCATCCGTCCCGATGACCTGGCCAAGATGCTGGAGGACCGTGGCTTTGAATCCATGTGGGTACCAGAGCACACCCACATCCCGGCGGAGCGCACCAGTCCCTGGCCCGGCGGCCCTGATCTTCCCAAAGACTACTGGCATACCTACGATCCGTTCGTTGCACTCACGGCAGCGGCAGCGGTGACCACCGACCTGAAACTGGGCACCGGTATCTGCTTGATGATTGAGCGTGACCCAATCACGACTGCCAAGGAGATCGCCAGCCTGGATATGATCTCCAGAGGCCGGTTTATCTTTGGCGTTGGCGGTGGGTGGAACGCAGAGGAAATGAGGAACCACGGCACCAGCTACCGAAATCGCTGGAGAATCCTCCGGGAAAAGATACTGGCCATGAAGGAAATCTGGACGCAGGAAGAGGCTGAATTTCACGGCGACCACGTGAATTTTGACAAAATATGGGCCTACCCCAAACCCGTGCAACGCCCCCACCCTCCGATTCTCATGGGCGGCGACGGCCCCACTACCTTTGACCGAGTCGTGGAGTACTGCGACGGCTGGATGCCCATTGGCGGGCGTGGTTCCGGCGGCGTAAGCCTGGGAGAGAAGATTGTCCTGCTGAAGAAACAGGCTGAGGAAGCTGGCCGAGACCCCGACTCTTTAAACATCACCAGCTTTGGCATACGCCCCGACCCAGACCTGATCGCACGGTTACAGGAAGCCGGCGTGGACCGGGTGATTTTCACCCTGCCATCTGAGGAACGGGCTGATATCACACCTCTTATAGACGAGTGTGCCAAGCTCATTTCCTAGTCGGTCAGATGAAATAATCAAGCCACCTGATTATTCGACCATGCAGACCAAAGAGGCCCGCTGTCCACCCCAATTGGGGACCAGCGGGCCTCTTTCTGTTCAATCTAGGTCATCAGATAAGAGCGAGAACGTGGGCCATCTTGCCCGACCAACGCGGCCCAATCAACACTTGGGATTAACACCTAAGTTTGTAACTGAAGCACCTAAGTAGGTAGAGAACTTAAGTCGGCGGAGGTGCTGATATGGATACCAATAATACCGTAAGTGTAAAACCGGGGAGCGCTAAAACCAAATGTGCAATGATGGGGTGTAGCCGCCCAATTTACCGAGCTTTGGCCATCGCCCCTGGAACAGTAGTCGACCTCTGCGCCGAGCATTACGCAGAGGAAAAGAACGACCTGGAGATCAAGACAGCGGCCTAGACCAACTGGCCGCAAGAAAAACCAAGGCGCGGCGCCAATCAGCCGTTAAATTTGCCCTCCCACCTATCAGCGCCCCCGTCCGCCCTGGACTTGGGAGCGCTTTCTTTTGGCTTCTGCTACTCGCCGATTTTCTTATCCAGCGGCAAGAACGTAAAGATCACCGCAGCCAGAGCAAAGAGCACCGCCACGTAATACAGACCAGCCTGGAATCCCCACAACTCGTAGAGCCCTCCGGCAATCAGAGGAGAGACCGCCGCCATCAAAAAGCTAACAAAGGACACTACGCCCAGTCCAATGGTTGCCTCGTCACGTTTAAGCACGTCAAACAATGCTGCCGTGAGGATCGGTTGGTCCGGGTAAAGGAACAGACCCAACAGCGCGATGGTGATGGTCAGAGGCACGCCGTCATTAAATCCGACCATCATTAGAGTCAGCACACAGGACCAAATCAACCCCGGCACCAACACTTGTTTGCGTCCAAATTTGTCTGAGATCATCCCCGCCACCGGTTTGGCCAGCAGCCCAACGGCAATCAACAGCGCAATGTGGAACCCTCGATTAAACACAGCAAGGTCCAAGTCATTGCCCAGGTACAGAGCCAACAACGTTATTAACGCTACCAAGGCCATGGAACGCAGGCCCCTCACCGCTGTCATCCCTTGGAGCAGCCGGCTTCTAAACAATGTCTTGGTCATGGCCAGCCGTTCAGCTAGGCCAGCAACCTTAGGGTCGTCTTCTCGCACATCGCCGATTCCTTTGAAGACCCAAACAGCCATGAATGCCATGAAGAACGGCGCAACGGCGTAGATGCTGAGAATGCCGCGCCAGCCCATAACCAGCAACAACGCTCCCGTGATCAGAGGCCCAGCTACATCACCAACGCTGCCGCCCACACCGTGGAAGGACAACATGGTGCCTCTACGACTGGCAAAGTGGTGCGATAACGAAGCTGCGGCCGGTAGGTGCCACAGTGAATGGGAAACCGAAACAACTGAAACACCAATAAGCAACAACGGGTAGACCGGAGATATGCCCATCAGCAGCGAGCCCAGACCCGACGCTCCGATACAGACCCCCAGCAGCCATCCCCACCACTTTCGCAGCATTCCGACTACCACACCACCGGGTAGCGTGATTAGCCCGGAGGTCAATTCCCGAACGGCCTGGATACCGCCCACGCCCACACCGTTCAGGCCAAATGTATGCTGTATCTCCGGGACCAGCACCACAAAGCTTTGCAGTATCCAGTGGAAGCCCACGTGACCAACGGCCAGCGCGGTGACCATTACTCGGGCGGTAAAGCGCACGTTTTGGGGTTCGCTGGGAGTTGTTTCAAATGCCGCCATAGCTATGCCTCAAATTTAACTTCAATTCCACGATCCAAACCTATATTAGAAAAAGCAAGGTTAAAAATCCTCGTTGAGTATATCTAGAGCGGCAAGTACAATCTATCGACATGCAGACAAAAAATACCTCAAACAGGACAAACATGCAGTCTGATGAACATGATTCCTACGGCGAGGACATTGACCGGATGGTAGTCGTCCGGGCGTCTGAATACCCTTCTGGGTATGCGTCAAATAACCATTGGCACCGTCGAGGCCAGTTGGTTTACGCCTGTGCTGGCGTGGTGAAAGTAACCGCCAAACAGGGCGTGTGGGTCGTCCCGCAACACCGGGGAGTCTGGATTCCGGCCAGGGTGGAACACCAGATAGAATCTGCAGGGCAGTTCTCCATGCGTAGTGTCTACGTCAGAGACGAACCTGCAGCAGAACTACCCACTGACTGTGGTGTGGTGGGTGTGACTCCATTGCTACGTGAACTCATAATGACCGCCGCAGAAGCGCCGCAACTCTATGACGTTACCGGCAGGGACGGCCGTATCATGGATCTAATCTTGTGTGAGATTCGCAGGTCACCGGTAATGCCGCTGCACCTGCCAGAACCCACTGATTCCCGCCTGAAGCAAATCACAACCGCCATTCGCGAAAACCCGGCCGATTCGCGCACTCTAGAGGAGTGGGGGAGGCACGCCGGAGCTAGTCCCAGGACGCTGGCCAGGCTTTTTCCGGCAGAAACGGGCATGACCTTTCGCCATTGGCAACAGCAGGCCCGACTATTGAAAGGTCTGATGCGGTTGGCAGAGGGCGAGGCAGTGACATCGGTTGCCCTTGACGTTGGCTATGAAAACCCCAGTGCGTTCATATCCATGTTTCGGCGCACTTTGGGCATCACGCCAGGACGGTATTTTTCATCTGACAATTAAGCGCATAGCCTTAATTAGCTATAACAAAATGGCAATCTTGAGGGGTGTACTGATTCCAAAAACCATTCATGCTGCGGTGCAACAATGTTCTAAAGAATCTTGCCCCTAGAATAACTCCATAAGTTGAACTAACCTGGCAACGTTAATTAGTACAAAATGTGAATCATCATCGACTCACATTGCATCAGAGGGGACTGTTAGCAGTGTGCAAACCGGTTACACAACACGGATTAGAATCGTATCCACAAATTATTTCACTAACAAATCTTGCAAGAAACAATTATGACCACACCACATCCGACATCTGTATTAACCGAGGCAATACTCCAGGGATGTAAAGAGCGAGCGCCCGGCTACGACCGGGACAATGTATTCTTTGATGAGGATTTCAAACAACTGAAACAAGCCGGCTATCTCTTGTCTGCCGTTCCCAAAGAACTGGCGGGCTCGGCATGACCCTAGCTGAGATCGGCCAGGAGCAGCGCCGATTGGCCTACCACGCCGCCCCCACCGCCCTGGCGGTGAACATGCACTTCTATTGGACTGGCCTGGCTGCCGACGTCTGGCGCAGCGGAGATAAGTCCACCGAGTGGATGCTAAAAGAAGCCGCTAACGGCGTTGTGTTCGCTGCCGGACACGGTGAAGGCGGAAATGACCTTCCTCTACTGCTCTCCACCACCAAGGCAGAGAAAGTGGAGGCGGTTACAAGTTCACCGGCCACAAGATGTTTGGCAGCCTGAGTCCAGTTTGGACATTCTTGGGCCTGCACTGCATGGATAATTCGGACCCCGCCGCGCCCAAAATCGTCCATGCCTTCATGCCCCGCGACAGCAGTGGCTACACCGTTAAAGAGACCTGGGATACGGTGGGAATGCGGGCCACTCAGAGCCATGACACCATCTTAGACGGAGCGTTTATACCCGACCAGTACGTCACTCGTGTTGTGGACCCAGGTGCCGGCGGTGTTGACCCGTTCGTGCTCGGTATCTTCGCCTGAGCACTGATAGGATTCTCCAACGTGTACTACGGCAATGCCCAACGGGTGCTGGACGAGACAATCGAGGCCGTTAAGGGCAAAAAGTCCATGGCGATCTCCCGGACCATGGCGTATCACCCTGAAGTACAGCATGCGATTGCCGAAATGGTCATCGATATGGAAGGCGTTGGTGCCCACATAGACCGGATTGCCCAGGATTGGTCCGATGGTGTTGACCACGGGCACGCCTGGCCTCTGAAGTTGACCGCTGCCAAGCGCCACACCGCTGACGGTACTTGGAGAGTAGTGGACGCCGCCATGAACCTACAGGGAGGTGGCAGCATCTTCAAGGCCGCTGGGTTTGAACGCCTGTGGCGCGACGTCCGCCTGGTCAAGATTCACCCGGCAAACAATGCACTAACCATGGAATGCGTCGGAAAGACCGCACTTGGGATCAACCCGGACGAGTCTCCACGCTGGGGCTAGAAGCCGTCAGGTAATAGCTTTCAGTATTCCGCAGAATAAAAATACCCCGGTCCGTTATGGACCGGGGTTTTTTCGCGTCTAGACTAGTAAATTTAGGTTATAGGTCTTCTGGCGGCAGAAAGGCGTTGGGAACAATGGCGCTGCCTTGTCCCACTCCTGTGGTGTTGCCCTTCTGGTTGGTTACCTCAATGTCCACCGAGACACGGCTGCCATTGGCCTCTTTGGTGGTGCCGGAGACTTTTCCGGTAAAAGTAACCGTGTCGCCGGGGCGGACCGGTCGCAGAAATCTGAGGTCCACGGTGCCTGTGTGGTTAAACACCTCAGGGCCGAAGTGTCGGCGCAACATCTCAATGGCAAACGTGAGAGACATACGGCCTGAAGCCAAAGTACCCTCGGTACCGAGCACTTCTTTGGCAGCGGCTTCGTCGGTGAATTGAGAAGGACCGGTGTGTCCGGAGCTGCCCTCAAAAAGGTTGATGGCTTCCTGAGTCATTTTTTTTACCAGAGGCGTTATGTCATCGCCGTCTTCGTAATTTCTAATTACCCTCCCCATTTCTTGCCCACCTCCGATGGTTGCTTGAGTTCATGAGTGATCACGCGATCGATGAGCTTGCCGTCTTCGTCAACAGACACAGCCTCGGTCACGATGTAGTTCTTGCCACGTCTAAGATATTTGTCCGCGATCCAAGCCGTCACGATTAGTTTTTTGCCAGCCGTTGGCGGGTTGTAGCAATGAAAGGCACAACGGGCGTTTACAGACCCGGCGTCGGTATATCTGTCGTTGTACTGGCGTACGTCCACTTTGTGGGCGATGGTTGGAAAGCTCGCTTCCGAGTCCATCACGCCCTTCCGATAAGTGTCAATCATCTCTTGAGTCAGCAGATATTCAAACTTCTCGAACGTCTCGCCAACCTCTAATGCGTCCCAGTCCAGTTCAATTTTGTTTTCAGCCTCGGCCATGTTGAATGCATCCTCTCTGGCGAATCTGGTGCCAATTTCGTGCTTGGCATCCGCATTATACATATTGGCGGTCTGATATGATGCCCGAGGATTTAGAGACACTGGGTTATTGGTTTGACCCTAACTCAATTCGATTTCATGATACTAATTGCAGGTTTTGATCCAAATACCTGGTTGTTTGCGTAGAACTTGATGGAAGAACTAACAGACGAATTGTTGCTACAGCTCCTCTATGCGGGCAATGAGGAAGCCTTAGGCGCCCTCTACGACCGCTACGGGAAAGTCGCCTATTCGCTTGCTTACCGTATGTTGGGAGACGTGCACGCAGTTGAGGACGCGGTCCAAGAGTCGTTCATCAATATCTGGCGGCGGGCAGGCTCATTTTCCAACTCCCGAGGGTCGGCCCGAACCTGGATTATGGCTGTGGTGCATCACAGATCAATAGACATTGGTCGCAAGCGCCGGGGCATTACACCACGGGAACTACCTTTGGAATTGGAACGGATGCCAGAGGCCCCCAATGATACCTGGGCCGAGTTTGTAAACACTCTGGACGGTGATTCAATCAGGGAATGCTTGGACCAGATACCAAAGGAACAGCGAGAGGCGATTCAACTGGCCTATTTTGATGGTTACACACAGCGGGAAATCTCCGAATCTACGGGGATTCCCCTGGGCACGGTTAAAGGTCGTATCCGTATTGGGATGGCCAAATTACGCAGTCTATTGGAAGAACTGGGACTAGGAGGCTCAACTAATGAGCCATGATGAACTTTCTGGCCTTGCCGCCGGTTACGCCCTCGCAGCGCTGGACACTGACGATCTTCAGTTATTTGTAGCTCATTTAGCCTCATGTCCTGAATGCCAAGACGATGTTGCCGGCCTGCTTTTGGCCGTTGACGGTCTTTCCCAATCTGCAGACGAAGTTGAGCCTGCACCCGATCTACGTGCGCGCATCATGGCATCCGCATCGGCTGCACCGCAAACCGCGATGCTTGGCAGCGGTTCAAAACAAGATTCAAAACAACCTAGGCGCGCCCCTTGGTGGCGGAGGCCCGTCCTCTGGCCGCTACCGGTTGCTGCAGTCATCACTGTTCTTGCGATTGCGCTGGCTGTAGTGTCAGTCTGGGGATCCCAGACCGATGACGATCTTTCATCTGCGCAGCGCCGGTTGGGGCTCACGTATGACGGAATAGAGATTATGGCCCAGGCCGACCAATGGTGGCGGTTCAACGGCAGCGGTGTGGCCGCCGGAGCAGCGGGAACGCTGGCCTACTCTCCGGAATTCGGAGCTGCTTGTTTACTGGTCTGGGGTCTGCCGGAAGACGACCAGACGGTCTATCAGGCACGCATGACCCGTGACGACGGCGAGGTATCAGTCCGCAAGATGTGGCGTTATGACAACGCGATGTGGTTGATACTGGATGGGGATCCAAACCAGCTCGAAAAACTGGAAGTAACCATGTCCACCGGCAAGTCGGCGTCCGTGCTTGATAGTTTGCCGCTCATCGACATCCCACTGACTTCTTCTTAACAGAAATTTGATCCATGGCGTTTCCTCCTCCGTAGTAATGGTTGGCCCGATCAAGACGAGGCCCCATACTACCCACGATCACTTATTTGAGGAGAAACAACATGCCCGGTATTCCTTGGTTATCCCAGTTTCATTAAAACTACTAAATCTACCAGGCCCTCTTTGGGCCTGTTCCTGATATTGATCGGACTGTTGGTTCCTCTCCTGATTGCTGCCTGCAGCGAAGATGACCCCACCGCAGTTCCCCAGGCAACACCGAACTTTACCTCGCCGCCGCCTGTGGCGACTCCCGTTCCGGACCAGGCCAGCGTGCCTGATGCGGTGATGGAGATTACCGACGCAAGAATGGAGATCAGCAACCAAGGGACGGTTGGCCCCCACTTGGTCGATGGCGAAGGCATGTCCCTTTACCTGTTCACGAACGACGAACGCAACGTCTCAAACTGTTCCGGCGGTTGCGCAGAAGCCTGGCCGCCCCTGCTAACACTCGAAAACACCCTAGCCGGTGACGGGCTCGACTCAGAACGCGTGTCTAGCATCGAACGCGAAGATGGTTCGAGCCAAGACAGTGGTGGCGTATGGTTTGAAGTCACTACCGATGGCAGTGCCGTCTACACCAACGCTCCGGTTAACTCGACGGTCAACGCAGATTTAGGCTCAATATTGACTGACGCCGCTGGACGCCGTCTCTACCTCTACACCAGAGACGAGCCCAACATTTCCAATTGCTCTGGTGGCTGTGCCTTGGCCTGGCCTTCGCTGATTACCGTGGCAGACCCGGTGGCCGGCGAAGGAGTCTCTAGCCTACTGCTGGACACAACCAACCGAGACGACGGCTTAACCCAGGTCACCTATAACGGTGATCCTTTGTACTATTTCGCCGCTGACGAAAAGCCCGGCGACACCCTGGGTCAAAACCGCGGAGATGTTTGGTTTGTAATTCCCCTGGCCGAGCAGTCAGAAATGACCTTGGGCGCGAGTAAAGACGACACCCTTTACGAGACTTCTGGAGGCGAGTTCAACAACGGCGTCGGACAATAGGTCTTTGCTG
>Ga0209089_10004789_pt1 | contig 11213 bp, 11 predicted proteins | sample ArcticOcean_MG_C_FD_187431 | JGI IMG/M metagenome (GOLD analysis project Ga0209089, IMG submission 187431) | Marine microbial communities from western Arctic Ocean - ArcticOcean_MG_CB2_150 (SPAdes) (version 2) | ecosystem: Environmental > Aquatic > Marine > Oceanic | place: Arctic Ocean: Canada...
TATTTAATCTTTATTCCCTGTTTTTTTTCTTATATTTTTATAAGTCATATATAAAATAATGATGTTTACAGTCATCAATACTAAGACAATAGAGTATGACGAGAATATATATATAAAGTATTTGCTCATGAAGAAAATAATAACTTATAAACTATCAAATAAAAACTATATTAAATGTAGTTTTATGGTTATGGGTGGATTTGAACCACCGACCTCAGCGTTATGAGTGCTGTGCTCTAACCAACTGAGCTACATAACCATTAAACATTAAATCTAAAATAAATTACATCACCCTCCTGGACCATGTAATCTTTTCCTTCTTGCCTCCAAACACCGCCATTTTTAGAACCTTGCTCACCATTATATTTTACATAATCATTATAGGCTACTGTCTCAGCTCGAATAAAACCTTTTTTAATATCTGTATGTATGATACCCGAACAATCTCTTGCATTAAAATCTTTTTTTGCAGACCATGCTTTTGTTTCTTTTGGGCCTGCTGTAAAGAATGTTTTTAATCCTAATAGCTGATATCCAGTACCTATGATTCTACTCAATGCACTCTCCTCATAACCCAATTCGTTTAAAAATTCTTCTTCCTCAGATTCATCTAATTCAGAGATATCCTGTTCTAATTTCACATCTATAGTAATAATTTTAATATGTGAATCTATTTCTTCGCTAAATTGTTTAATTTCATTTGAATTTGACTGATTATTTATATTAGCTATAACGAACATTGGTTTAGTTGTTAACAATTTAAAATCATTACATTGAGATAATTCTTCAGAAAAATTAAATGATGATGCAAATTTATCATTAGACAAATGTTCTATGAGATGTTTAAGCTCATCAGATAGTTTTTCCTTATCTTTGATGTTAAGTTTACTTTTTTTAAGCCTTTCTAAATATTTTTCTGTTGAGGATAAGTCAGATAAAATTAATTCCAAATTAATATCTTGATAATCCTCTAGAGGAGTATAATTTTCTTTAACATGTAATATTTCTTTATCTTCAAAAAATCTTACTACATGAGCAATGACATCTGTGCTATTAATATGGCTAAGAAACTCATTTCCCAAACCTTCTCCTTTTGAAGCTCCTTTTATTAAACCAGCTATATCAACGAATTCTATTGAAGTATTTACAATATTTTTTGATTTATTAATATCTGCTAAAATATCTAATCTTTCATCGGAAACTTTCACATAAGCAATATTTGGATCTATAGTACAAAAAGGATAATTGTTAGCTGGTATTTTTTGTGCAGTAAGCAAATTAAAGATAGAAGATTTCCCAACATTTGGCATCCCAACTAAACCACATTTAAATCCCATTGCTTTCACTTTCTCTGTTTAATTTATTCATTAATTTTGAAGCTTCACCATCAAAAAAATTATCAATTTCATCAAGACTTAAATTAATGCTATCCATAATAATTTTCATGTCACTTTTTGAAGGCTTGCCAAGTACATATTCGACAGTTTTATTTTTATCTTCTGGTTTTCCTATTCCTATTCTCAATCTCCAAAAATTTTTTGATCCAAGTTGTTCAACAATACTGTTTAGCCCATTATGTCCCCCACTACCGCCGCCATATTTTAATCTTATTTTGCCAACAGCAAGATCAATATCATCATAAATTACCAATATATTTTCTGGTTCTATATTTTTATTTTTAATGAATTTCTTGATTGGAATACCGCTATTATTAATATAACTCATTGGTTTCATCATTGTGAATTCTTGGTTATTATATTCATTAGTAAAAACATCTGAATCAAGTTTTTTTGAATATACAAAATCTCTGTTGAGTTTTTTAGATAAAGAATCTAAAAACCAAAAACCAACATTATGCCTGGTAACAAGAAGTTTCTTGTCAGGATTTCCTAAGCCTACAAAAAGTTGCAATAACATTTGATTCATATAAAGAGTTTTAGATAATTTTTTAGATAATTAATTTTTCTTTGAATCACTGCGTTCCTCTTTGGAATCAGCGTCTTTGGAATCAGTATCTTTGGAATCAGCGTCTTTGGAATCAGCATCTGCTTCTTCTCCATCTGCCTCAGGATCTACAATGTCTTCTGGAGCAGCATCTTCAATAATTTCTTCTATTGGAGCATAACATTTCACAATTGCCGTATCATGTTCTTTATCGCTAAGTCCTATCAATTCAACCCCTGCGGGCAATTTTATTTCTCCAATATGCAAGCTATCTCCCACATCAAGTCCGGCTACATCAACCTGAATATTTTCAGGAATATCTTTTGGCAGACAGCTAATCTCCATTTCAGTTATGATATGAGACAATATTCCACCTGAAAGTTTGACTCCTACACAAGTTTCTTCGTTTATAAAATTTAGTGGCACATTAACTGTTATTGCTTTATTTTGACTAACCACAAGAAAGTCTATATGTGTAATATGAGATTTTTGAGGATCTCTTTGAAGTCCTTTGAGAATAACTTCCATTTTTTTGCTACCCAATTTTAAATCAATCACATTGCTATAAAAGCCTGGGTCTTTAATTTGGTTTGTTAGCTCAAAACTATTAATCAAAATTGATTTATTTTCTTCAGATGCCCCATATACTATAGCAGGAACAAGCTGTTCTTTACGATAACGCTTAGAAGCTCTCTTTCCAAAATTCTCTCTTTTTGTCGCACCTAAAGTGTATTGTGATGTCATTTTTCCTCTTATTTTTTATCAAATAGGATTATACACTAATCCATAAAAAGTGTGCTAACAGATTCTCTGTTATGAATTCTTCTAATTGTTTCTGCCAACATTTCTGATACTGAGATTTGGCGGATATTAGTGATTTTGCTGGCTTTTTCATGTAATGGGATTGTATCAGTTACAACAATCTCATCAAGCATTGATTTTTCGATATTTTCATAAGCCTTGCCAGAAAGCACAGGATGAGTAGCATATGCCACTACTTTTTTTGCACCCACATCTTTTAAAGCCTTTGCAGCTTGACAAAGTGTTCCAGCCGTATCCACCATATCATCCACAATTATGCAGGTCGTTCCTTTCACATCTCCAATGATTTGCATTACTTCAGAAACATTTGCCTCTGGTCTTCTCTTATCAACAATTGCTAAATCACAATGTAGTTGTTTTGCTAATGCTCTCGCTCTAACTACTCCACCTATATCCGGCGAAACTACTATCATATCTGGATACTTTTGTTTATAAATATCAGCAACCAAAAGGGGTGTAGCATATATATTATCAACAGGGATATCAAAAAATCCTTGAATTTGATCAGAATGTAAATCAATCGTTAATAACCTATCAATATCCATGCTTGCAATCATATTAGCAACAACTTTAGCTGTAATTGGAACCCTTGCTGACCTCACTCTTCTGTCTTGTCTGGAATATCCAAAATAAGGTATAACCGCTGTTATCATATCAACAGAAGATCTTCTTAATGCATCGGTCATAATCATTAATTCCATCAGATTATTGTTTGTTGGCGAGCATGTTGGTTGTATTATAAAAATATCTTGACCCCTAACATTTTCCTGTATTTCTACAGATATTTCACCATCACTAAAAGTAGCAACGCTTGCTTTGCCAATGGGTTGGTTCAAATGAGCAGCTACATCAGCAGCTAATTTTATATTTGAATTACCCGAAAAAATCATCAATGGTCGTTCATTTTTCATATCTATAACATCCAAATCGTACTGGGGTGGAAGGATTCGAACCTCCGAATGACGGGATCAAAACCCGCTGCCTTACCGCTTGGCGACACCCCAAAATAAATTTGCTTAAATATATCAAGAGTATCTAGAATTTACTAGCCTCATAGCTATTAATTATAGCTAAGGTTAACATGAGATAAAGAATAATGGGGAAAAAATACAATGTGTTTTTAATCAATATTATCATTGTTATGGGATTTTACGATTATAGCTTTATAGTTTTTAGGGAGAGACGGAGGTTTATTTGCGACTATAGCTAAAAGAACTCTCTCTGCTTTCTCAACACTTTCAAAATCAATAAAAAATGTCCCACCTGTTCCAGTCATTCTAGATTTCCCGTATTTTGAGAGACATTTTTTTGTTTTAGCAATGGACGGATATTTCTTTAATACAATTTTTTCAAAATCATTTTGAACTCTATCATTTATAAAATCATCAAAATCATACTTTTTTTCATCATTTTCTGTATTAACTAATTCATATATTTCTTTTGTAGAAATAAAGTATGGGCTAAATATCAATAAATACCATTTTGGCCTTAAATATATATTTGTAATAATCTCTCCCCTGCCTTCAACCCATGCATTCATACCATTTAAGAAAAATGGCACATCGCTACCCAATTCTAAGCCTAAATCAAACAAAGAGTTTGGTGTTGTTTTTATATTCCATATCTTAGTAAGTGCTATTAATGTAGTTGCAGCATTCGAACTACCACCTCCTAAACCTGCTCCAATTGGAATATTTTTTTTTAACTTTACATTTAAACCATATTTTTTAACACTGAACTTTTTTCTGAATAATTCAATTGCCATCTCTATTAAATTGCTGAACTCTAAATTTTTTATATTACATGTCATCTTTACCCTGTTATCTTTTCTTTTTTCAAAACTCAGATAATCATAAAAATCAATTAATTGAAATATGCTTTGTATGCCATGAAAACCATCTATTCTTTTATTTAAAACTTTTAAAAAAAGATTAAGCTTTGCCGGCGATTTATAGTGGAACATTGTTGTGGAGAGAGGTTAACTTATCAATCAAGTTAGAATTATTTGGATTCTTTTTAAATTCTATCTCCATTATCTTTCTTGACTCGTTATATAGGCCATTTTTAATTAATATTTGACAATAGTGTTCAATAATTTCAGGATCCTGATCCTTTTTATATGCGATTTCTGCATATTTTAAGGCATCAACATAGCTGCCTTTTTTGAATAAAACCCATCCCATGCTATCAAGAATTGCAGGGCTACCAGGGTCATAGTCCAATGCTTGTATAATATAATTATATGCTTCATCAAATCTATCCGTATGAATTGCCAAACTATATCCAAGCGCATTAAGTGTATTAGAATTTTTGTTATCAATTGATAGTATAAAAAGTAAATCTTTTTCCATCAAATCTACTTTTTTTAATGCCTCGTAGGCCATAGCACGAGCGTAGACTAAATTTATATTGTCTTTATAAAAAACGAGGCTTTTGTTAACAATTTCTATAATATTTCTATAGAGTTTTTTATCATTATAATGAGAAATCTGAGCCAACCAAAACTGGAGCTTAATATCTTCAGACGTATATTTTGTTTTTAAATTTTCTAAATATTCAATTGCCTCTACTAAACCATATATCTTTAAAATGGATGAAGATTTATTAATCTGTGCTTGTATTTTATAAGTATGGCTGGTAATTCTGTCAAAATGAACAATGGATTCCCTATAGTTGCCAGCACGGTAATCAAGCATGCCTCTTAAATAATTAATTTCATCTGTATCAATAACTAATGATGATAAATATTTTTCAGATAAATCTAATTTTCCCTTGTTATAAAGTAATCTAGATATTTGAAGAATAATGGAGATATTATCTGGGTCACTCATTAATATCTTATCTATGAGTTTTGTTGCTGATAACATATCATCTAGTTTCAAATATATTTCTAATAACTCAATTTGCACTTGCCTATCAGAAATATTTTTGCTTTGTAGATATTTTATTAAAATATCTTTGGCAGGAATTAATTGATTTAATGCAGCCAAGGAACTTGATTCTAGGCGTACCAAATTTCTTTCATTATATGTTTCAATTTTATTTATATACTCAATAACTTTAGTTTGTTTATTATAACTATAAAGCAACTCTATATAGCTAAGCGAGAGTAATCGATTTTTGTTCATTTGCAGATAATCTTCAAAGAATTTGATAACATTTAAACGGTTCCTATTTTCAGATAATGAAAACATAAGTCTAGAATAATCTGATTTACTCTGAGGATTTATTGTTTTCAAATAGCTCAAAAAATAATTATTTGCTCTGGCAAAATTATTATTTTCTAAAGATGCACTTAATCCAAACTTATATGGTAAATAAGAATTGGGACTAATCTTCATCCATTTAGAAGCAATTATATCTGCAGCACCATAATCACCAATTTTAAATGCTATTTTTGAGACTTTATTAAATAAATTAATATCTGTCATAATTTGAATATCTTTGATAAATAATGCTAATGCTTCTTTATTTAGAGCCTTATTTAATGCCAAGTTAATATATATTGAGTCATAGAGCTGCTTATACTTTTTATCCTTGTTTTCATAGCTTTCATTCGATGAATTTGTGTTAACGAAAGGGCGATTTTCTGGTACTTGTGTGCAGGAAGCAATGTTAATGACTAATATTATTGGTAAAATTTTTAAATAATTGGCCATAATAGTATAATATATCACATATTAATAATATTGAGGTCTGTATAACTTATACACAAAAAAGTCATGTCAATTAATATACTTGGTATTAACCACAAATCTGCTCCTTTAAATATCAGAGAAAAACTAGTATTTGATAAAGATGCTATTCCTCATGCTCTCAATGATCTTAAAAAAATTGATGGCATAAATGAAGTGGTATTACTTTCAACATGCAACAGGACTGAAATTTATACTGAAAGCAACACAGATAATTCTAAAATTATTGAATGGCTGAATAATAATCAGAATACAGTGAATGATTGCAAACCTTATACATATAGTTATCATGAAGAAAAAGCTATGCGTCATTTATTCCATGTTGCATCAGGCATAGATTCAATGGTAATAGGTGAAAATGAAATACTTGGCCAAGTAAAAGATGCGTTTAAGATAGCAAATAAAAATAAATGCGTTACCTCTTCATTAAAAAGATTATTTGAATTTTCCTTTTCAGTTGCAAAAGAAGTTAGAACAAATACAGACATTGGTTCTAACCCAATATCTTTTATGTTTACATCAATTACTTTAATCAAGAAGATTTTTGATAATATTGAAAGTAAAAATGCTCTACTGGTAGGGTCTGGCGATATGATTGAACTAGCAATTAAGTATCTTCAATCAAATAATGTTCGAGAAATTACCCTTACAAATAGAAACTATGAAAAAGGAAAAAGATTGGCGGATACTCATAATTGTAATTTTTCAAGATTACAAAATTTAGGTTATTTAATACCTAACAATGATATTATTTTTACATCAACATCAAGCTCACTTCCAATCCTAGGAAAAGGTATGATGGAGAGCTGTCTTAGCTCAACAACAAAAAAACCCATTGTAGTAATCGACCTGGGTGTTCCTAGAGATGTAGAGCCTGAAATTGCTAATCTTGATGATGTATATTTATATAGTATTGATGATTTAGGGAAAGTAATTGAAAATAATTATAAAATTAGAAAGCAAGCTATTACACAAGCTGAAAATATTATTAATTATAAAATTATTGAATTTAAAACTTGGTTGAATCAAAACCACTCTAATAATGTAATAAAATCCTATCGTGAATATGTTGATGATATAACAGATGGAATTGTTATCAAATCAAAAAAAATGATTGAAAATGGACAAGATATCAATGAAGTCTTGGTCTACCTTGCTGAATCTCTTAAAAATAAACTCACTCATGAAACAACTTCAAAATTGAAGAATATTTTGCCTCTTTTGGATGATAAAACAAATCTGCAAATTAAAAATATTTTCAAAAAATAATAATGAATCAAAAATCCTTAAAGGACTTAAAAAACCTAACTTCAGAATTTACCAAAAACCCTAAACTTATAGATAGGTTAGATGATATAAGAATTCGTTATGCAGAAATAACAGAAAAACTTGAAGACCCTAATACTTACAAGGATCGCAAATTATCTGAAAAATTGAATAAAGAAAGGGCTCAGCTTGAAAAACCTGTTAAACATTTTTTAGATTATCAAGAATTACTTCAAAATATTAATGATACACAAAGTTTAATATCTGATGAAGATGATAAAGAGCTAAACATGCTAGCAGAAGATGAACTAAAAGAATATTCAGACAAGAAGAATAAATTAGAAAATATATTACTAGAGCTTTTGGTGGAAAAAGATCCAAATGATTCTAAAAATGCTTTTCTAGAGATTCGCGCAGGAACAGGAGGAGATGAAGCTGCTATTTTTGCTGGGGATTTATATAAAATGTATTCAAGATTTGCGGAAAAAAATTCATGGGATATTGAACTTATTAAAGTCACAGAAAGCGATCATGGTGGTTATAAAGAAATAATCTTAAAAATTACAGGAAATGAAATTTATGGGCAACTTAAATTTGAATCTGGAACTCATAGAGTTCAAAGAGTACCGGATACTGAAACACAAGGCAGGATTCATACCTCTGCTTCAACTGTGGCAGTTTTACCATTAATAGATGAAATTGATCAAATTGAAATTAATCCATCAGATTTAAGGATTGATACATATCGTGCTTCTGGTGCTGGCGGACAGCATATCAATAAAACTGATTCAGCTGTAAGAATAACACATATACCAACAGGTACTGTTTCGGAGTGTCAAGAAGGCAGGTCTCAACATAAAAATAAAGCACAAGCTTTATCGGTTCTTCACTCAAAGCTTCTTATGGTTAAACAAGAACAGCAAAAAAAAGATACTGCTAAAGAAAGAAAAAATCTTATAGGTAGTGGGGATAGATCGGAAAGAATCAGAACTTATAATTTCCCCCAAGGAAGAATCACTGATCACAGAATAAATCTAACCTTATATAAACTAGAAAATATACTTGAAGGGAACATAGAACCATTGATTGATGAATTAAAAAAGGCTTCTATAAATTAATATAATGACTAAAACAATTTCAAATATCTTATTTAAATCAGTGCAAATCTTAAAAGGTAATAATAAGGCATCTAATGTTACCAAATTAGATATTGAATATTGTTTAATGGAAACTTTGGGCAAAAATAGAGCGTATTTGCATGCTCATGGTGAAGAAAAAATAAGCAATCAGGAACTAATTAAGTTTAATAAATTATTAAAAGATATATTGTTGGGCAAGCCTTTAGCGCAAGTTTTGGGTTATCAAGATTTCTATAAGAATAAATTTCTTATAAATAATAATGTGCTTATACCAAGAATAGAAACTGAAATATTAATTCCAAAAATCCTAGAACTTGGTGATAAAATATATGATAAAAATAAACAATTAATTTTAATAGACGCAGGATCAGGATCAGGATGTATTGGATTATCAGTAGCGATTGAGAGAAAAGATTGGTTGATCATTTTAATCGAGAAATCTTCAAAAGCAGTAGAAGTATTATTGTCTAATTGTAAAAAACACAGTGTTAATAATTGTAATATTATTATGTCAGATTGGTTAACCGCCATATCTGACAAATTTGCTAATATAATAGTTTCAAATCCACCGTATGTTGATATTGGAAGTAAGCAAATTGAAGATAGTGTAAAAAATTTTGAACCAAATACTTCCTTATATTCCAGTGAAAGCGGGTTTTCAGATATAAAAAGACTTATAACAGACTCCAAAAGAGTCTTGGTAAATGATGGTCTGCTAATTTTAGAAAATGGATTTAACCAGTCAGCAAAAGTTTCGAGTCTCCTCGAGAAAAACTATTATAAAGACATAGATATTATATTAGATTATAATGGTGTTAATAGATTTACGCTTTCAAGATACTCTTAACATGGACAAAACTACTATAATTAAAATTGCTGATTTAGCGAAAATTGAAATTAAAGATGATGAGCTCGATCATATTGCTGATAGTTTAAAAAAGATTTTAAACTTAGTAGATGAGATGAATTCTGTAAAAACAGATAATGTGGTTCCTATGTCACACCCGCTTAATCTCTCACAAGAACTAAGGAAGGATGAAGTTCTTGAAGAGAATGAGAGAGATGTGTTTCAAAAAAACAATAAATATACGGAAAATGGCTATTATAAAGTACCAAAAATAATTGATTAACATGCATAATAAAACAGTTTCAGAACTAACAGATGACATCAAAAATAAAAAAATTAGCTCAGCAGAGTTAACGAAATATTTTATTGAAAGAATTAAAAAATTAGATAAAAAATTAAATTCCTTTATCACTATTACAGAAGATTATGCTCTTAAACAAGCTAAAAAAATAGATGCCGATATAGCTAAAGGTACTATTAAACCACTCTCTGGCATACCTTTTGCACAAAAAGATATTTTTTGCACAAAAAATATAAAAACTACCTGTGGTTCTAAAATGCTTGAGAATTTTATTAGCCCTTATGATGCGACAGTTGTAGAAAAATTAAATAATGCAGGAATGGTTATAATTGGCAAAACAAATATGGATGAATTTGCAATGGGATCATCTAATGAAACAAGCTACTTTGGTAATGTAAAAAATCCTTGGGATTTAGATTTTGTTCCTGGTGGGTCTTCAGGTGGTTCAGCGGCAAGCGTGTCGGCAAGATTAATTCCATGTTCTACTGGAACAGATACTGGGGGGTCAATTCGCCAACCTGCTTCATTATGTGGTATTTGTGGAATTAAGCCAACTTATGGCAGAGTTTCTAGATATGGAATGATTGCTTTCGCATCTAGTTTAGATCAGGCTGGTGTTTTTACTACTACTGCTAAAGATTGTGCAATTTTATTATCACATATTTCTGGTTATGATCCTAAAGACTCTACATCTTCACGTGAACCAGTACCTGATTATCATTCAGATTGTTTGAAAAAATTTAAATCATTAAAAATTGGCATACCTAATGAATTTCTTGATGGTCTTGATGCTAATGTAAGAGAAGTTTTTGACGATAGTATAAAAGTGCTTGAGGCAAATGGTTGCTCTATTAAAAAAATTAGTTTGAAAAGTTCAAAACTAGGGGTGTCAGCTTATCAAGTAGTTGCTCCAGCAGAGTGCTCTTCCAATTTATCAAGATTTGACGGAGTGCGATATGGTTATAGAGCTGAGGGCGTTAAAAATATTGATGAATTATATAAAAAATCTCGTTCACAAGGATTTGGGCAAGAAGTAAAAAGAAGGATATTAATAGGTACATATGCTCTTTCTGCAGGTTACTATGATGCATATTATTTGAAAGCCCAAAAAATTAGAAAAATTATATCTAATGAATTTGCTCAAGCATTTAAAGATGTTGATTTGGTGCTTGGCCCTACTGCACCTGATTCTGCATTTA
>Ga0209089_10004796_pt1 | contig 11201 bp, 10 predicted proteins | sample ArcticOcean_MG_C_FD_187431 | JGI IMG/M metagenome (GOLD analysis project Ga0209089, IMG submission 187431) | Marine microbial communities from western Arctic Ocean - ArcticOcean_MG_CB2_150 (SPAdes) (version 2) | ecosystem: Environmental > Aquatic > Marine > Oceanic | place: Arctic Ocean: Canada...
CCCCAGCATGATCTCGATGCTCGGCTCGCCCATGCGCGCCCGGAAATTGCGGTTGGCGGTTGATATCACCCGAGCACCGGGCGGGGGAAGGGGGCCTGATGTGCCACAACAGGGTCCACACCCGGTTTCCGCAATCAAGACCCCCGCCGCTTCGAGCCCAGCAAGTGTCCCGTCCTCGACCAAAACTGCCCGTACTGCCGCGGTCGGCGGGGCGGCGGCCACGGTCACACCGTTGGCGATCCCTCCAGCAGCGCGCAGGACTCGAAGAGCTTCCCGGAAGTCGTCCGCACGACCGCCCGCGCAGGTGCCGAGGAAAACCCAATCGACCTCCCGACCGAGGGCATCACCTATTGGGACCCGATTCCCTGGGTCATGAGGCAAAGCCACGAGCGGGTCGATCTCGCCGAGTTCGACCGAGACGGTCGAAGCGAATGCCGCGTGGTCGTCCGACGCCCATTCCGAGGTCGGGAACACACCGGCCATCCCGCCCATCTCGGCCACCATATTGCATAAGACGATTCGGTCTTCTGGCGGAAGTTCTCGCACCCCCTGCCCCACGAATTCCAGCGCAGTGAACGGGCTGACAACCCCAGCCAGCCGAGCAACCAACTCCAGGGCGACGTCTTTGGTGGTGACGCCCGTTGCCATGACGCCCGACAGATCCACACGAGTTGTGTCGGGGACACGAAGCCAGACCTTCCCGGTCTTGAAGGCGGCAGCCAGGTCCGACGACCCAACCCCGGTGGCGAACGCACCCGCAACTCCGCACGTGACGGTGTGGCTGTCCCCTCCAATTACGAGATGCCCCGACGCCACGCGCCCCGTTTCCAGAGCAACGAGGAAACTGATCCCATCTCCGACAGCCAGCAGTTCGATGCTGTGCGCGGCGGCAAATTCCTCCATACGGGAGTGGAACGCTTGTGTGGCCGGAGATGTCGGAGGCGCGTAGTGATCCCGGGCCAGCAGTACGCGCTCCGGGGCTACAACCGCCCCACCACCCATGGCCTCATAGTAGTCGATCGCCATGGGGGTCGAGCCGTCCGTGCCCAAGATCAGGTCCGGTTCACCGACAACGATGTCACCCGCCCGAGCATCCATTCCGGATTTGGCCCCGAGCACTTTTTCCGAAAACGTGAGCCCGGTCACGGAAGGGCCGACCGCATCACTTCCAGCGTACGGTCTACGTCGCCCATCCGGATATCACCCATGTGGCCTAGGCGAACACAACTACCACCGTACGACCTCAACCCGACCGCGATTTGCACCCCGCCGCTCCGCACCTTCGTGCGGTACTCCTTGGCATCGACACCGTCTGGAACCGTCAGTGCCGTCAGCGTTGGGGAGCGCTGGTGAATACCCGCGCCTAAGAGACCAAAGCCGAGCGCACGTGTCCCTGTACGCACCCGCTCCGCCATCTCCGCATGCCGTTCAAAGACGTGATCGAGACCCTCCTCGGTGAGCATACGAAGCCCCTCCCTCACCTGGAGCACTAACGACACCGGGGTCGTGCCCGGTGTCTCAGCACGATCCCGCGCCAAGGTCGAGCGGATGGCCCCAAATGACAGGTAGTTCTTCGGGAATGGGGACCGCTCCACGGCCTGCCAGGCACGCTCTCCTACGACCGCAAACGAGAGCCCCGGGCTCGCCATCAAACATTTCTGGGATGACGTGACCGCGAAGTCGAGATCCCATGCATCGAAGGAGAAGGGCACGCCCCCAACGGAACTGATGCCATCGACCAGGATCAGCGATCCGTGGCTTCGAGCGACCGCAGCGATCTGAGCGATGGGGTTCAATACAGCGGTGCTGGTGTCCGAATGCGTGCACAGGACACCCCGCACGCCCCCTCCCGCCAACGCGGCCTCGACCACAGCCGGGTCGACGCTGTGCTCCCAGTCCTCACACACACGGCGCACGTCGAGGCCGTAGGATTCGGCGAATTCCGCCCACATCTCTCCGAAGCTGCCGTTGCAACACGCCACGACCGCATCCCCGGGCGCGAAGAAATTAGTGATCGCACCCTCCATAGCTGCCCTGCCCGTCGCATGTACGGGTAGCACGTCCGCGGACGCCGCCCCAAAAAAGGGGCGAATGAGATCGAAGGTCTCGTCCAACACGTCGGAGAATTCAGGCGTCCGGTGGTGAAGTACGCGATGCGACGCGAGTAGCACTCTTTCCGGGATCCGCGTAGGTCCCGGAGTCATGAGCAAGGCATCTTCCCTCACTCGATTGCACCCTTTCGGCGAAGTGTCTCGTCAATCTCGGCCTTGAACACGTCGCCTGATGCGATCGCTGCGACGCGTTTCTCTTCCCGGTCTTCGAGGGCTCGGACCCTTTCCAGCACCTGCTGGGCGTCCGCGAGGGGGACGACTGCGATGCCGTCGGCATCACCAACAATGATGTCTCCGGGAAGCACCGCAGTGTGACCGCACGAGATAGGGATATTGATCTCCCCTGGGCCATCCTTGTCGCACCCACCTGGGTTTACGACTCGACTAAACGCCGGAAAACCGAGCGTCTTCAATCCGTCGGCATCCCGGATCGCGCCATCCACGATGATACCGCCCAGATCCGCTGCGACCGCAGAGTGACACATCAGCTCACCAAAGACCGCACTGGTCGTGTTTCCGTTCGTGCTCACGACTACGATATCACCCGGAGAGGCGACCTCTAAAGCTTTGTGCACCATGAGGTTGTCACCCGGTCGCACACTCACGGTGACGGCGACCCCACACATCGGCAAGCCCGTCCGATTCTGGATGCCGGGGTCCATGAAGTGGAATCGACCCATCGCGTCTGCAACGTTCGAAGACGCCTTACCTCTGAAGGCCTCCACCAAGTCGGGCGACGGCCGCGGCGTGTCCGTGAAGATCCGGAATCCAATGGCTCCGTGAGTCGACATCAGTTCGAGATCTCCAGAACGGTTTTGTATAGGAACTCTACGAAGAGCGGCATCCCGGCTATAGGTGTTCGTTCATCGTTCCCGTGTGCTCGCGATCCCGTCGCCGGGTCCGTTGGGAGTCCAATGCCATACGCGAGAATCCCAGCCGCCCGCAGCTGGGAGGAATCGGTCCCCCCCGTCAGCATGGTCGGTATCGTGGTCGCCGCCGGAAATAGGTCGGCCTGGATCTTTTCCATGGCGCGAAACAGATCGGAGTCGATGGGCATCGGGTCCGACACCGGGCGACGTGTCCCGAAACGCACCACCTCTATTGTCGAATCGTCCACTACTCGCTCAATCTCCGCCTTGAGCCAAAGCGTATCCTCTTGAGGCAAGGCGCGGATATCGAGCGTGGCGATGGCTTCCGCAGGAATGACGTTTCGGCGAAAGCCCCCCTCGATGATCGTCGGTGAAACCGAAGTGCGTAGCATGGAGTTCGCCGTGAGGTCCGTAAGCCTCAGTTGCTCCTGAACCAGGTCCGTGATCTCGGGGTTTTCCAGATTCCGGTAGAGGTAAGCAGTCTCAGGAGACGAAATGTCGGCCATGCGACGGAAGTACTCTCGCGTCGTGGAATTCAGGCGCATGGGGGGCTGCCATAAACCGAACTTCGCTACCGCTCGGGCCAAAGCCACGATGGGATTGTCGGGCCTGGGCCGGGATCCGTGACCCGACGTTCCACTGGCCACCAGCCGCATGCGCGTACTCACTTTTTCCGTCGTCGCAACGGTCAGGCGGGTGATTTCGCCGTCGATCAGCGAAAAGCCTCCACCCTCGTTGAGCGCGAACTCCGCATCGATCTTATCGAAGTGTTCGGCGACCATGAACTCGACCCCGAGATGGGCCATCCCCTCTTCACCCGCATTGGCCATGAAGATGACGTCCCGGTCGAGTTCGATACCCGACCGCGCGATCATCAGAAAGACCTCGAGCGCACCTGCCGTCATACCCTTGTCGTCCTGCGCGCCACGACCCCACAGGTAGCCGTCTTTGATCACGGCGGCGAATGGGTCCACCGTCCATGAATCTCGTTCGACTCCGACCACGTCGATGTGTCCCATGAGCAGGATCGGGCGCTTGGAGCCATTCCCGGGAATGCGCGCGACCAGATTTCCTCGGCCCAGCTCCATCTCGTAGATGTGGGACTCGATGCCTTCCGCGGCGAGCACACCCTGGATGAACTCGCACACCTCGGTCTCGTTCCCAGGAGGCGAACTCGAGTCGATGCGGACCATGCCTTGGAGGAGTGAAATGGCCTCGTCACCCGAAGCGGCGAAGTCCTGGGCGACCAGGGGTGAAACAGACAGGCCGGCAGCGATCAAGAAGAGACAGACACGTCTTCGCATAAGAGCTCCAGATGGTTTGGGACCTCGCATTGTGCACGGATCGAGCGAGCCCGCCAAGAGGCGTCAGGTCATTCGCTCGTTGGGCCCTATAGTAGAGAACCAGAACGTCGCGCCTTCATCCGGTTCACCGACGGCCCATATATCGACGCCTTGCCGGCGTACGATCTACGAGCCGTCGCGAGACCTAAGCCTGTCCCGGCGAACTCATCGGTGTAGAGACGCTCGAACGCCTCGAAGATCTTCTCGCGATACGTGTTGTCGAAGCGATGGTTCTGCGCCACGCTACGCTGTGGACCGCGAACCTCTACGCCGAATCCTACGAGCTGGGATCACGCGCCCCAGATCTCTCCGAAGACGCGCTGGAAGTTGCCACCTAGGATCCCACGGATGTGTTCGTCGGTGTATCCGCGCTGGATGAGTCCTTCAGCCACATCGAACATCCGCTTGGGGTGTGCCACTTCATCGATGTCGATCTTGTCGCGGAACGCATACGAACCTTTGTAGTTGGCCTTTAGCGCAGCGTACGCGTCGGCCGGCATGTCGTCATAACCGAAGAGGTCGATGTCGGACCCGATGCCGAGGTGCTCCACGCCGACCAAGTCCCGCACGTGATCGAAGTGGTCCATGTAGTGCTCGATCGTAGTGGGCTCTTCCGTGGTCACGAACATGCGGACACCGGTAATGCCCATCACGCCACCCGTGGCGGCCATCCTCCGAATCGCCTCATCTGTCTTACAACGGGGATGCCCCGCGGCGAGGTCTCGCACATTGGAGTGGGTGAATAACACCGGTTTTACCGAGACTTCGCAGGCATCGAGCGTCGTCTGGTCTCCTGAGTGCGAGACGTCGACCGCCATGCCGACCTCGTTCATTCTCTCCACGATCCGAACACCGAAGTCGCTAATACCGCCGTCGATGCGCTCGGTCGAGCCGTTCCCGATCAAGTTGCGGGAGTTGTATGTGAGCTGGCTCACACGCTGACCCAGAGCGTGGAACGTGTTCACGTCGTTCGGATTTCTGAAGTGCGAGGAATCCTGGATTCCAATGAGCACGCCTGTTCGATCCGAATCGTGCACCGCAGCCAGGTCCGTGACCGAATCGATGCGCATGAAGACGTCCGGTCGGTTCGCGACGATCGAGTTGTACTGGCTCACGAACGCCAGACAGTTCTGGTACGCGTCCTGTTGCGTGACGCCGCCGACACCCGATGCGATGTGGAAGACGTCGATGCCGGACGCCTTGAAATGTTCGATGTCTTCCGCGGTCATCCCGTCGAAGCCAGGTCCCCACCGTTGCTCCGTTTCACCGTTCAGAGACAGCAGGCCCAGCATGTCGATCACGAGCGAGCCTTCCACCAGATCGATGCATCGGGTCGAGTACTCTTGGGGTGACCACGCAAAAAGCTGGTGGCGCCCGGTCGATACGAAAGGGGCGACCATCCCGAGTCCTACCGCACCAACAGCGCCCTTCAGGAGGGAGCGACGACTGAGGTCGCGGCGGCTCACTCCCCCGCCTCTCGTATGGCAGCGTCCGTGATTTTCGCCAAAGTCGTCTCGTTTTGCTGCTCCACGCGCGGGCCTCAGTTGTTTTGAGAAATGCCTCGGGGGGCATTCTACACTACTGCCGTTCCTGATACGCCTCCAACAAGGCGAGAACGTGGTCGATGTCCGCCTCGGTATGGTCGGCGTTGATTTGGGTCCTGATTTCCTCGTCACCGCGAGGTACGACCGGGTATGCAAGTCCGGTGACAAGGACCCCGTTGTCGTAGAGATACTGCACAAGATCTCTGGTCCCCTGAGTGTCCCGAATCATGAGGGGGACCACCGGGTGTTCTCCCGGAATCGTCTCGATGCCGATGCGACCCAGTCCATTCTCGAAACGCTTCGTGAGCGCGCGGAGGTTCTGGAGAAGCCCTAATCCCGCTGGGCTGTCCACGATCTCCACGGAGCGTAACGCTGCTGCCGCCTCACCCACGGTGATCGGGTTCGAGTAGATGTACATCTGCGACGACTCTCGCAGGAAATCGATGATCGACGCACCTGCAGCGATATATCCGCCATTGACTCCAAAGGCCTTCCCGAGCGTGCCGACCAACACGTCGACGGGCCGGGCGCCGGTGAACTCTTCGGTGCCCCGTCCCGTCCGGCCGAACGAGCCAACTCCGTGTGAGTCGTCCATGATGCACACGACGTTCTCTTCGTAGTCAGCATCGTGTTTGACGCACACATCCATGATCTCAGCCATCGGCGCGTGATCACCCCGCATGGAAAAGATCCCGTCTGTCACGACGATCGCCCGCTTCGCTTTCCCTTTCCACTCTCCGAGGGCTTTGTCGAGTCCGTCCACATCGTTGTGTCCGTAGATCGCTTTCCCAGCGGGCCGGCTCAACTTCATCGCATTGATGATGCAGTTGTGGTTCAACTCATCGGAGATGAGAACCGTCTCCTTCGTCACCAGCGGAGTAATGGACGACATGATCGCGGCATAAGCCGACGAAAAAATCATCCCGGCTTCGCGGTCATGGAACGCGGCCATCTTGGCTTCGAGCGCGAGGTGAGCCTCGTAGCTCCCTGAGATGAAGCGCACCGCGCCGGGACCGGCACCGAATTCCTTCGTGGCCGCATCTTCTGCCTCGATGACTTCGGGGTTGAGCCCCATGCCGAGGTACGAATTGGAGTTCATACGAATGAAATGCTTGTCGCTCTCGCCGCGGAGCAAAACACGCGGGCCATGGTCTCCCTGGGCGCGGACTACTCCGGTTACCACCACCTCGGCACCCTTCGCGGTCCCGGCCTCTTCGAGTCCGGCCACGTGAGCATCCAAAACTGCGTTCAGTCTATCGACGGGCATGGGTCAGTCCTCTACCAGATGTTCGAGCATGTCTTTGGTCATCGCCGCCGCGCCGAACGCGGCGTTCCAGTCCCACTCGGCGCGTGCCGCGGAGTCATCGATTCGATCTGGCCACGAGTCGGCGATCCCCTGCCGAACCGGGTCCACGTCGTAGTCGATCGTGAAGTCGGGAATGTGTTTTCGGATCTCGGCGGCCAGCGTTTCCGGCGTGAGTTGCATCCCGGTGACGTTGAACGCGTTTCGGTGAACGAGACGCCCCGGGTCCGCCTCCATGATCTGCATCGCCGCGCGAACCGCATCGGGCATGTACATCATGTCCAGCTGTGAATCACCCCTCAGGAAGCACGTGTACTGGGAGTGCCGAACCGCCTTGTAGAAGATGTCGACGGCCCAGTCCGTGGTACCTCCTCCAGGAGGCGCACCGTAGGAGATCAGCCCGGGGAAGCGCACGCCGCGGGTGTCCACCCCGTACCGTGTGTGGTAGTAGTCGCACAGAAGCTCCCCAGCCACCTTCGTGATCCCGTAGATCGTAGCCGGACGCATGAGCGTGTCCTGCGTCGTCGGATCTTTGGGTGTGTCTGGACCGAATGCACCGATCGAGCTCGGAGTGAAGACCGCACAATCCTGCTCCCGCGCGACTTCGAGCACGGCCTCGAGGCTGGCCATGTTCACGTGCCAAGCCAGCCGAGGATCCTTCTCGCCGATCGCCGACAAGATGGCCGCGAGATGGTAGACGGTGTCGGCGCGGTGGCGCATGACTGCCTGACCCACGGCCTTCGCGTCAGTAGCGTCCAACACCTGGAATGGCCCCGCGTCGGTCGCCTCACGATCCAGGTGCCTCACGTCCGTGGCGAGGACTTTGGAGTCTCCATAAGTCCGGCGTAGCGCCGGTACCAACCAAGAGCCGATCTGTCCGCCAGCTCCGGTCACCAGAATGCGTTTCAAGAGTATGGACTCCCGAGGGTCTCGGATGGTCGCTTTCATCAGTAATCGTGCCGAAATATAGTGTTCTCTAGCGGGTGGTGCGACCCTCATTCTCGGGAAACATCCCCACACGTGATTCAGGAAAAACCAAGGGATTCCCCAGCGACCCAGACATTAGATTTCGAGCGTGGGAAGGCACCGACGTGTTGGCGCTATTGCCTCTCTCCGAAGACGTGGTTGCGTGTGATTACTTGAAAGAGGTGGTGGTACCATGCCCACTCTTTTTCTGACGCTTCTGCTCGTCGCCGTCGTTACGGTCCGGCTCCAGGCACAAGCCTGCCGTGAAGAACCGCCACCTACGCTGAGCACCCTGTTCCCCGACCAAGTCGCGGACCTCGATCGCGAGTTCTACGACATGCGGGACGGCTGCTTGACCAACGTGTGCAAGTAGCGGAGCTACATCCCAGCTCCTGACGCCGAAGATCCCATGTGGGAGGCCGTCCTGATCGAGCCACACCACGACCCCGTCCTGGGCGGTTCGGCAGAGAACATGAAGGCTCACTATGAGCTGACAGAGATGATCCTGTACTCGATGGCCGCGTGGCCGATTTCCGGCGCGGCATGGCTACTGGCTGAAGACTTCTTCAATGTCATTCTCCCGAACGTCTCGATTCCCTGCGAGACCTGAAGCTCCTGGCCGTGAACTAGACGCGAGATCGTTCGACATCGGGAGACCCCGGCGGCGCCGGCTTGAGAAGGGGCGGCGCCGCGCCTAGTGTGACGCATGCTCCTTCGACTACTCCTCGCCGTCGCTTCGACGGTCTCGACAGCACTCCTGCCCCTGCCGGCGGCCAACGTCTCGTTCACGCCGGAACGTCCCGTCCAGGGGCATCTCTTCGTCGTGCGCGTGGAAGCTGAGGCCGGGCGCCCCATCGAATCCCTCTCTGGGACGGCCGGCGGGCAGGAACTCCACTTCGCTCCGGTGACCGGTGGATTCGAGAGCCTCGCGCCCATGCCGATCGGGACCACTGAAGCGGCGAGCGTCTCGATTCGGGTGCGATACCACAACGGAACCGAAGAGTCGTTGGAGAGGGCGGTTCCGGTCGAGGCCGGAGTGTACCAACACGAGCGACTCACCGTGGCGCCCAGGCTGGGCGGGCCTCTCGCCGGCGCTGACGCCGCAAGGCTTCGAGGCGATCAGGCGAAGGCTGATGATGTGGCCCGCCTCGCTCACGCGACTCCACGCCTGTGGACACCGAACCCGGTGATGCCCCGAGACGACCGCGTGACTTCGGGCTTCGGGAACGGCCGTGTCTACAACGATCAGGTCAACGGACGCCACATGGCGCTCGATCTCGATGGGGAGCCCGGTGATACCGTCGTGGCTCCGACCCGAGGCATCGTGGCGCTCGTGGACGACTTCCTACTCGCCGGCAACATCGTCTACCTGGTGCACGGGGGCGGCTTGCTAAGCGGGTACTTCCACTTGAGTGAACAGCTCGTGGCGGTGGGCGACACGGTCGAGGCCGGTACTCCGATCGGGCGTGTCGGAGCGACGGGACGTGTTACCGGGCCTCACCTCCATTGGGTGATGCGGTATGGAACGACGAGTGTGGACCCGAGAAGCCTACCTGGGATTCGCTGAGGCCTCAGAGGCGCACTCATGGGCTAGGCCCATGTCACGCCGGACTCAATCGAGCCTCTTCAGTCCCCGGTCTCCACGTAGATCTCGCTGCCCTGCTCCTTGAACTCCGACGCCATCTGCTTCATGCCCTCCTCGATGGCCTCCACCGTTTCCATCCCCTGTTCCTTCGCAAACTGTCGGATGTCTTCAGTGATCTTCATCGAGCAGAATTTCGGACCGCACATCGAGCAGAAGTGTGCAACCTTCGCTCCATCGGCGGGGAGTGTCTCGTCGTGGTACTCGAGCGCAGTGACCGGGTCGAGCGCGAGGTTGAACTGATCCCGCCAGCGGAACTCGAATCGAGCCTTGGATAGGGCATCATCCCAGTCCTGCGCCCCGGGGTGGCCCTTGGCCAAGTCTGCCGCATGCGCGGCAATCTTGTATGTGATCACCCCGCGCTTCACGTCGTCACGGTTCGGCAGACCAAGGTGCTCTTTCGGCGTCACGTAGCAGAGGAGAGCCGTGCCGTACCAGCCGATCTGCGCAGCCCCGATGGCACTGGTGATGTGGTCGTACGCCGGCGCGATGTCTGTCGTGAGCGGCCCGAGTGTGTAGAACGGCGCTTCGTCACACCACTCGAGCTGCTTCTCCATGTTCTCCTTGATGAGATGCATGGGAACGTGCCCGGGGCCTTCGTTCATGACCTGAACTCCGTGCTCCCAGGCGATGCGGGTCAGGTCCCCTTGGACCTTCAACTCAGCGAACTGTGCCTCGTCATTCGCATCGTAGATCGACCCTGGGCGGAGTCCATCACCCAGAGAGAACGAGACGTCGTATTGAGCCATGATCTCACACAGCTCAGGGAAGTGCGTATAGGTGAAGTTTTCCTTGTGGTGCGCCATGCACCATTTGGCCAGGATCGCTCCACCGCGTGACACGATGCCGGTCATGCGGTTCGCCGTCATCGGGATGAAGCGCAGCAGCACACCGGCGTGCACGGTGAAGTAGTCGACCCCTTGCTCCGCCTGCTCAATGATCGTGTCGCGGAAGATTTCCCATGTGAGGTCTTCCGGAACGCCGTCCACCTTCTCGAGCGCTTGATAGATGGGGACGGTACCGATGGGCACCGGCGAGTTGCGCAGAATCCATTCACGCGTCTCGTGGATGTTCTTCCCCGTAGAGAGGTCCATGACCGTGTCGGCACCCCACAGCGTGGACCAACGAAGCTTCTCCACCTCTTCTTCGATCGATGACGAGACGGCCGAGTTCCCGATGTTGGCGTTGATCTTCACCTTGAAGTTCCGGCCGATGATCATCGGCTCGATCTCTGGGTGATTGATGTTCGCCGGGATGATCGCACGGCCGCGTGCGACCTCAGAGCGAATGAACTCGGGGTCCATCTTCTCACGGATGGCAACAAACTCCATTTCGGGAGTGATCTCACCGTTCCGGGCGTACGTCAGCTGGGTGACGGATGCGGACGCGCGCAGCGTGCGGCGCGCCAGCCCCTCCGGCATCT
>Ga0209089_10004799_pt1 | contig 11194 bp, 11 predicted proteins | sample ArcticOcean_MG_C_FD_187431 | JGI IMG/M metagenome (GOLD analysis project Ga0209089, IMG submission 187431) | Marine microbial communities from western Arctic Ocean - ArcticOcean_MG_CB2_150 (SPAdes) (version 2) | ecosystem: Environmental > Aquatic > Marine > Oceanic | place: Arctic Ocean: Canada...
ACCTCACATTGGTGCACAGACAAAAGAAGCTCAGCTATTAGCTGCAAATATTATAGCAGAGAAGATAATACAGATTCTTCGTGGTGTATTATAAAATGAAGGCGATTTTACTCCTTGCACTATCAGCTATCGTATTATCTCAAAGCTATGGTTTTGCTTATGCTGACCATGGAGGTAACCACTATACAGGTGGTGGCACCGAAGCAATAACTATTGGAACTGATTCTTCATCATACACAACAGGTGACATGATAAACGTATTAGGTTCTGTCTCTGATTATGACGAGTCGGATCCATTCAAAAATTTTGATATGACGTTAAAATTGATTGCTCCCAATGGTAATATCATCACAATTTCTCAAATCTCCCTTAACAGTGATGGTTCTTATTCCACATTCATTCCTGCTCAAGGTCCTCTATGGAAGTATGATGGTGATTACACTGTATCTGTGAATCATGGTTCAGATAGGAATGCATCTACAACTTTCACTTTTATTTTAGCGCCTGAAGTTATCGAAGAAGAATCTATCGAAGAAGAAATAGAAATTTCTGAAGAAGAGCTAGCGGAAGGATGTGGAGAAGGTACACATCTTGAGGATGGTGTTTGTATGCTAGATGAAACAACTGAATCAACGTCCGTTTCTACTGGTTCTACTACCACTACTACTGGTTCTACTACCACTACTACTGGATTTAGCGCGTGGGTTTATTCCATTACTTTTACAGTCTTGATTGCATTCATAATAATAATAATACTTTATGTGATTTCAAGGGCATCTAGAAGAAAGATTGTTAATTAGACGCTAGTTGAATTAACTGTAATAATTCCTACTTTTACAAGATATTGTAAAGCCATTGTAAATTCTGTATCAGAAATTTTTCCCTCAATCCACCATCCAGCATTATTTTTTACCCATTCTGGTATACATGAAACACCAATTGTTTTCATAGTTCCACACGATACCGTTTCTTCTCCAGGTTCAGTATAAGGAATCTTGATAATTCCATGTTCAATCAAATATTCTAACGCTCTTGCAAAATCTTTGTCTGTGACAGCTGGTTCGTTTATCCATAGTTTTGCTAGATCCCTTATCCAGTATGGTAATCCAACCTTCCCTGTATCTTCAATAGTAAACTGTACTGAAGATTTAGATTCCGAATATTCAAATTCTAGTACATATGTACCAGGTTTCCATATAGCAGAATCAAAAGGAAAGTTTGATGGGAGTTCTACATATAGTTGGACAATTGGTTGTTGTAGGAGTAAACTTTTTCTTTCTGTTGGGTCAGTGATGTAAATATATCCATCATCTCCGGTGATCTCGGAAACGCTGATTATCATTACTAGATGGTCACCATATTCGTAGACACTTTGGCTTGTTTCTATGCTAATTGATGGTGTAGCAAAGGCTAGATCAATACTAGATAAAATTAACATTATTACCAGTAATGATAGTAACATCCCAGCGATTTTCATTTTTATCTTGATTTTATTACGAATATTAAGGGTATTTACAAGTTCATTTTATGCAAAATGCGCAGGACCAAATTTGGTTAAAAATGTGGCAAACAAATTCTGTTGAACTACGTGCAAAAGCGGTTCTTTGGAGAAAACAAAATGTACTTACTAGAATAGACAGACCCAGCAGAATCGCGCGGGCTAGAAGATTAGGCTATAAGGCAAAGCAGGGAATCATTGTTGTCCGTATGCGTGTGGGAGCAGGCGGAATGAGAAAACAACGACCAACTGGGGGAAGAAGACCAAAGCATCTTGGCGTAACTAGAATCAAAGCTGCAGTTTCTATGAAACAAGTTGCAGAGAGAAGGGTATTAGAAAGATATCCCAACATGAAACTTTTTGGCTCATATTTTTTGTATAAGGATAGTTTCTATTATTGGTTTGAGGTAATATTAGCGGATAAATCACACAAAAGCATTACAAAAGATAAAGAGTTAAGAAAAAGAATTCAGTAATGTGTGAGATAACTCTATGATATACACGCAAAAGTTAATTTTTGCTTCACTAACAATTGCACTGCTAATTATAATTCCATCTTTTGCAAGTGGAGAGGTGTACATTCCAGATCATGAGTATGTCGGTTTTTATGATCATGACGGTATCTATACCGTTATAGCTGGTGTGAAAAATAATGAAATGTATCCAGTAATACCAACTATCACTGTAAATGTAAACGATGACGGTAATGTTTTTTCTTATGACTACAAATTTTCTCCAATAATGCCATCTCAAATGTTACCACTTAAGCTAAAATTATCAGAAATAACTTCTGAAAACCCAGTTTTGGAACCGCCTCAAGTATCATACAAACAAACTGAATACAAGTTCGAGGGTGGTTATGTCTTGTATGATGACTCTCTGATTTTGCATGACGATGGTCGTATGACTGGCACGATAAAAAATGCCGGTGACAAAACATTTCTAAATTTTAGAATTTATGCTTTGATCAAAGATCAAAATGAAGAGATATTAGATGTTGCCAGTTCTCAAAGATTTGGTATAATGCATCCTGGTGAGACTTTGGAATTCGAAATGATACCTGATTCCAAAATTGTTAACGAGATAGATCTTTACAGCTGCTTTGCATTTGGAGATGAAAGCGTATTGCCGCTTAATGCTGACAGAAATGGCGAACAGTATACATTCAGATATGACTCAGGTACATGGTTCAAGGATGGGAATTTCAATTCTGAGAGTACAGAGCTTGAGATGTATGCGTTAAACAGTTTTTCAGCAGAACTGAACGCCAGCTTTGAGTTTCCTCAGAGTTCTATACATGAAGACTTTGAAGTTTACCTAGACGGCACGGGCTGGGACGGGCAGGCCTACTACCAAACCGATGATAAGGTTACTAATATTCAAAGTCTTGACGAACTGGGGAACTGGCATGTCTATTTTACTGTTCCAGGATTTTATCAGGGCGATGTTACAGTAAAGGGCTTCCATGAACCTGATGGTACGGTGGAAGTACCCGAAGAGCTTGATCTCGGTCAAATGATATCCACCGAGGTTACAAACGGTGAGGTTACGAGTGTTATTGCTAAGACAGCAGAAAACTCTCTTGTAATTAGCCTCAAAACAACGGAAGATGGTATGTTATCATTTACCACATCTGATTTTTTGATAAGACCATTTGATGACGGAAACTTTTTTGTGCTTGTTGATGGGGAAGAAATTGATTCTGTAACATATGAGAATAAAATTTTGACAATTCCATACACTGCACAAACAGAAAAAATAGAAGTTTATGGGAGCTATGTAATTCCTGAATTTGGAACAATAGCCATTATTGTACTTGCAGTTGCTGTAGTTTCTATTATAGCATTATCAAGGAAAAATTCAATATCCTACTCATTAAGCAACGTTTGAATTTTTGATTCTAACAGCCCATTCTGTCCAAAGGAAATATCACGTAGTATACCCTTACGATCAACTAGTATACTTGAAGGTGTCCCCTGTAGAGAATACATCTCAAACGTTTCTGCTGAAAATTCTTTTGACATAAAGTAACCCTTTACCCTATCATAGATTTGGTTTTTGTAATCTTCTGACTGCTCATTAAAGTTGGGTATCTGATTTTTGATTAAGGAATCCATCTTTTCCTTGGGGACTTCACCAGACTGTTTTATCAAGGAGTCCATCGCAACTGGGTATGGAATTTTAAAAGGAATTTTATCTCCCTGTGATTTTCCATATTGACTATACATTTTCTTAGTTTCGCCAATAGTTTCACCAGTTTCTAACAAAAGCTGTAAATTTTCAAGAGTATTTTTATCAAAATCTTCAAAAGCTGTCGCCATACCCAAAACGGAAACTCCTTCTGACTTGTACTTGTTGTGAATTTCTATCGATTCAGGTATTCCATACATAAAACATCCAGGACAGTTTACTTGGAACACTTCAACAACAACTACGTTATCATTTTGTTTGTCAATGTTTGTATCCATTCCTTGTACCCACTTGGAAACTTTGAGGTTTGGAGCCTTTTGATCAATCTGTACAGACATGAACTAATTTTTAATTATACACCTAAAAAGATAACTTCAACAACTTATTTTCATTTTTTAACAAAATAAAAAGAAAAGAAAGCGAAAAACATTCTTTTCTGTTTTTCGTTTTTCTAAGGGATGGATCTGCTGTACAGCTTGCCTTCTAAGGCCATCTTGTACATTTCTGCAACGTATGGGTTTTCACCTGGTGTTTCTGCACCTAGCTCAACGAGTCGTGCATAAACCCTAACTACATATGCTAGAGCGCCCATAAAGGCTACGACTACACCCATATTGAACATCCAGTGGTTTGGTACGGCAAAGATTTCTTCGACGAACCAAAAGTGCCACATCTCGTTAATACCAATAGTGAACATGGTTGCCAAATAACCAAGAATGGTCATCTTCAATCCAGTGTTCATAGAATTGTTTGGTCCTCTGAGAATTGGAACTTTTCTATCATAGATTGCAACAGATGCCCAACCTAGTGGCAATGCTACAAAGTGAGAGTATAGCCACCAATGTGCTGGAGTAAATGCGCTGTCTCTGATAGAAGTCTGATGTAGAGAACCGTCAACAAAGTTGTCGACCTCTACTGATGCTGCAGTAGATCCCATTGCGATGATGATCATCCAGATCTTTTTCAATCTCTGAATTTCCACCTCTTTTGGAATTAGTGCCGGCATTTGTGCCATAGTAATATTATAGGTTTATTGTGATATAAGGTAACCACTCAGTATCAACCCAGATTTTTATGATAATTGGATATTTTTTGATGTAATATTGTAAATTTTTCATAAAACTCTCTTGTTTTACTGTTGTTTTAGACATTATTTTTTTCCTGTCCCATTGATTAGCTGCATTGATAATCAATGAGATTGTCATCTGAGGCTAAAAATCCCTATTTTATTACTATATTTGGCTTAGATTTAATTTGAGGAGATACTAAATGCCCTGATGAAACTAAATCCACAGCTTTTGAGGCTGAATAGGAACCTCATAGCCTGCTGCATAATATCAGCATTAATCTCAGCATTTGTAGCCCAAATGCTATCGGGAGAGGAGAATTACCTCAATACGACAATAACAATTGTGGCGGGATATGCTGTATTCTTTGGATTTTTTGGGTGTTTGTTCTATCTGGACAATAAGAAGCGATACCAGGCCATGAAGCCTAAACTCATCAAAAAGGAGCTGATCAAGCTAGCCTCATCCTTTGGGATAGGCGAGATCGTCTATCTTGGAATAAGGTGGTCCCTGATGTTCTATTTTCTGGAAATAGAAATTGAGCCATTCGCTGCATCACTTATTTCTGAAGCAATTGCAACTACATTTTATCTGGCAGTTGTTTCAACCGTCCTTAAAGTGACAAAAGCCTACTAGTTGAAAAATAGGATAATATACGTTAATTCCAAACGATACAGAATGGCAGTTGTCCCTCAATCAAGGTTAGATCTTCTGACAGAAATGGAAGAGCGATATGAAAAGAAGGACACACAGTATTTTGTAAAACTGTTAAATGATGATGATTATGTGATACGTTGCCGTGCTACTTGCATCCTTGTTGACATAGGAGGTGAGGACAAGGTGCAGTATATTGCCAAAGTTTTGAAGGACGACACAAACGAGCTTGTCAGACATGAGGCAGCATTTTCACTGGGACAAATATGTTACAGTAATGGAATTGCACCATTAGAGGATGCAACAAAAAATGACCCTAGCATGTTTGTACGACATGAGGCAGCGATTGCGTTAGGTGTAATGGGTTCTAAAAAAGCGCGTGAAACTCTTGAGAGTGCACTGAATGATCCTGATGAACCGGTGAGAGACTCTGCGGTTGTTGCGTTGTCCAATCTAGAGTTTATGGAAAAGTTGAGCAAAAACGAAAAATTTGCTAAACTTACCGGTGGTTAATTCTAGTCACTACAGTCTCTTTCTTATTATTCTCAAATTTGTATAATGTTGAAATCTGTGCATCATCCCATATCTCTTCATCATGTGTAATTATTATTAATTGAAAATTCTGATTTTGATTCATATGCTGTGTTAATTCTTGAATGATATCGACAAATTTTTCACAATGCGTTCTATCTAGTGATGCTGTAGGCTCATCTAGAATCATTACCTTAAGTGGTGATTTAATCATCAAATCTGCCATACCTAATCTAATTGCCAACGCAACACATACTTGTTCACCACCACTCAAATTTTTTATTGGTCTTGAACCTGTAATTGTTTCACACTGTATTTTAATTGATTTTCCTTCTGGGTTTAATTTAACATGACTAACTGACGTTTTTAATTTTTCTAAGTATTGTGATGCGTTATCTGAAATACTCTGAATTGTAAAGTTTCTTAATCCAGAAAATGTTATGCTATTTGTTGAAAATATTTTGTCTTTGATAGTATTCAATTTTGCAATGTATGTCTTAGCAAGTTTCATTTCTTTTAAAATTGGTTCATGTTTTACAATATGATCTTCTGAAACTTTCAGGCTCGATCTGCATTCACCAATTTTCTGATTAATTTCTTCTAATGCTTTAGTTTGTCCTTTTTCTACATCTACCAATTGAGCATACATTTCTGGTCTGTATCCAGAAATTTCTTCTTGTAGAGTTTCAATTTCAGATAAACTTTCTTTAATATTTGGAATACATTCTACTAATCCTGCCATATTATGCGAATCAGTAAATTCTTCAAGCCTATCTTTTTGATTTGTGTATGATTGAATATCATTTTCACATTCTGTTAATTGGGCTTTACTATTTATTGAAAAATTTTCAAGTGTGTTCTCAGCAACAATGATATCATCTTTGTCACCTTCAAGTTTAGAAATACTGGTTTCCAATTTTGCTATTTGATCATCTAACTTTAGTTTCTTGTTTTCCAATGTTTTCAATTCAGCATTGATGTGATCAGTTTGATAGTTTTTATCAAGTTCAACGTCTTTTGAATGGCAAATTGGGCATTCACCATCTGTAAATTCAATTTCTTTTACTATGTCTTTTTTGTTCTTATATTCGCCTAAGGTTTCTGTAATTTTTGATATCTCTTTTTCCAATTCTTTTTTTTGGGTTGCTTCCTTTGTTAGTAATTCATCAATGTTTGATTTTTCTTTGATTATCTCAAAACAAGGTCCACATTTTTCTACAATTGTGGATTTCTCACCTTTTTCTTTGCCTAATCGAGTTATTTCATTTCTAGCTGCTTGCCATACGGAATTTTCTTTTTCAGATAATAATTTCTTTTTACTTTCACTTTCCTTTAATCTGTCTAATTTTTTCAGGGTTTCATCTCTAGCAAATTCTGCATCTTTTTGCTTCGTTTCAAATTCTTCCAGACCCTTGCTTGAGTTTATTCTTGTTTGCTTTGCATCTTTGATTTCGTCTTCCAAACGTGATATGTCTGCATCTGTGTAATTGTATTGCGCATGAAGATGTCGACGAAAAGCAGTAATTCCTTCATCTATCTTTTTTGCAGTTATTGAAAAATGTTCTGCGCTCATAACTTTGTCAATCAAATTACGAAGTTTTGTAGTCTGACTCGAATCGATTATATCTGTTAATTGACCTTGTGGAACGATTGATGCAATTTGTAGTGTATCATAATCAAGTCCAATCAATCTTTGTATTTCATCTTTAACTTCACCACTACGAATAGCAATAGGTTCTCCAGAGTGGTCAAGTAATTTGTGTTCACCCTGGCCTTTCTTTTGAATTTTTTTTATTGCCGTAAAGTTTTGCCCATTTATTGCAAAATTGGTTTTTGTGTAAGCTTGGTTTTCACCATCTCTAAGTAGGTCTTCTTCATTTCCACGTGTCGTTTTCCCAAACAGTGAAAACGTTATTCCGTCTATCACACTAGATTTACCAGAACCATTTTCTCCAATGAAAACAGTGACTCCATTATCAAAATTAATTTCACTTTTTTTATGTGAGAGAAAATTACCTAACTCGACGGAAGTTATCGTTTTTGTTCACCCTCTTTGAATTTTTTGTAATTTTCTATGATTATCTCACTAATACTTTCTTTTTCATCAGTTGCGGGATAGATTTTGTCAAAAGCTAGTTCAGCTAATTCACTACCGACATTTTTTGTTGCTAATTCTCTAAACTTTTCATGAATATCTTCAAAATCTGCAATTGTGATCGGGAATTGTTGCTCATTGGTTTCAGTTTTGTATGTCCAGTCTAGAAAGTGTTCGTTTAACAGTTCAGTTTCTGCTCTTATTTCATTCCAACCATTAAACTCAGATATTATGAGACGAAGAAGCGGTTTTTGGTCAGGCTCAATTTTTGAGATTAGTTCATTAATTTTTTCATGTAATTCTGCTGGGGTAGTTTCTATCACAAACCTAGGTCGTATCTTCAACTCAATCCAGTTTGGAATAGCTTCATCACCAGAAATATCAACAATGTAAAAGCCTCTTGCCACTTCTGATATTGAATCCTTTGATGATATTTCAATCGGACCAGGATAGGTAAGTGGACCACCTAAGAAATCATACTTCTTTTCAAATTTTTCATGAATATCTCCTAATGCATAGTATGTGAAATTTTTTGGTAATTCGTTTGCATTAAAATCAGCTGCAATTTCATGTGCTTCTGTTATTCCTTGATGTAGTACAAGTATACTGTGTCCTTTGTGCTCTTTAGCCACCGAGTCAATTTCTTGAAATTTCTTTTTTAGTTCTTCAACGTCCACTCCTCTTTCCTGATGATCAAACCCTACCAATAATACGTTGGAATCTTTGAATGTAATTGGATCACCCTCTCCGATATGGTGTGCCACATTTGCTAGGTTCTCCTTGAATATTGAATGAATCGGCTTTTCTCTACTATGTTTAGGTTGATCATGATCGCCTAAAATGAAATACGTTTCAATGTTCTTCTGTTTTAATAATTTAAGATGCTGCATAAGTAGGACTATAGCTTTGTTAGGTGGTTTTGATCTGTCAAAAATATCTCCTGACAAAATTACAAAGTCAACCTTTGCTTCAATTGATTTTGCTATAGCTTGACTAAATGCATCATACGTATCGTTCTCTCTATCTATTTTTGAACGGTATTGTCCAAGATGTGTATCCGAAATATGTGCAAATTTCATTTTAGTCCAGTTTGGATAATCCTTTAGTTGATGCTGCACCAACTTCCTCAAACTTTTTTGCAACAGACCATTCACCAACTGCATCTTGATCAGAACCAATTTTCTTTCCTTTCATTTCATCAATGTGTACTATAGCAGGAAGGTTCACCCATTGACCGACAAGAACCGCATCACCAATATTCAGTGATGTGAGCTGTCCAATGAATTCTCTACTAATGGATTCGGCAGCAGATGCAATCTGTCTCTGGTCGTCCTCCTGCACAATCTTCATTACCGCAAGTGAACCCATCTGGCTTAGAACATTAGCGTCAATATCTCTAGGTCTTTGTGATACTATACCTAAGCCAAGACCAAATTTCCTTCCTTCCCGAGCAATCTTTGCTGCCCAATACTTTGCCTTCGCATCCTCATTTTTGGGAATGAATACGTGTGCTTCTTCAATTATTACAAAAATAGGAGTGTTGAATCGGTAACTTCTCTTTGATTTTACCTTTCCACCCTTTGCGTTTACAGCAGCCTTTCTGTCTGCTAATAGTTCTTGTAGATAGTAAGCAAGTGCAACGTTTGCCTGTCTGTCTGTGAATTCTGATACATTTAGGATGTTTAGTCGACCTTCTTTGATGAGTGCAACTGGATTGGACATGTCAGGGTCTAAAATCTCCGATGATCTATGTCTAGCGTCATCAATCTTGTCTTGAACTCTGTCAGCAGAGTGTCTATCTTCTTTTCTATCAGGATTAGCACCAATGTATTGTACTTGGTTATCTAACGCTTCCCAGAAATTTGCAGATTCTTTTACTTCCGGTGTGAATGCAAGACGCAAAACTCTTTGTTGTATATCAGCACCTTCTCTAATCTCTAGTACATCTGAAAGTGTATCAGCTTCTAATAACCTAGGATTAATTTTAGCGTCAATAACATTCATTTTTGGAAAGTCCAGACCAGAATAGTCATTATGATAATCAAAAATGATTACAGTTCCGTCAAGCTTTGCAATTTGCTTTGCAAGTAATGTTACTAAGTTACTCTTTCCCATTCCTGTCATTGCAAGAATTCCAAGATGCCGTGAAACAATCTTGTTAAGATTAATCAGTGAATCTATCTCAGGGTTTCTCAGAAGCCCACCAATCTTTATCCATTCACTATTTTCTGGTCCAAATATTTGTCCAAGATCATCTTTCGTTGCCTTGACAATTTCAGTTCCAGGTATTGGTGGTATAGCAGGAAGTATTGCTTTGCCTTTTTGTAGTGATTCTAGAAATCCTAGAATCCTAATCATTGCGGTGTGGCTCTTATCACGTTTGTTGAGTGCAGCAACTTCAATGCTTTCCAAAGTCTCGTCATAATTTTTAACATCACCAAGTGCAGCACTTGATACAACTGATTTTTCAACCAGACCAACAATCTTTCCTTCCTTTGAATTTATGATAACATATTCTCCTATTGGCAGTGATCTGGATGTTTGTCCAGTTACTATAGTTGGTTTTGATTCACCAATAACAAATCCTAGTGTCATCCTAAAACTTCCCTCGAACCAATCTCATTTGACAGTCCATGAATGCTAGCAAGCTTTGCCAAATCTTTGCCTGAGATTTTGCAGTTGTTATGTGCAAGTTTTAGTGCGTATGGATATCCACCAATACTATTGTTTAGAATTTTGTTTAAAATTAACTTAAAATCATTATCAGCATATCCAGAGCCCAGAAGTTCAATCTTGATCAATGGTAATGATTCTGCCAATCTGGCGAAAACTGAAGAAATAATCATATCATTTCCAAATTTTGTGTCCTCGTGAATCTTACTAAATCCTGGAGAAACCGTTGCATGATTGTAATAGAAGATGTCTCCTGCTATTGCACCTAGGTTTTCAAATTGTTTTTTGGTGTTCGACGTTTTTGAAATGAAAATGACATTATTCTTTTTTGTAATCGTATTCACAAGTGAATTTGCCAGTGGTTTTTGCCTTGTTAGAAATTGGGAATAAAGTGATCCATCCATTAACACCAAATCAGCCTTGTCAACTGATTCTTGACAGGCATCAATTTCCATTTTGCTTGCAAGTGATGCAAGTTCTGGGTTT
>Ga0209089_10004802_pt1 | contig 11185 bp, 9 predicted proteins | sample ArcticOcean_MG_C_FD_187431 | JGI IMG/M metagenome (GOLD analysis project Ga0209089, IMG submission 187431) | Marine microbial communities from western Arctic Ocean - ArcticOcean_MG_CB2_150 (SPAdes) (version 2) | ecosystem: Environmental > Aquatic > Marine > Oceanic | place: Arctic Ocean: Canada...
TTGAAGGGCCATTGCTTGCCGCCCTGTTCAGAATGACTGCCGGTCCGGACGCTTTCGATGCGTTTTGTTCGCGTTCAGACCGTGCGAGTGAGTGATGGAATATTGGCGACAACTGCGTGCGGCTGGCCGGACAAAGCTGAGTCCAGGAGGGCCTGCTTCGCCCACATTACGCACTACCAGAAGAGCCGGGAGGACATTGATTGCGGCCAGAATCTCACCGATCAGACAGCAGGCGGCGAGTATAGGTCTCGCGGAATTCAGGCGTCAAGGAGCACCTGGGAGTCACCGCGCATGGCCACCGCAAGCTGTTTGACCAGGTTCGGCATTCTGTTTCGTGCGGAGGAAAATATCGACAAGTTCAAGGCACGCACAGGCGCGATATTTGGTCACACAACACAACGCCCAGTTGATTCCACAGCCGCTCAAGGGCGAAGTTCGTGTGTGGAGTCGCTCCCGACGGCAGCATTCAGTCGCTAGATTGGGACCCGGCTTGATTACTTCACCAGGCCTCGCAGGACCAGGGGTCCTGCCGATCGCCCTTCAAACTGACGACAGGACAGCGGGCATGAAGTTTGAAGAAGGGTTCACAGTTGGCATTGATCTCGGCACGTCGTACTCGTCCATCGCTCGTCTGGATGACGAGGGCGATCCGCTGATCCTTGAAAACGCATCCGGCCGACCGATCACGCCATCGATTGTGATTCTGGGCGAAGAAGGTCGCGTGCTGGTGGGAGCGTCTCCCGAGCGAATCGCTGAGGAATCCGTTGATCGGGTCATCACCGGCATCAAGCGCGAAATGGGGAATCCTGCGTTTGAACGTGAGCACGAAGGCCGACGTCTGACGCCTGAGCTGATCTCGTCCATGATCCTGACCAAACTGCGGCAGGACGCCGAGGCGCATATCAAGCCGATCCGCAACGCGGTCATCACCGTCCCGTATTACTTCAACGAACCGAAGCGGCAGGCGACGCGGCACGCGGGACGCATTGCCGGGTTGAACGTGGTCGACATCATCAACGAACCGACCGCAGCCACGCTGGCCTTTGCATGGCAAAAGGGAGTGCTGGGTAATCCCGATTTACCCGACACGTCGCAACGCATCATGGTGTACGACCTGGGCGGCGGCACGTTCGATGTCACCCTGGTGGAGTACAGCCCGACACGATTTCAGGTTCTGGCCACGGACGGCGACACCATGCTGGGTGGTCTGGACTGGACGGAGCGAATGGCCAACTACGTCGCTCAACAATTCGAAAAGCAGTTCGGTCTCGACCCGCGCAGCGAGCCGTCGGCCCGCAAGTCGTTGATGATTGAAGGTGAGGCGGCCAAACGTGAACTCAGCCTGTGGGGAAAATCGACGGTCCTGTTCGAGAGCCACGGTCAGACACTGGAACAGGAAATCAACCGCGAGAAATTTGAAGAACTGACTCTGGACCTGTTGCAGCGCACGCGCGACACGACGGAGTACGTCCTTGATCAGGCCAATGTCAAAGTCGGCGATCTGGACGAGGTCATCATGGTCGGCGGATCAACGTCGATGCCGGCGGTTGCGGCGATGCTCGAAGAGCTGACGGGACGCAAGCCGTCGCGCGATTTGAATCCACAAACTGCAGTCGCACAGGGCGCGGCCATTCACGCCGCCATTCTGGAATCGCAGCAATCCGAGGGCCGCGGACAGGCGGCCGAGGCGTTGCAGAGACGATTACGGTCCGTGACGACTCAGGACGTCAACTCACACTCGCTGGGAGTGGAAGTCGCCAGCCCAAAGGACCCCTCGAGCAGGAAGAACCACATCATGATCCCGCGGAATTCGTCGTTGCCGGCGCGCGCTCGGCAACGATTCGTCACGACCTCGAAGAACCCGCGATCGGTCCATGTCCGATTGATCGAAGGCGAAGCGTCGGACGTTGATTCCTGCACATTTATCGGCGATTTTCGACTTGTCGGACTGCCGGAAAACTTGCCCAAGGGATCGCCGGTCGAGCTGCATTACGCCTACGACGACCGCGGCCATATCCACGTCATGCTGAAAGAGCTGTCGAGCCAGACGGCCGCCCAGGTCGAAATCGCCTGGAGTCACGGCATGGACGACAACACCATCGACGCGCTGGCTAACCTGGCGCGTGCTTATCGGATTGAGTAATTCACCAGGTGGTGAGTGCCTGTCTGCAGCGGCACGGCAGCTACTCACCGACAGATTCCTGGACAACGACGATCCAGCCGGTGTCTTCGATCAGGCCGGACGAGTGGGCGTCTTCGCGGACATCGCGGGCTCGGCGAAAGATGATCGGTTCACTTGCCGCGATCCACTGGCCTTCCGTGCCCAGGTAATCCGTGTGCTCTTTGAGGATTGAGCCGCGGGCGGTCAGCGGCTGGCTGCCAGATAACTGCTCGTGCTGCAGGCGTCGCACTCCGCGAAGTTCGATCAATTCCTTCAGTACGCTTTCCGGGACGCTGCGTGTCTGGTCGGACAGCGACTGCCCCTGCTGGTCCATCCATTCGTCGCTGCCCGTGCGTGAATCGTGCAGCACTGTGCCACGGTCACCCAGAGCGCTGGCGCCCGTATCCACCAGCAGCACGACCCTGCCTCCGCCCATACGGGCGTTGAGGACCTCGAAGTCGCCCAGACTTTGCGACATGGCGAGAATGCCGATGACTTCGCGTCGAGGTCCGCCAGCAACTGGATTCTCGACCTCTGCCCAGACCGGGACGGATAGAGCCACCATCCACTGTCCGTTCGAGCGGCTGCGAAACACGATGGATCGATAGGGAGTCGTAATCGGCGGCAACGGCTCCTGGCGGATGGTTTCTGGATCGAGGTCCTGACCTTTGCCGTGAAAGTAATCACGATAGCCAAAGAAAGTTCCCAGCGAGCTGGCCCAGGGAGTCCGTCCCGCCTGTCGACCGTCCCGCAGATTGACGAACCAACTGGTCGATCTGGCTGGCCCACCGTCTTCGGATGTCGCCGCGCGATGATTACTCAGCCACAGTTGCAACTGCGGATCACCTTCCTCCGCCTGCGGAGTGTTCGCTGCGTTCAGACGCCGAATCATCTGGACCAGTTCAGGCTCGGTTGCCGCCTTCTGCAAAATCAACCACCGCAACTGCAGATCGCGACCGACGGTCCTTGCAATGAACTGCGCAGAAAGTTGCAGGCTTTCCACATGCGCCGTGTGCGCTGTGAGGTGCGCGGCACGTTCGCGCTGAGCCGCCTGCTGTTGAGTGATGGCCGCTCCGGAGACCACCAGCGAAATGATCAGCAGGGCGCCGACGGCCGACAGGATCCAGCCCATGTGTCGGCGGGAGTGACGTGAGAATCGCTCACGCCAGTTTTCCTCGCGTGCCTGAACTGGTTCGTCCGCCAGCCAGCGTTCCAGATCATCAGCCAGCTCAAGTGCGGTGAAATACCGATCCTGCGGCTGCAGCGCCATGGCTTTCAGGCAGACCGATTCCAGAGCAACCGGAATGTCGTCGTTGACGGTACGCGGAGGATCGAATGAACCATATCGGGCTTTGGTCAGTGTCTCGCGGGCAGAATCGCCCATGAAGGGCGCTCGCCCGGTCAGCAGTTTGTAGAGCGTTGCTCCCAGAGCGTAGATGTCACTGGCGGGTGCCAGATTCGTGACTCCCTCGGCCTGCTCGGGGCTCATGAACGCGGGCGTGCCAACGGGACCACCGGTCGAACCGCCGGAACTGTTGCCGGAACCGCTTCCGGGCATCAGTGTCTGCTCGCCGCTGGCGCGAGCGGTATCGTCGCGATCAATTGCCATGGCCAGACCCCAGTCGACCACCAGCGTGTCGCCGTACTTGCCCAGCATGACATTGTCGGGCTTGATGTCCCGGTGCAGGATGCCTCGGTTGTGCGCGTACGCAATCGTCTGGCAGACCGTGACGAAACGGGTCATCAAAGAGCGAAACTCGACGGCCCGTTCTTTTTCAAACAGGCCAGCAGGTTCTGTCTTCGCTCCGATTGCCTGCGTCCGAGATGCATGGAGCTTCGCGATCCGCTGGTCCAGTGATTCACCTTGAATGAACCGCATGGCGTAGCACAGACGACCGTCAGGGGTTTCTCCGAATCCGTACACCGGTACGACGCCGGGATGGTCCAGTCGCGCAGTGACCTCGGCTTCCATCTGAAACTGATCGCGGCAGAGTTTTCGGTCGCGGTGTTTGGGCCGAATGAACTTCAGGACCACGTCACGTTGAAGTTCGCCGTCATCCGCGATGTAGATTTCGCCCAGCCCGCCTCGGGCGTGAAAGCGCAGTTTGCTGTAATGCTGCGGCAGACGCAGAGCTCCACGTTGCCCGTCATTGTCTTCGTCAGATTCCATGACGGTCATCATCCCAGTGATGCCAGAAGCAGTCGCTGCTTCTTCACCGGACTGATTCAGTTCACTGATCCGCCGCTCCACCTCGTCGAGCAGTTCGGGACAGGTCGCGCACAGGTCTTCCGCGGGCACGTACTGACCCTGCTCAAGCAACTCGCCCCATTGCGCCACAAGCTCTTCGATGCGCTCGAGTGTTGACATCCGACCTCCATCAGTCAATTGGTTCGAATCGGCAGGTCGCTCCGGGACCGGCATGTCCTGCTTTGGTCACGTTGGCCCGCCGTCGCCAGGCTCTGTGTCATCGCGGCCCGATGTCACAAGGATTGTACCGTGAGATCAGGACCGATGACCCATGTCCAGACCCTGCGTGTCCTGACCGGCCGGATTCGCGGGCCGCGGCTCAGTGCACGACGCGGGAATGTCCGGAATGGCGTGCAGTTCCACTTCACACTGATGGGTGCATCCGAGCTGACTGCGTTCTGCACGCTGCGGCGTGCAGAACGCCATTGCAGATTGATACGTTTGACGCCGCCGATCGACGCACTCGCGTTGCGTTGAAACAACTCGTGATGCGACTGGACAACAGCCCCAGCTGCCCCAGACCACTCCGAGTCCATTTTTGTGTTGGTCACCGCATCGATGGCTTGTTCCGATGCGCATGCCATCCTTCACGCGGACATCGTTCGCGATTGGCCCTGAGCAGCGCTGCCAGACCGACACCTGCGATCGGACAACAGTCACGCGTTCGCATTTGTCAGGTGACGCCGCCTGTATGAACTCTCCGGCCGCGGGCAGACCTCAGCACGACCCGCGTTAAGTGACACGCTGGATTCTGGTGGAACATGTTCCATTCGCGTCTGCACGCCGAGCCCGTCGATGCGCTTTTTATGACCCAGGCTTTTCAATTGGTGAAGACCTTCCAACGGACACCTTGGAAGGCGACAGCATGTCCCGCGACAAAGACTCGAAGAAACGACGCAAGCAGAAGAAAAAGAACAAGGCGAAGAAGAAGTGTCCGCACTGCAGCTCCGGTCCGGAGACATTTCGGTTCATGCAGGACATCTTCAACTTTGATGTCGATCTGGCTCGCGAGATTGTTAACGACGGTCGCGAGCCGACTGAACTTGATCACGACGATGTCGAATACAGCGTCGATATCTGCCGGATTTACCCCGAACACGTCAAACACGTGAATCCGGAATACCCGGGCATTGTGGCTCATTACTGGTATCCGGAGCCCGACGGCACGGTGCTGCATGGCCACGTTGTGATCGACGGACACCACAGAGCGGCGCGATGCCTCAAGGACGGACTTCCGTACCGTGTCCACATCCTCTCGGAAGACGAAAGTCGCCGCGTGGTGATCACCGGTCCGGATATCGATTCGATTCTGGCCGACCTCGAAACCGGCAGTATCGGTGTCGAACAGAGGGAACCGGCCGGGGTTGGTTGCTGATTCCGGCAGGACAACTGTCATTAAACGGGCATGGCCTCCGTGACTCAGAGCACGACACTTCCGGCACGTCGGGATGACCTGGTCATCCCGCAAATTTCTGATGACGAAGTCGTCATCAAGCTACCGTCGCGCCGTGAGTACTTCAGCGTCGGGCCGGAAGAGTATTTCCTGCTCCAACGGCTCAACGGGTCGGCAACAGCGGACGATCTGTGCAGCGCGTTCGAACAGGAGTACGGCGAAGCGCTGACGGATCGCGATATCGACGACTTTCTGGAAATCGTGCGGTCGCGGGGACTGCTGGAAGATGCGGCCAGCGAGACGGAGGAGAAGTCCGGCAAGCAGAAGAAGCCGGACCGACCCGCACCTATCGATGACGACGACGAAGATGATGAGCTGTCCGGCAAGAAGCCGAATGTCCTTTTCTACCGGATCCCGTTGTTTGATCCGCACAGCCTGTTCTGCTGGCTGGAACCGAAGATTCGGTGGGTCTGGACGCGGTCGTTTCTGGTTGTCTCGACACTGGCAATTCTGTTTGCGGCGACGATCGTCTGCTCGAACGGTGAAGCGTTCGCGTCGTCGTTCTCCAGCGCCATGCGCTGGGAGACGATTGCTATTGTCTGGGCGACGATCATCTTTGCGACTGTGTTACATGAATTTGCACACGGGCTGACTTGTCGGCATTACGGGGGCGAAGTGCACGACACGGGTGTGCTCTTCATGTTTTTCATCCCGTGTCTGTACTGCAACGTGTCGGACGCGTGGCTGATTCCGGAGCGGCGTCGGCGGTTGTGGATCACAGCCGCGGGCGGGTACTGCGATCTGTGTCTGTGGGCTGCCGCCGTCTTTGTGTGGCGGATTACGGTTCAGGATTGCTTCGTCAATCATCTGGCGTTCGTCATTCAGGCGATCTGCGGCGGTCGCGGGTTTCTCAACTTCAACCCACTGTTGCGACTGGATGGCTACTACATCGTCAGCGACTGGTTGACGATTCCCAACCTGCGCAAGCGAGCCCACAACTACTGGATGGAGCATCTGCGCTGGCTGTTATGGGGAGCGGAGCACCCGAAACCACAGCCTCGATCCCGAGCGCTGCTGACCTACGGAATTCTGAGCTGGTGCTTTGCGATCTTCTTCCTCGACCTGATCTTCCTGCGACTTCTGAAATACGTGGGCGACGAGTTCGGGGTCGTTGGTACGGCGTTTCTGTGTCTGCTGCTGGGGTTTGCTCTGCGGCGTGTCTTCAAGGGACTCTTCAAAAGTGAGTTTGCGACCATGATCAAAGAACGCAAAACCAGAACGCTGATGTGGGTGACTGGCCTGGCTGCGGTGGTACTGGTGCCGTTCGTGATTCCCGTCCCGCATTATGCGGCCGGTAACTTTGAGGTGCGGCCCGCAAAACGATTCGAAGTACCCGCCCCGGTCACGGGCTTTATCGCCAGAATCCACGTCGAGGAAGGTGCCGTTGTCTCGGCGGGCGACACGCTCGTTGAGTTGACGTCGCCGGACCTCGATTCCCGAATCTCTACGAAACAGTCCGAGTTACTTGAATCTCAGGCGAGTCTCGCGCAGTTGAACCTGGGCACTCGTCCGGAAGTGATCGTCGAACTGCGTAAGCGGATTGACCGCCTGACTTCGTGGCGCGAGCAGGGACAGGTCGACGTCGAGCACGCCCGACACGAACTGAAGCAGCAGATCGTTGTCGACAAGCACCGCATCTCGCAGACAAGGCTGCAGATTGAAGCGGCCCGCAAGTCGCTGCAGCGTTCCGAGTGGCTGTATCGACAAGGTGCACTCGCCTGCGCGCAGCTTCAATCACAGCGTACATCGTTGCAGCTCGTGGAAGGCCGGCTCCTGCAGTCCCAGGCCCAACTGGAAGCCAGACAACTGACTGAAACCCGTGGTGCCGAAGACGATCTGTCCCGTCGTGAGCAGACGCTGGCCGACGTTCAGTCACAGTTGACGCTGTTGCTGGCCGGGACTCGCCCGGAAGTTATTGCGGCTGAAGACGCACGGAGGGAACGGTTGCTGAAGGAACTCGACTACCTGCAATCGCAGAAGGAACAACTGATCGTGCGGGCTCCGGCGAGTGGAGTCATTGCCACGCCGCGCTTCCGCGAAAAGGCCGGACTGCTCGGCGCTCTGGGAACACCCATCTGCGTCATCGAGGATGGTTCCCTGACGCGTGTGGAGCTGGCGGTGGCAGAGGATCAGACGGTCGGTATCCGCCCTGGTCAGAAGGTAATTCTGAAGGCCCGTGCTCTGCCGCTCACGACCATCAACGCGACTGTCGAACGAGTGGCACCTGCAACAGTCAAACTACCGGAAACACAGACCAACGTGCTGATCATTCACTGCAGTTTGGCAGATGGGGAGCAGCAACTCAGTTCCGGCATGACGGGATTCGGACGTGTCGTTCGCGGCTCAAGAACGTTCGGTGTCTCGATCGCATCCACAATGCTCAGTTACGTCCGCACCGAGTTCTGGTGGTAACAGCCACGACGCGCGACTTTTGAAGTTGCACACTTTTTGCCCCCTCTCCCCCGAAACATTGGCGCGGTCGACTGGTTTTTGCAGCAGAGCCCTGGATCGCCAATGTTTTGGGGGAGAGGGCTGGGGAGAGGGGGCTAAGAGTGTGCAACTTCAAAACGCGCGACCCATCTGGCATCACGACTCAGTCAATTCGGGAATTGCTTCGAGCGTGGGAGAATGTTCGCGTGTCCCGGCGATAACAGCCCATCCGTCTGAGAATGCCCGTGGTTGACTGGTGTCGCGGGCTGGGCTGTCATCGACACCGGTGGTGCAGACGATGTTGCCCATTGAGCCGTTGGCGCAACGGGCGTTGCTGACACGTAGCCGGGAATCCTGGATTGCGCGGGATTCTGCGGCACAAAAGTTGTTCCCTGGAGCTGGATGCTCCATCGCTCCAGATTCGACCCCTGTTCTTCCGCAAGTCGGGCGAGCAGAATGTTGTATTGCCTGAGTGAGCGGCCGGCTCCGGAAACAGCACGCACATGTGCGTCGATTGCCGACTGAAAGTCACGCAGCGCGAGCAGCAGCCAGTCCTGTCTCTCACCCGCGTCCGGAGGGTTGGCATAGCGGACCCGAGCCACTCGCAGCCATTGCGCAGTGTGCTCCAGTTGGCGATGACTGCTCTCGTACTGACGGCACGCACTGACCACTTCCGAAGTCAGTTCTGCCAGATCAAAGACGACTTGTTTCTCGTAGGCGGCCAGGACAGCCCGGTCTCGCATCAGCCGCACAGAACTCACTTCGCGATCAGACTTCGCGGTGCGGTTGCCCAGTGGCACATCGAACGTCATGCCGACGGTCCAGTCTTCAAAATCGAAGCCACCAACTGATCAAACGCGCGATCCGCGCGATCGCTTAACCCGGCCACCCGATACGCGGCCGAGACGTTCAGTTCTGGTTTCACGCGATTCTGAGCCACCAGGAGTTGCTGTTCCCGTATCTGCAATCCGAGTCGACGCTGGTTCAAGTCCGGACGTTCCTGCAGAGCGACGGTGACGACGTCATCGAAAGCCGGTGGCGTCTGTCGGGGCGCATCGGCCGGCAGAAGTTCGTTGTCGTCTCGAGCATCAAGACCGATCAACTGCCGCAACTGGAATTCACGACGGCGAGCGTCAAGCCATGCGTCCAGATACTGCTGGCGGAGCTGCTCCAGTTTGACTTCCGCCCGGGCAACGTCGCTGTAGATCGACTGTTCCGCCTGCATCCGCAGCGTTTCGATGCGCACGCCTTCTTCCGCCAGTGGTTATTGGCACACGCTGTTCCAGAAACTTGACGGACCCAAGAGCGATTGACGTAACTGACTATGAACAAGTGAGTTACAGAATTCTCAAGAATGGCATCCTCACAGAGACCTGTTGTCGGACGGAAACTCGCGAATGGCGTTCTTCTGACGTAACTCAATGTGTTTTCAATGGTTACGTGCGTGTTGCTACAGGTTGCCCCAGGATCAGGAACGGCAACCCATCTGCAGAACCGATTGCTCGTGCCGATTCCGCGTGACTGCGGCGACCCGACGGGAGGGCAGCTCGCGGAGGCCTGATATGAGGCGTTTCGTGTCCAGCGACCCAAGACTGAGTTGCGGCGACACGTGTGACCAGGCCGAATCCATGGCAGGGCAATGTGGTCCATCGACAGGCACGGACCCGTTCATCGCGGCGACGGAAATCGCGAGATCAGGACGGCTCACAACATTGTTGACGAAAGAAACGTCAGCAGCAGTTTCGTGGCAGTCAACTACAGACGCCATTCGCGACCGAAAACTCAGACGCGAATTGATATGCGGGGCGAGTTGCAATGTGGCAAACCGTGTGAACGAATTCCACGGATTGGTGGCAGGTCTGATTGGACGAGGGTATTCTGCTCGCACGTTGCCTGCGCCGAGACGAGTCGTGCTGGCTACGACCGTCGGGCAATCCCGTCCCGACAGATTCGAGTCAAGGCTGGTAGGAACCGCCTGGCGATCACTGCAGACTAAGGATTGATCATGGCTGACGATTTTCTTGATGAAGAAGCACAGATCGCTCGCGAACAGGATGAGAACGAACTGTTCGACAGTCACGCGCTGCGGCGTCAGTTGCGCGACCTTCCCGACCTGCAGCCGGTCGTCAAAGTCGGCCCGACAGCGACAATCCGGGACGCGGTCCACGGCATGGTCAATAACGGCGTCGGAATCGTGCTGATCGTTGAAGACAAGCGACTGGTGGGCGTTTTCAGTGAGCGCGACGTGCTGCGAAAAGTCGTGGGGTCGGGCTTGGACATTGACGCCATCGAAGTTGCTGAGCTGATGACCGCCAATCCTGCCACACTGAACTTCGATGCCGAACTGGTGTACGCCCTGAACATGATGGAGGTCGGCGGTTACCGACACCTCCCGCTGCTAAAAAACGGTGAACCGGTCGCCGTGGTTTCCATGCGCGACATTCTTGGGTTCATTGTTTCGCTGTACCCGGATCAGGTGCTGAAGCTGGCCGACAACCCGGATCAGACGATCTCACAGGACCGCGAAGGCGCCTGAGCGGGGACGGATGTCAGTGTTCGCGGCTCAGCCCGTCCCTGGTGTATCTCCGTCCGGAAAAGCCAAAGGCCGCCGCGAATTCCCGCAATTCGCAACGGCCCTGGCACCCCGAAGATCGGTAGGCATCCCGCTTTGCACTCGACGGTCTAATTGTCGAACTCGATGCCGAGCAGTTCTTCTTCTTCTTCCATGATCACGATTCGTGGCGTGACCATGAGCATGACGCTGGACGTATCCCGGCCGACACCCGAGTTCTTGAACAGTCGGCTGATGTAGGGAATCTTATTGAGGATCGGGACGCCGGCCATGTTGCGGCCTTCCCGCAGTCGCTTGATGCCGCCCAGCAGCACAGTGCCA
>Ga0209089_10004809_pt1 | contig 11177 bp, 13 predicted proteins | sample ArcticOcean_MG_C_FD_187431 | JGI IMG/M metagenome (GOLD analysis project Ga0209089, IMG submission 187431) | Marine microbial communities from western Arctic Ocean - ArcticOcean_MG_CB2_150 (SPAdes) (version 2) | ecosystem: Environmental > Aquatic > Marine > Oceanic | place: Arctic Ocean: Canada...
AGATTTTACAATAAATTTAATATATAAGAAATTATGATCATTTCCTGCGAAAAATGTAATAAAAAATTCGAGTTAGCTGATAACTTGATACCAAGTACAGGAAGACTTCTACAATGTGGATCCTGTTCTTATCAATGGCATTATATACCGGAAAGTAAAATTGAATTAGTTAATGAAGTAAAGGATAATGTTAAAACAAGTGATCAAGTCAAAAAAACTCTACAAAAGCCTATTAAAAAAAGAATTGAAAAGCGTAAAACCATAGCAAATCAAAATATTCATCAATCATACTCAGAAGAATCAGAAACAAAAGAAGGAAAAATTGGTTTTTTTAGTTTTTTATTAGTCACGATAATTTCACTAGTATCTCTAGTGATATTACTTGATACTTTTAAACATCAGCTATCAAGTATAATTCCAAATATTGATTTTTATCTTGTTAGTTTGTATGACACTTTAAAAGATATTTTTTTATTTTTTACAGATTTATTAAAATAAACTAAATGATTAATTATATCACCTCACCATTTAAATGGTTTTTTAAATTAGAGGCTGCTAGCGGTTTACTTCTATTAATAAGTGCAGTGATTGCATTGTTCATAAGCAATTCAAATTTATCAAATTTGTATTTTGAAACTCTTAATAGATATTTATTTGTTGGAATAAATAATTTTGGGATAAAAATGAGTCTATTGCATTGGATTAATGATGCTTTAATGGCTGTTTTTTTCTTTTTTGTGACTTTGGAAATTAAAAGAGAGTTTTTACAAGGTGAACTGTCAAATCGTAAACAGGCACTTTTACCTATTATAGCAGCTATAGGTGGAATGTTAGTCCCTGCCCTTATTTATGTTTATATAAATTTTCAAACTGGAGACACCTTAAATGGTTGGGCAATTCCTTCAGCTACAGACATTGCGTTCTCTTTAGGTGTATTATCATTATTAGGATCAAGAGTTCCTATTTCTTTAAAAGTGTTCTTAACAGCTTTAGCTATAATAGATGACTTAGGGGCTATTGTTATTATTGCTTTTTTTTATTCTGGAGACTTAAGTATTAAATATCTTTCTTTATTGTTAATAACTTTTATAGCTTTAATAATTTTAAATAAATTTAATATTAAGAAATTTATTCCTTATTTATTGCTTGGACTAATATTATGGTTTTTTACACATGAATCTGGAATTCATGCAACAATATCGGGAGTTTTGTTAGCAACTGTAATACCTCATAGAAAAAAAGAAAAAGATTTTTCTCTACTTACCAAAATAGAACATAGCATAAGTCCTTATGTGGCTTTTGGAATTATGCCATTATTTGCATTAGCAAACGCCGGGGTTTCTTTAAGTGGGATGAGTTTTGATTCACTTTTATTGCCAGTGCCTCTTGGAATTTTGTTAGGTCTTTTTATAGGAAAACAAATTGGAGTTTTTTTATTTTCAATTATATCAATTAAATTAAATATAGCGCAAATGCCAAATAATGCTAATTGGTTAAACTTTTATGGAGTTGGTGTATTAACTGGTATTGGGTTTACAATGAGTTTGTTTGTAGGGAATTTAGCTTTTGTTGAAAATGTACAATATATAAGTGGAGTTAAAATAGGAGTATTAGCAGGATCATTATTGTCAACTGTATTTGGATACGTATTGTTATTAGTTGCTACAAAAAAATGATATTAACTTATGAAAACAATTTTATTATCTTTAATAATCATTTCAATGTTTTCTTTTATGAATAAAACTTTTGCAAAATACGAAAAAATATTTTTTGATTTTAATATAAAAAGTATTGACGGTAATAATTTAGAATTGTCTAAATATAAGAATAAAGCAATACTTTTAGTTAATGTTGCAAGCAATTGTGGTTTTACTAAACAATATTCAGATTTACAAAAACTATGGGAAAAGTACGAAGATAAAGGTTTAATTGTTTTAGGCGTGCCTTCAAATCAATTTGGAGGACAAGAACCTGGATCTAATCAAGAAATCAAAAAATTTTGTGAAGTAAATTTTAATGTAAATTTTCCAATGACAGATAAAGTTGATGTAAAAGGAACTTTGGCGCATCCAATATTTTTATGGGCAAAAAAAAATTATGGTAGTTCAGCAATTCCAAAGTGGAATTTTCATAAAATATTAATAAATAAAGATGGAAAAATTCAAGATACCTATTCTTCATTAACAAAACCTACTTCAAAAAAAATCACTGATGAAATAGAAAAAATATTAAATATAGAATGACATTCCATCATAAGCTGGAACTATATTTTTCGGTAGTATATTAATTAAATCATTATAATCTAAATCTGAATGTAAATTCGTTAGTATTGTTTTTTTTGGTTTTAAAATTTTAGTCAATTCAATAACTTCTGTTAAATTAAAATGGGATGGATGTTTATCATGTCTCAAACAGTCAATTACAAAATAATTAAGATTTTTAAAATATTTCATATCTTTTTTGTATATTTTATTAGCATCATTAATATAAGCGCACGATTTGTTAATAATAAAAGATTGTGATTTAATTTTACCGTGCTGTACTGCTACCGATTTAATTGAAATGGTATCTTTTTTACTAAAAAATTTAAAATTTTTTTTTAATAAATTTAATTTTAAAATGGCTTTGTAACCAGGGTTGTCATTAAAACAGTACTTAAAATTATTATATAAATATTTTTTAGTTTTATAATCAGCAAAAACAGGAAGTTTTTTATTTTTTTTAAAAGAAAAAATCCTTAAATCATTAATCCCATGTACTTGATCTCCGTGTATATGAGAATAAATAACGAGATCGATATTAGTTATATTATTTTTAATTAATTGGTGCCTAAGATCAGGAGAGGTATCTATAAGAATATTTTTCACTTTTGATTTTATTAAAACTGAACATCTGGTTCTATAATTTTTTTTTTCTTTTGGATCGCATTTTCCCCAATATCCATCGGCTCTTGGCACACCAAAAGACGACCCACACCCTAAAATAATAAACTTAATTTTCATTAATTAAAAAATAAAGTTTCAAAATTATTTGTTGTTAAGTTATCCATTTCAATTTCACTTACACCTTTTAGTTCAGACAGTTTTTTAAGAGTATATTTTATAAAAGCAGGTTCATTTTTTTTTCCTCGCATTGGCATAGGTGCTAGAAAAGGGCTATCTGTCTCAACTAGAAGTTTATCATTTGGTATTTTTGTAAAAGTATCCTGTAATGCTGTGCTATTTTTAAAAGTAATTATACCGCTTGCAGAAAAATAAGAGTTAAGTTTTTCCATATTTTTAAAAAAAGCATAAGATCCACCAAAACAATGCATTAAAATCTTTGGATTTTGATTTTTATAATAATTCAAGATTTCAAAAGTTTCTTTTTCTGCATTTCTAGAATGAACAATTACTGGTAAATTAATATCAATTGCTGCTTCTATATGCTCTTTGAAACTTTTAATTTGGTTATTTTTTTTACTATGATTATAATAAAAATCTAAACCAGTTTCACCTACTCCTATTAATTTAGGATTTTGATTTATATTTTTAACAATAGTGCTTTTATCAACAACATTTGTTTCTGTTTCGTGAGGATGTATACCAAAAGTACCATAAATAATATCATCCATTTTTAAAATATCTTTGATATTACTAAATCCATCGATAGTAGTGCAAATTGTTAATATTTTTTTCACACCATTTTCTTTAGATCTTTTTAGAACTTCTGGTATATTTGCAAAAAGTGGTTCGTGGTCCAAATGACAATGTGAATCAATCATAACTATTTAATTATTTTTTTAAATAATATTTCTATTTTAGTTATTTTGCTATTTGATTTTAAATGTTTGTGATCTTTAATGGTTTCAAAAGAAATATCTTTTTCATTTATATTAAAAATACTTAATGACTTGATTGAACTAGAGGGTACAATTGGATAAAGCATTATTGAAATTTTTCTTATTAATTCTAGTGCGACAAAAACAATGGTGTTTAATCTTTTTTTATCATTCTTTTTTTTCCAAGGCTCCTGATCGTTAAAGTATTTATTTGCATCGAATAAGGCATTTATTATAAAATCTACATATAAATTTAATTTTTGATCATCAATAAATTTTCTTAAATTTTCAATATTATCGGTAAAGTTATTTAAAATTTTATCATCTTCTTCTTGAAATTTATCATATTCTGGAATTCTTAAATCACAATTTTTTTCATTAAAAGCTGTAACACGTTGGCAAAAATTTCCAAAGTTATTTGCTAGATCACTGTTTATACAATCTTCCAACTTATCTCTTGAGATGTTTCCATCATTGCCAAAAGAAACTTCTTTAACCAAATAATATCTTAAAGGGTCTATGCCGTAGCTATCAATAATTTCTAATGGGTCTAGAATGTTTCCCTTTGATTTAGACATTTTTTCATCACCAGATAATATCCATCCATGGCCATAAATTCTTTTAGGTAACGGAATGTTTGCAGCAAGTAAAAAAGCAGGCCAATAAACGGCATGAAACCTTAAGATATCCTTACCTATAATATGCACATCTGCAGGCCAAAAACTTTTATATAAATCATTATCAGTATCTGGATAATTTAAGGCGCTTATATAGTTTGTTAAAGCGTCCAACCAAACATAAATAACATGATCATCATTTGAAGGTACTTTAATGCCCCAAGAAAATGATTTTCTACTGATTGAAAGATCGTTTAATCCACCTTTTACAAAACTTACAACTTCATTTTTACGAGATTTAGGAAGTATAAAATTTGGATTTTTGTCATAATAATCTAAAAGTTTAGGCCCCCATTTAGATAATTTAAAAAAAAAAGATTCTTCCTCAACCCATTCAACTGGCGATCCAGAAATTTTTGAAATTTTGATACTATTTTTACTTTCTATTTCATCTTCATTATAAAAAGCTTCATCAGAAACTGAATACCATCCTGAATACTTTGATAAATATATATCTCCTGATTTTTCGAGCTCTTTCCATAAATATTGTACAGATACCTTGTGTCTATTTTCAGTGGTTCTAATAAAATCAGTATTAGATAAATTTAATGTTTTAGATAAATCTTTAAAAGTTTTGCTTATTGTATCGCAAAATTCCAAAGGTTCCATTTTATTCATTTCTGCAGCTCTTTGAATTTTTAACCCATGTTCATCAGTACCAGTAAGAAAATGAACTTCATAACCATCGATTTTTTTAAACCTAGCAAACACATCTGACACAATGCTTGAGTAAGCATGACCCATATGTGGTTTTGCTGAAGGGTAATAAATCGGAGTTGTAATATAATAATTCTTATTCATCTAAAACTTTTGCTTTAAATTCAATGAAAAAACTTTCTTCATCTAGGTTAAATTTTTTTAAATCATAAATTTTATTAATGAAATTTTTATATAAATAGCTAATTTTATTTCTTGAGGTTTTAAACTTCATTAAATTTAATAAATAAAATTCAACATATTTATAAATATTATTTTTGATGAAACCATCTTTTTTATAATGTTTTTCATCAATAAGATTAATTAAAAAATTTTTTAAACTAATTTCGGATAAATCAATTTTTGAAAGTAACGAAAAATTAATCAAATTTATAAAATCACCGGTTGTATTATAATGATTAATTAAATCCTTGCTTATTAAATCATATACATTTTTTTGAACAATTTTATTTACTGTGTCTATTGATTGATCAAATCTTAAAAACAAATTAAATTTGAGACACCTAGATTTAAGTGTGTTTAGAATTTTTTTATTATTATCAAAAATTATTATAAAAATAATATTTTCATTAGGTTCTTCAACTATTTTTAAAAGTGCATTTAATGAATTTAAATTGAGATTTTCTGCATTATCAATTAAGACTATTCTTTCACTGTTATTAAACGCTGTTTTATTAGCATAATTAATCATTTTTCTAATTTGAGAAATTTCAATAATTTTTTTATCACTCAAAACATCAATTAAATGAAAGTTAGGATGAGAGTTATTTAAAATCAATTTATAAGATTTATTTAAATCATTAATTTTACACTTATTAACATCATATGGAAATTCTTCTTTTTTTGAAAAAACATAGTTAGTTAAATGATAAGCTAAGGTGGCTTTACCAGTTCCTTTAGGACCAGAAAATATAATTTTATTTGGTAATTTTTTATTATCATACAAGTTGATAATATTTAAAAAAAAATTCTCAAAATTAAATAACTGTTTTTGATTGTTTGATTTAAGTTCGAGAAAATTCATTTATATATCAAGAATTTTATTTATTTTATTTATTATAATTTTTTTATTATCTTCAATTTTTATATTTGAATTTACAATTAGATATTTGCTTTTCTTTATATTGGCTTGCTGAATGAATCCTTTTTGTACCTTTTTGTAAAATGTTTGTTTAAAATTATCATATCTATTAAGTCTCTTTCTTTTAAACAATCTTTTTTTTAAGTTCTTTTCATTAACTATATTTAAGAAAGTAAAATGAACTTTTATTTTTTTTAGTAGATATTTATTGATATGTTCAATAATTTTTTTACTTATACCCATGCCATAGTGTTGATAAGCTAACGTAGAATCGGTAAAACGATCAATTAAAATAACTTTTTTTTTATAGTTTTTAACTATAATCTTTTCTATGTTTTCACTTCTTGCAGCCAAATATAAAAAAAGGTCTGTATATTTGTTAAAATTAGATTTGTTATTTAAAATTAATTTTCTTATTTTTTCAGAATTTTTTGAACCACCAGGTTCTCTTAGCCTAACAAAACTTATTTTTTTTTTCTTTAAATGTCTTGCTACATTACCGATATGCAAACTTTTTCCAGAACCTTCGATGCCTTCAAAGGTTATAATCATTTTTTTAGACATCTCCCCAAATTATAAAGTTAATAGATTTTATTATTCTTGAAAACATATTAACTTTTTTAATATCTTCTGAGGCATATAGATTATATTCTTTAATTAAGTCATCTTTATAAAAAACTTTAAATTTACCTACTATATCGTCTTTTTTAATTGGAGCTAAAATAGGTCCATTATATTGTATAACGGCTTTTAAATATCTTTTCTTATATAAGCTTTCAACTTTCGGTATTGTTTTGTAAAAATCTACATTAATATAAACACCAACCTTATCCTTCTTTCCTAGCCAAACATCTAGTTCATCAATTTTTTCATTTTTTTTAGTTATTAGAATAGTATCAAATTTAGACAATCCATAATTAAGTAATTTATTCGATTCATATGTTCGAGAATTTTTTGTACTAAAACCACTTCCAACAGCAATTAATCTTCTATTATTTTTGATAATAGATGAAGCTAGTGAATATTTTTCAACAGTAAGAAAGCCTGTCTTAATACCGTCAACAGATTTATTTTTGTTTAAAAGAGTGTTTGTATTTGGTTGTGTAATTGGATCACCGCCTGTTCTATCCCAAGTGAATTCTAATTCTTTAAAATATTTGTAAAATTCTGGATAATTTCTGATAAGATAATCTGACATTATAAGAATATCTCTAACTGTTGAATAATTATCAGGCTCATTAATTCCTGAAGCATTTGTAAAATTTGTATTTGTCATTCCTAGTTCCAAAGCTTTTGAAGTCATTATAGTCGCAAAAGCTTCTTCTGAACCTGCGATACCTTCAGCTAAAGCAATACAAGCATCATTTCCAGATACAATGATTATTCCTTTTAATAAATTTTCAACGCTAACTTCATCTCCTACCACAATAAACATTGATGAATATCCGGGTTGAGAAAGCCTCCATGCTTTTTCTGAAATTATGAATTTGTCCTCAAAACTTAATTCTCCTTCTTTAATAAGATCAAAAGCGATGATAGATGTCATTATTTTTGTCATTGATGCTGGGTAAATAGACTTATCGGCATCTTTTTCATATAATATTTCACCAGACAAATAATCTTGTAAAATAGCTGTTGAAGCTTTTATTTCAATATTTGCTTTTACAGGTAAAAAGAAAAAAAAAGTAATTAACAATTTAGATATAATTTTTATAAACTTCATATTACTTTTTTATAATCTCAATAGTATCAAACTGCAAAACATTTATCGCATTAGATGATTTTTTTAAAGAATTTAAATTATTAAAAGTACCAAGGTAAACTCTGAACTTGTTTTTTGACAATTTATTAATATTAACTTCTTTAATAGACGTCTCATTTAAAACTCTTGTTTTCATTTGATAGGCAGATTTTTCAAAATAAAAATCAGCAATTTTTATAATATAGCTAAACTTTTTAATATTAACTTTTGATTTTTTCTTTTCGTTATTACTAAGATCTTTAATTTGAACATCATCAATTGGTGCTTTAGATGATACAGTTTTTTCTTCATCAAAAGTTTTTGCTTTTTTAGCAATAAATGACGATCCTTCTAAAAGCTCTTTAATTTCAACATAAGGTTCTAACTCGTCAATTTCTAAATTCTTACTTATACGACGAGAAATTACAGAATTATAAAAATATGGATATTCAACTTTTCTTCCTACATTAGCTATTATGTATTTTGAATTAATTAAATTAGTAATTTTAACTTTTGTATCTTTTTTTAAATTTTTTTGAAATATTGTTAAGCTACGATCTTCAATTTTTCCTTTAACCAATTTTTCTTTATATAGTTCTTCATTATAAACTAAAGTAAAACCTTTGTTTAAAAAAAAACTTTTTGGTGTAGTTGAGTTATCTTTTTTTTCAACAGGAACAGCAACACAGGAATTTAAAATAATAAAAAGTAAAAAGGTTAATATCTTATTGGGCATTTTTTATCTCATTCTTTAAAGTACATACGGCTAGAGCAAATCTTAATGATCTATTCCATTTTAATAGTAGCTCATAATTGCTAAAAATTAAATAAGCAGGAGATAGGTTTTCAGCATCAGGAATTATATCTTTATCTGGAGTTACAATAGCGGCAATAATATTTTTATTAAGATTAATTTCATTGTAATTATGAATATATTTTTCAAAATAAAAAAGTTTCTTTTTATTATGTATTTTTTTAGCCGACGTATTTAAATATTCTTTTGGAACACTTTCTTTTAACTCAACTTTATAAAAACATGGTTGGCTTGTTTTCCAACCTATTTTATTTAAATAGTTAGCTGCAGAAGCAAAAGAATCATCTATATCTTTTAATTCAATTATAGAGTTTCCATTGTAATCAATAGCATAATTTTTTATTGTTCTTGGCATAAACTGAAAATTACCAAAAGCCCCAGCCCAAGAACCATATAAAATAGTTGGATCAATAATTCCGTTATCAATTAATTTTAATAGTATTAAAAGTTCTTTAGTAAAAAATTCACTTCTTCTTTTATCAAAACTTAATGTTGCTAAGGATGAAACTATATCCATTTTGCCTAAATACTTACCAAAATTAGTTTCTATTCCCATCAAAGCTAACAGAAGTTCTTTTTCAACTAAAAATTTATTCTCAACATCTTTAATTATTAAATTCTTTTCTTGATATAAAGATAAAGCTTTATTAATTTTCATTTTATTAACTCTTTTACTTATGTAGGTTTTTGTATCTTCATAAAATTCAGGTTGATACCTATCGTATTGAATAACCTTTGGAAGAAAAACTGCTTTATCCATTATGTTATTAACAGTTTTCGATGATACACCTTCGTTTAGTGCTTTTTTTTTAAAATCTAAAATCCATTCATTAAAATTGTTATCAGCAAAAACAGCTGATTGAATAAATAATATATATATTAGTAAAAAAAATTTAATTATTTTCATAAAGATCTTTTAAATAAATAAATACAGCAATCCAAATTAAAATGAAACTAATGAACTTGTCGTTAGAAAATGGCTCATTATAATAAAAATAACCTAATATAAAATGCAAAGTCGGAACAATATAAAATATCATTCCTGATGGACCAAGTCCTGCTAGCTCAACACCTTTTATGTGCAAAAATAATGGTATGATAGTCATTGGTCCAGCTAAAATTAGTAAAAACATTAATGAGGGATTGGAAAAGCTAAAATCATTAAAATTATTTCTAACAATAAAATAAAAAACAATAATAGCAAAAGGCAATATAAATAAACTTTCAACTAACAAACCAATATCGGTTTCAACATTTATGGTTTTCCTTAATAAATTATAGATGCTCCATGCTAATCCAACTGATAAACCAACCAAAGGAAAAGAATTAAATTTATAAAGTAAATAAATTATTGAAATTAATACTAATAAAATAGAAATAATTTTTTTATTATTTAGTTTTTCCTTAAAAAAAATTGTTCCAAACAAAACACTTAAAATTGGCATTATAAAATAACCAAAACTAGCATCAATTATTTGATTTGTAGAAAGAGCATAAAGCCAAATTGCCCAATTTGCAAAAATCAAAATCCCTGTAAAAAAAAGAATAAAAATATTTTTTAAATTTTTTACAGTTTTGAGAAATAAATCCCATTTAGAAAAATAAATTGTAGTTAAAACTAATACTAAGGATGTCCATAAACATCTATGTATAACTAACTCTAAATGACCAATAAAACTAAAGTATTTAAAATAAAACACTCCTAGTATTCCCCACCAAAATGAACCTAGGCCTGCTGATAGTAAACCTTTTTTAAAATTTGTTATTTTCATAATTTCAATAATCCGCTTAAAGCTTTATAAACTATTAAATTAAAATTAAATCTATTTTATGGAGTAATTATATTAGAGTCATTAGTAATTCCATAAGCAGTCATTTCTCTAGCAGCTAATGAAAAATTATATTTTTCTTCAAAATTTGTTCCAAATTCTTTATGATCCGCATAAGCGTTACCGCTTAATATTAAACTCAGAATCACGATCCCTAAAAGTTTTCCTATAATCAATATTTAATCCATGAAAGCATGGTGTAGTATATTGGCAGCATGAACTTTATTGCCATTAAGGTATTAAAATAACTTCAGCATTATAAATAAAACAACAGATTGAATTAAAAAGCCAGTTACAACAACTCCAACAGCTCTCCAGGTACTTTTATAATCTAGAGCTTGTCTTACAGCAATAACCATTGCAACTAGCATCCATATTGCTGCTGCAATAAAAGCTATACTCATCAAATTAGGAATGATACCAAAAACTCGAATAAGTCCTGGAGCACTAGAAAAACCAATTGTTCTTAATAACTGACCGTGATCAGCTTCGGTTGTA
>Ga0209089_10004810_pt1 | contig 11176 bp, 10 predicted proteins | sample ArcticOcean_MG_C_FD_187431 | JGI IMG/M metagenome (GOLD analysis project Ga0209089, IMG submission 187431) | Marine microbial communities from western Arctic Ocean - ArcticOcean_MG_CB2_150 (SPAdes) (version 2) | ecosystem: Environmental > Aquatic > Marine > Oceanic | place: Arctic Ocean: Canada...
TGGCAGTATTTTCCATAGCCTCTCATTTAGGAATGGCTGATTATGTTATAAAAACTCAAATTGAATCCTTTCAACTTCCGCCGGGGCGGGGCAATTTTTTGAAATTTCAAGATATCACAGTTATAAATGATAGTTACAATGCCAATCTTGAATCTGCTCGCAGCGGAATAAATAACCTCACTTCTCTTTCTGAAGGAAAAAGAAAAATTGCAGTCATAGGTGATATGCTGGAATTGGGTGAATTGGAAAAGGTTCATCATCAAACATTAGGAAAATATCTATCAGAAAAAAAAGTGGATGCTGTTTTTGCCTTTGGCGATTTAACCCAGCATACTATTAAGGCAATGAATGGCGCTGCAATGTTTCATCAATTTTATAATGACAAAGCTGATCTTTTAACTGACTTAAAAGCATTTATTTCAAAAGGTGATATTATTTATGTGAAAGGATCCAGGGGAATGAAAATGGAAGATGTAATTAAAGGGTTACAAAACTAATGTTTTATCATTTACTCTATCCCCTACGAGAATTTTTCTTTGGATTCAATGTATTTGGATATATTTCATTCCGTGCAGTTGGTGCCGCACTCACTGCACTCATTATCAGTTTTCTCTTCGGGCCTAAAATCATCCGCACACTCCAGTCTCGCCAAATTGGTGAGACTATACGATTAGATGGGCCTGAATCTCACCTCAAAAAAGAGGGTACTCCAACCATGGGAGGGATAATTGTTTTATTGGCAGTTATCCTTCCCACTTTTCTATGGGCAAAAGTGGGTGACAAACATATTTTACTTATCCTATTGGCAACGATTTGGATGGGATTAATTGGATTCTTAGACGATTATTTAAAAGTAATTAAAAAGTACCCCCGGGGATTAATTGCCCGCTATAAAATGGCTGGCCAAATTAGCTTGGGTTTAATTGTTGGGCTCATTTTAATCTACTACCCTGATTCTTCTCAATTTGCAACTTCAATATCAATTCCATTTGTTGCAAATGGCACCATTGATATTGGATGGTTTTATATTCCTCTGGTAATTTTGGTTATTACAGGTACCTCTAATGCGGTAAATCTAACCGATGGCTTAGACGGTTTGGCAACTGGGCTGGTAGCCATTGCAACACTTGTATTTGGCGCTATTGCCTATGCTTCCGGTCGATTGGATTACAGTGATTATCTCAACATCATCTACCTCCCAGGCACTGGAGAATTATTTATCTTCTGCCTCGCTCTTATTGGTGCTTGTATCGGATTTTTATGGTTCAACGCAAATCCTGCAAAAATATTTTTAGGAGATACGGGTTCATTGGCAATTGGCGCTGCCCTTGGAACATTGGCAGTATTATTAAAAAAGGAAATTCTGCTCTTTATGATTGGCGGTGTGTTTGTAGCTGAATCTGTATCTGTAATTATACAGGTGTATTATTTCCGTTATACGAAGAAAAAGTATGGAGAAGGCAAACGTATTTTCCGCATGGCTCCCTTGCACCATCATTTTGAATTATTGGGCTGGCCGGAAAATCATGTGGTGGTTCGATTTTGGATTATTGGCATTCTTTTGGCACTCATTTCACTTACAACTTTTAAAATACAATGATTGACCTAAATAATATTTCTAAAATTAATTGGGCAAATACACGGATTAGTATTCTGGGTGCTGGAAAAAGTGGTATTGCAGCCGCTGCGCTGGGCACTCATATCGGAGCCCAAATATTTATAAGTGAAGATAGTGATTCACCCGAAATTATAGAAAATATTGGTGAATTAAAATATGAAGTGGGTGGTCATAGTAACTCAGTTTTAGATGCAGATATTCTGGTAAAAAGTCCTGGGATACCCAATGATGTACCCATTATTAAGGAATGCGAAAATCAAAATATTCCCATTGTAAGTGAGATAGAATTTGCATCATGGTTTACAACTTCTCCCATTTTAGCTCTTACAGGATCAAACGGAAAAACTACTACAGTAAATCTATTACATGAAATGTGTATCAGCGATGGGAGAACATCCCTGCTTGGTGGGAATGTGGGTATGCCTTTTTCAGAAAATGTACTTTGGGAGCTCACCTCAAATATTGAAAATTCTGTTCATGTACTTGAACTGAGCAGTTTTCAATTGGAACATATTAATACATTTTCACCCCTGATTGCTGGGATCCTGAATATAAGTCCAGACCATTTAGATAGATATGCAGATATTAACGCTTATGCAGCCGAAAAATTAAAATTAGCAACTCATATAGATAAAACCGGATGGCTGGTATTTAATGCAGATGATCCCATCTTAGCTAAATCACTAAAGGATACCACTCGATCAATAGTATTTTCTCTAAAACAAAATGAAAAGTGTCATTTTAAATTAAATGCAACGAAAGTATATTCCGGTGAGGTTGATGATCCTGATATTTTATTCAATTTTGAAGATACCAAATTAAAAGGTTTTCATAATTTGCAGAATATCCTGGCCGCAGCAACAATGGCACATTCTTTTGGTATTTCACGAGAAGCGATTCATAACTCAATTATTAATTTCACACCTATACCCCATAGATTGGAATGGGTTGGTAGCATCCAAAATGTGGATTTTTTTAACGATTCAAAGGCTACAAATATTGCTGCGGCAATTGCTGCCATTGAAAGCTTTGATGATAATCTAATCCTTATTTTGGGTGGAAAGGACAAAGGTTCTACAGATTTTACTCAGCTCATTCCTACAATGAAAAATCGTGTAAAATCTATTATTGTTTATGGAGACGCTGGCAGAGAAATTAAAAATCAACTTAATGAAATTTTTCCACTTACCTATTGTGATGATTTTGAGGACGCTCTCCTAACAGCAAATAATAATTCTAATGCCGGTGATACAATTCTTCTATCTCCAGCCTGTGCCAGTTTTGACCAATTTTCTAATTATGAAGAACGGGGAAATAAATTTGTAGAAATTTTCACCAAATTGGAGCTTGGAAATTGAATATTCGCTCCTATCCAAATGATTATCTAATCTTAGGTACAATTTTATTGCTTTCAGGATTCGGGATTGTAATGATGTATAGTGCCAGTAGCATCTTTGCTATGAATGAATATAAAAATTATATGCATTTTTTTCTTCGCCAAACCAAATGGCTCATAATTGGTACTTTTTTTATGTTTTCATTAAGTCAAATGAATTATCGGATTTTGAAAGAATTAGCCTATGCACTAATCATTTTATCTTGGGTTTTCTTGATATTGGGATATTTCTTCAAGGGCAATAACCCGGCATCCCGTTGGTTAGTTCTGGGAGGACATAGTTGGATGACTACCTCTGACTTTGCTCGGGTAAGCCTCATCATATTTACTGCTTATTTTGTGGATAAAAATAAAAAATATCTGAAAGACTGGAAATTTCTGTTGCTCCGATTCACTCCAATTCTGGGGATATCATTGGTATTAATTCTCTTCCAACCTGACACCAGTACCACCATGATTATTGCTGCCATTATAATGGTAATGCTGTTTATTGCCGGAACAGATTGGCGTTATCTCACAGGTTTATCAATTGCGGGAGTTATTGCGCTCATCTTAAAAATAATGAATACTCCCCATGCCATAGATCGATTCGTAAATTGGAATGATAAGCAGAAAGAGCAGTCGCTAAATGCACTGGGAACCGGCGGAATTTTTGGTAGTGGACTGGGCGACAGCATTATAAAAAATGGCTACCTCCCGGAAGCACATACCGATTTCATTCTCCCTATTGTAGGTGAAGAACTGGGATTTATCGGAATCTTTATTTTATTTTTTCTGTTTTGGTTTCTCTTTATAAAAGGGCTCACTGTGGTGAGGGAAGCGCCTGATTTGTTCAGCATGTTTTTATCTTTCGGAATTCTTATTTCTGTAATGATTTATTTTTTGGTAAATGCAGCTTACGTGGTGGGCTTTGCACCTACTACTGGTCTTCCCATGCCCTTTATCTCTTATGGGGGTTCACATACCATATTTACCTTTATCTCCATGGGGATACTGCTCAATATTGCCCGAAAAGGAAGATCCGCAACCAATAGCTATTATCGAGGATTTTCGTATGAGTAAAAATCTCCGTATGGTGGTTACTGGCGGTGGTACTGGTGGGCATTTCTTTCCGGCAATGGCAATAAGAGATGAGCTACAGCAAAAAGGAGTGGAAGTAAAGTATATTGGGTCACGATTCGGTGTAGAGGCATCTCGATTTTCAAATAATAGTGAGAATGGATTACTGTTGAACATTCGTGGAATTCAACGGCAATTGAATTTGAATTCTATAGTGAAAAATATTCTTTTCCCATTTAGATTTTTGCAGTCCTATTATCAATCATGGAAATTACTCAATGACTTCAAGCCGCATGTGGTAATTGGAACAGGTGGGTATTCTTCGGGACTGCCATTACTAGCTGCTATTCATAAAGGGATCAAGACAGTTATTCAAGAGCAGAATTCTTTTCCGGGAATAACCACTCGGCTTTTGGCTTCCCGGGTTGATGCTATCTGCATTGCTTACAATGATGCGGCAGTTCATTTGAAAAAAAAAATCCAATTTTCACCGGAAATCCTGTTCGGAAGGATATTCAAATAATGGATAAAGCTCAGGCAAAACAAAAATTTAACTGCAATGTATCCCTGCCAGTATTAGCCGTTTTAGGTGGGAGCCAAGGGTCAGTTCCATTAAACCGTCATTTTCAAAAAGAATGTAAAAAATATACCCAATCCGGAATTCAAATACTCTGGCAATGTGGCAAAAATGATTATGAACGACTACAGAATTCAGTAGATGAAACAGATGTGCATTTAATTCCATTTTCAGATGAGATGGGAGCTTTATACTCTGCCGCGGACTTAATCGTATCTCGTGCAGGCGCATTGGCATTATCAGAAATGGCTCTTATGGGTAAAGCAATGGTACTGGTTCCCTTTCCTCATTCAGCAGGTGATCATCAATTTAAAAATGCCGAAGTATTTTCTAACTCTGGTGCTGCTATTGTTTTGCATCAGTCCAAATTGCAAACTGGTGAATTGGAAACGACCGTTTTAGAATTATTTAAGCAACCAGAAAGAATTCAGGAAATGGAAAAAAAGTCTATTCAAATGGCAGCTCCGGACGCTACTGAAAACATTGTATCAACTATTATGGAAATCGCAATCAGCTGATGTTTGGCAAAACAAATCATATTCATTTTGTGGGAATTGGCGGAATTGGTATGAGCGGAATGGCTGAACTCCTACACAAACTTGGCTTCACCATTAGCGGGTCAGATAATAATAGCTCTGAACGAACCGAAAATTTACAATCTTTGGGATTAAAAATATCTGAAGGCCATTTTGGAGAAAATGTAAATGGTGCTGATGTAGTTGTGTACTCTTCAGCGGTTCAACTGAGTAATCCTGAAATAACGGCCGCTGAAAGTAAACAGGTGCCGGTAATTCGCCGAGCAGAAATGCTGGCTGAACTTTTGAAAGTAAAGCCTACCAGTATCGCCATCGCTGGTACCCATGGAAAAACTACAACTTGTTCCATGTTGGGTGAAATATTAACTGCAGCAGACCTCAACCCCACCATGGTAATCGGAGGGATTGTAAATAAATTCAAGAGTAACACCATTTCCGGGAGCGGTGATGTCATAGTGGTTGAGGCTGATGAATTTGACCGAAGTTTTCTCACTCTACAGCCAACCATGGGACTCATCACGAATTTAGATTTAGAACATTTAGACTGTTATGAAAATTTGGAAGACCTGCAAATGGCATTCACCCAATTTGCAAATGCCGTTCCCTTTTATGGAAGGGTAGGAGTATGTATTGATAATCAAAATGCCGCTTCTATAATCCCCAATATTAAACGACCAATAGTGACATTTGGGCTGCATAAGGATGCTGAAATTCAGGCCTCCAATTTACAATTTGAAAATAATCACTCAACTTTCACCCTATCCATTCACGGTGAGACACAGGGAGAATTAACGGTTCATGTTCCCGGTGAACATAATGTAAAAAATGCCTTGGGTGCTGCCGTTTTGGCGTTGGAATTGGATACTCCCTTTGATAAAATTCAGAGAGGATTAGACCAATATACAGGGGTACGCCGGAGATTCGAAATAAAATATACTACCAGTACAAATATTATGATTGTAGATGATTATGCCCATCATCCAACGGAAGTATCAGCCACTTTAAAAGCAGCCAAAACGGGTTGGAGTAACCGCGTAATAGCAATTTTCCAACCTCACTTATATACCAGAACCCGAGATTTCTACCACGGTTTTGCCGAGGCATTTTTGCAGGCAGATATACTTATTGTGACAGATATATATGAAGCGAGAGAAAAACCTATCCCCGGCATTACAGCTCAAATTATTTCAGATGAAGCCGATCGGCTTGGACATAAGCATGTTGAGTTTATACCAGATCAAACCAATATTCCTGCTCGATTAAAAGAAATTACTCAAGCAGATGATATGATTATAACTATGGGCGCTGGAAATATATGGCGACAATGCAAAGGGATTTATGAGGCAATCCAAAATTGAACCAAAAACAGAGGCAAGACATTCGTAAAATGCTCACATCTGCAATGACATTTGATGAGCCTTTAGCCAAGCATACCACTTTCGGTATTGGGGGTCCTGCTGCCTGCATGGTATTGCCAGATACTCGGGAAGAATTATCTACGCTGCTGAATTATGCCTATCAGAAAAAAATATCTGTCATCTTCATTGGTTCCGGTTCCAATATTCTGGTGTGGGATAAGGGTTTCGATGGCATAGTAATCTCCCTGAAAAAATCTTTCAAGAATCTCAACATTAAACAAAATTCACAAATTATTGTTGAATCTGGGGTCATGCTGGGAACCATGGTAAAACAAGCCATGGCTGCACAAATAGGCGGATTGGAAAGTCTAATTGGTGTACCAGGAACAGTCGGTGGTGCACTCATTATGAATGCCGGCGCATTTGGAAGTGAAATTTCAAAATATTTTGAAGAAGCAAAAACCATGACCATAGAAGGTGATATAAAATCTTACAAGAAAGGTGAAATAGAATTTTCATACCGTCATTCAACCTTTCCAAAAAATGAAATACTGTTAGAAGCGACCTTCAATTGCAAAAGGGGAAAACCTGCTGATATTTTGAAAGATAGGAAAGTAGCATCAGATGGAAGAAAATCTAATCAGCCTTTAAAATTTAGGTCGGCTGGAAGTATCTTTAAAAATCCATCAGACGCTTTAGCTGCTGGATATCTGATTGACAAAGCTGGATTAAAAGGCACTGAACGAGGCGGTGCTGCCATTTCTGAAAAACACGCCAACTTTATCGTGAATATGGGTGCAGCAACAGCAACAGACGTTTTATATCTAATAAAACTGGCTAAAAAATATGTGGCTAAAAAATTTCATATTAATCTGGAATTGGAAGTAAAACTAATTGGCTTTCCCAAATCCATGACTCAGGATATTTATTATGCGTAAAAAACAAAAATTAATTGCCACTATTTTGAAAATTATTTCAAGTATTGTTGGAATAATTTTATTGGGAATCCTTGTTATAGGCTATTCCACCCATATTGGACTATTCAATACATTTGCAGTCAAAATAAAAGGCAACCAATTTGTTACGAATGCTCAAATTCAGAAACAGTTGCAACCATTTATAGAAGAAAACTATTTTTCTATTGACTTTGACAAAATGCAAAGTGCAATATCATCTCTGGATTATATTGAATGTGTACAGTTAAGTCGAATCCTTCCTAATACGGTGATGATTCAGGTGATTGAAAGAAAACCCATATTGCTCATTACTCTGGAAAATGAAATTTTTTTAATGGATAAAGCTGGTTTACTCCTACCTGCCCAAGTTAAAGCCATCAGCTTCTACCCCGTTCCCATAATTAATATTTCAGAGGATATGCATGATAAAACAGGATTAAATGACGATATTGCGGACGTATTCAATTATTTGTTAACAGATTATCCCCTATTTTATGACAATTTAAGTGAGGTCATTATTGGAGTTGAAAAGTGGACGTTTTACAGCGATAGCAAAACCCGCATATTTACAACTTCAGATAATCTACTTTCTCAGCTCAATATTTTGAAAGTTTTTGAACAGACAGTGTACCCCGGCAGACAACTAGATGACTATTCATACATTGATTTAAGAATTGCCGAACGGGTTGTCGTAAAAGAAAAATATCGAAAAGGATGAAATTGGAAGATAAACAAATAATCAGCGGAATTGATATTGGCACAACCAAAATTGCAGTGGTCATTGCTGAATGGGATAAATCTGATAATACGATCAATATTCTGGGAGTTGGCGAAGCCCCATCTGACGGTTTGAAAAAGGGCATTGTGGTGAATATGAATAAAACTGTGGATTCCCTCGCTCAAGCACTTTCTATGGCAGAACGTCAGGCAGATATTGAGGTTGATGGGGCATTTGTAGGCATAACTGGTGATCATATTCGCGGTATTAATTATTCAGGGGTCATTACTGTGAGCAAAGGCAGCAATCGTCAACCGGTAGGGCAAGAAATTACTCAGAGTGATGTACAGCGAGTATTGGACCATGCTCAATCCATAAATCTTTCTCCTGATAGACGCATACTGCATGTACTTTCCCGGGATTTTAAAGTGGATGACCGCAGTGGTATCAAAAATCCCCTAGGGCTGGCAGGACATCGTCTGGAAGCCAAAGTACATTTGGTAACCAGCGCTATAAATGTGGAAAAAGACCTGCAAACTTGCATGGAAAAAGCCGGCGTTGAGGTAATTGAGTTTGTGCTTGAGCCCTTGGCATCTGCTCATTCCGTGTTGGATGAAAATGAGCGAAAATTAGGAGTTATTCTGGTAGATATTGGCGGTGGTACTACAGATATTATTGTGTATCATGAAGGCGGTGTACTCCATGCAGGCACCGTGCCTCTGGGTGGAAGTAATATCACCTATGATATCGCCTACGGAGTACAAACTACTTTAGAACAGGCAGAACAACTGAAATGCCAGTATGGTTCAGCAAAATCTGCATTAGCGGATCCTGAAGAAAATATTAATATAACCGGAACTAATGGGCGTGAATCAAAAACCATATCCCGAAAGAATCTGGCGGGCATTATTGAACCGCGCATGGATGAAATATTCCGCCTAGTGAAAAATGAAATCCGAAAATCTGATTATCCCGGTGATTATACCTTCGGTATTGTTCTCACTGGTGGAGGCTCACAGCTAGAACACGTAACTGATTTAGCTCAGGAAATTTTTCAACAACCAATTAAGGTGGGGCAGCCTCAATTAAGTGGAGGAGTTTCAGAAAAAGTGAATAATCCTCGCTATTCCACAGGTGTGGGACTGATTAATTATGGCAGACAAAATTGGTCAGAATTAGAATACGGAAAACCTATGGATATAAATTCAATTTTTAAGGGCTCATTTACGAAAATGGGGAACTGGCTAAAAAATTGGTACTAACAATAAACAAAGAAAAGGAGTAAGACATGTTATTTGAACCTGTAGACCTGAAAGAACAGAAAGCAAAGATAATCGTCGTTGGTGTTGGCGGGGGTGGTGGAAATGCCTTGAACCGCATGATCGAAGATGGAATGAATTCGGTAGATTTTATTGCGGTGAATACTGATGCGCAGGATCTGGAAAATAATAATTCTCAAACCAAGCTGCAAATAGGAAAAGAACTTACCAAGGGCCTTGGAGCTGGTGCAAATGCTGAGATTGGTCAGCAAGCTGTGGAAGAAAATAAAGAGGTCATTTCCAGTACCTTGGAAAATTCTGACATGGTATTTATTACTGCTGGTATGGGTGGCGGCACCGGAAGTGGAGCTGCCCCTGCAATTGCCAAAATTGCAAGAGAATTGGGTGCCTTAACAGTGGGCATAGTAACCAAGCCATTTGCCTTTGAAGGACCTAAACGCCACAAACGTGCATTGGCAGGCATTGAAGAAATGAAGAAGAATTGTGACACCCTTCTGGCAATACCCAATGAAACACTACTTGAAATAACTGATGAAAACACAACCGTTACAGAATCATTTAAATTGGCGGATTCAGTACTGCATCAGGCAACAAAGGGAATTTCTGACCTCATTAATATTCCGGGCTTAATCAATCTTGATTTTGCAGATGTGAAAACAGTAATGAAAAATATGGGTGATGCTATAATGGGTACTGGAATAGCACATGGAGAAGAAAGGGCAATATTGGCTGCACAACAGGCAATTAACTCTCCCCTGCTCCAGGATGCAAGCATAACCGGATCACAGGGTTTATTGGTAAACATCACGGGACCAGAGAATATGACTATTCATGAGCTAAATGATGCTTCCAGTATTATTTATGAAGAAGCTGGTGCCGATGCCAATGTTATCCTCGGCTGTGTATTAGATAAAAATCTCACTGACGAAGTTCGTGTAACGGTAATTGCCACTGGGTTAAATGGAGATGGTAAACGGGAATATAATTCAATTCCTCATTCAGCTAAACCCGATTTTACTCTGCCACGGGGTGATAATAATATGAATGAGGATGAAAATCGCATATCCGCATTCCAGAATTCACCAACTCCTGTGAATGAGCCCGAAAATACACCCACATTGTTTAAAGAGGATAATTCAGATGGAGAAACAACTGCGGGACCCGTAATTACCTTTGGAGACGATCTGGATGTACCGGCGTTTATCCGTAACCGCCAGGAATAAACAGGGCAATATATTGCCGATAATATGATGGACTCCTAATTGGAGTGAGGAGTTTACTCCCTCCTCAATAATTGTTAGATACCAATAAAAAGCCTCTCGGAACCGAGAGGCTTTTTATATATAGTTACAAGGGTAATGGCACAATTCCACCTAAACTAATAAACATTATGCCCTTACTTCTCAACAAGCTTGAAAGCATGTTGTACAACCCGCCAGCTCACGAAGTAGGAGTGCGTGCAGGCAACTTTTTTTACCCATCAACCATTAAAGGATTAATAACAATGGTGGGCTAAGTTGTTGAATGGTTATCTGAGCACTAGGGTCAACCTCTGTCATGTTGACGAAGGAAACATCTCAATTTAATGAATGGAGTAAAAATAATAGATTGAGATTCTTCACTGCATTTCGTTTCGTTCCAGAATGACCTATTCAATAAAAACAAAAAAACCTCCTAA